>OFGB01001201.1_pt1 | contig 16379 bp, 14 predicted proteins | sample 1521491 | NCBI WGS metagenome assembly OFGB01 (sample SAMEA3504095, study PRJEB24116) | mouse gut metagenome | biome: mouse gut; feature: mouse-associated habitat; material: faeces | place: Denmark | collected 2011
ACGTCCGGTTGTCCTTCCGATGGCGGAGGCTGCCGTAAAGAATCAGGGTCACGAGGCGAAGGAAGAGCATGTGGAGGATATCAAGGGAATGGCGTCCGCGATGGAGAATATTACATGGTTCTTCTGGCAGGTACTTTTCGTAGGAGGCTCCGGCGGTATTCTGGTGCAGAGTACTCTGGCTTCCCTCGGTTACGAAGTAGAGCTTATAGAGCTTGCCGCGGCAGAGATACCGGTTGCGATCTTTGCTCTTATCGTCGGCTGTTCCGTGACGCTTGTGACAGATAAGAAACTTACCAAGAAATACTACGGCGGCAAATAAGCAGGGGGTGTGAGAATATGGCTGACTTAAAATTTATACAGGTAAATGAAGTATTAGGCGCGAACCTGCTGAATATGGTGTGGGTGATCATAGGCCTTATCGCGATCTATGCAGGAGTGAAAAACCTGCTGGATAAGGAGAATCCGTCCAGATACGGTACGGCTCTTTTCTGGTGTTCCTTTGGCGTTGTGTGCGGATTCGGCACATGGCTTCCGGCAAAGCTTTCCGGCGTTCTTGTTATCGTTATGTGTCTGCCGCCGATCTTCAAGAAAGTGAAGGTAGGAAAGGTGGATACACCGTCCAAGGAGCATACCATTGAGCAGTATCAGAAGGTGGGAATGAAGATCTTCTTCCCGGCGGTCTGTGTAGGTATCTTTTCACTTTTATTTGCGTTTTTCAGTAATTTGAGTTCTATGGTAGCCGTTACACTTGGAGTTATCGTTGCGATGATTATTCTGATGGCTTATAATCCAGGTGAGAATAAACCGGTTGTATTCTTGAAAGAATCCGAGAGATTTCTTTCCATCATGGGACCTTTATGTATGCTTCCGCAGCTTCTGGGCTGTCTTGGCGGCGTATTTACGGCGGCAGGCGTCGGAGATGTTGTTGCGAGCATCGTAGAGAAGATTGTCCCGAAGGGAAATGTGAATATCGGTATCATCGTATTTGCCATTGGCATGGCGATATTTACCATGATCATGGGAAATGCATTTGCGGCGATTACGGTTATTACGGTTGGTATAGGCGGACCTTTCGTTCTGGCATATGGAGCCGACCCGGTAACCATCGGTATGCTTGCCCTTACCTGCGGTTACTGCGGTACTTTATGTACGCCGATGGCGGCGAATTTCAACATCGTTCCGGTGGCTATCCTGAACATGAAAGACCGTTGGGGCGTTATCAAGAAGCAGGTCCCTGTGGCGATTATCATGCTGGTGTTCCAGATCTGCTATATGATTATATTTAAATAAGCATCCCGCGGATGTACTGGTCAGATCAGGCATTTTCAAGGGACGGCGTAGTAGGGAATGAGGAAAAGATGACACGTAATATGGAGCGTGGCGCAAGAATTGTGATAGAAGAGTGGATGCGGGTAAAGAAGTGGGATAAGCTTCTGATCGTTACGACGAAGGAACATTTAGAGGAGTCAAGGGCTCTTAGAAAATACGCGGTGGGAAAAGTACATTCCGTAAGCTCTTTGGTCGTGGAAGATATGGGAAGGCATGTGGGCGTCTTTTTTGACATGAACGAGGAAGTGTTCGACCCATATACTGCCGTAATCGCGGCTACGGATTACTCTCTTGTAACGACGAAGGCGGCTAAGCGCGCCATACAGAAGCATAAAAAGTTCCTGTCGCTTCCTCTGTCTACGAACGACGGAAGATCTTTGCTGGAATATGAATTCCTGATGATGGATACGAAGAAGAGCCGTCTGATGGCGAAGGTGATCATGAATTATCTCAGGCACAGTACGGTCATTCACATAACGACTCCGGCAGGGACGGATCTGAAGGTATATAAAGAGAAACGTAATCCCGGATTCTTCAATGGCGTGATAAAGGACGGCAAAGGATACTCGTCGGCGAGCATCGAGGTGTATGTCTCCATTGAGGAGACAAAGACAGAAGGAGTCCTTGTGCTGGATGGTTCTCTGGGATATATCGGCAGAGCGCAGGAACCTACAAAGATTCTGTTTGAAAAGGGCAGGATAACGGAGATCGAGGAGACGTCTACAGGGGAACGTCTGCGGAAGTATATGGAGGATTATAGGGATGAACGGATCTACATAGGAGGAGAGTTTGGAATCGGCCTGAACTCTTACTCCAAGTGTCTGGGAAACTGCTATATCGAAGATGAATCGGCGTATGGAACCTTCCATATCGGTCTCGGCAGGAATCTGGCCCTCGGCGGACAACAGAATGCCAACGGACATTTTGATCTTGTGTGTCTGGAACCGGATATCTATACGGATAACAGGCAGATCATGCAGCAGGGGAAGATTATTATACCGGAACCGGTGGTATATTAAATTCAGTATAAGGAGGTCATGAAACATGAAAGTATTAGTAACAGGGTTCGATCCTTTCGGGGGAGAACCGGTGAATCCGGCTTTTGAAGCCGTGAAGATGCTTCCCGATGAGATTGCGGGAGCAGAGATCATCAAGCTTGAGATACCGACAGTATTCTCAAAATGCGGCCCGGCAGTAGAAGAGGGGATTAAGAAATACGAACCTGATATCGTCATTAACGTAGGACAGGCGGGCGGCCGTTCCTGTGTAACGATCGAACAGGTGGCGGTGAATCTGGCGGAGGCGCGTATTCCGGATAACGACGGAGAACAGCCGTCGGACGAACCCGTTCAGAAGGACGGAGCGCCGGCATATTATGCGACCATTCCGGTGAAAGCGATAGTTAAGAATATCCGGGATCATGGAATCCCGTGTCACATTTCCTACACGGCGGGGACATATGTGTGCAACTGTATCATGTACAATGTACTTCATATGGCGGCTACAAAGTATAACAATATCCGGGCAGGATTTATCCATGTACCTTTTGCCGCGCAGCAGGCGGTTGAGAAGCCGAACGGGACGCCGTTCATGTCGCTGGAGATGATTGCAAAATCTCTGGAATGCGCGATTGAAGCGACGGTAAAGAACGAACAAGATATTACGGAGATAATGGGAGAGACTCATTAGATTATGAGACAGCATTGCCGGTTTTTGAAATCGGCAATGTTGTTTTTTAGTACTTGACAGAAGAGGTCTATTGCTGTAGACTAATAGATGAGAAGAGGTCTATAGAGATAGACCAAAACGTCTGAACAGGATTTTGGGACGATATATTATGGTGAAAATGGACAGAGGGGAGGAGTCGGGTATGGAGGATCTGAGATTGTGCGACAGCGAATATCGGTTTATGTGCTTGGTATGGGAGATGACTCCGGTACGCAGCGGAGACCTGGTAAAAGCAGCCCATGAGCGGCTGGCCTGGAAGAAATCTACGACGTATACGGTAATCAAAAAGCTTGCCGAGCGGGGTTTCCTGAGGAATGAGGACGCTCTTGTGACGGCGTTGGTGCCGAAGGAAGAGTGCCAGGCGGCAGAGACGGATTATTTTATGGAGAGGACGTTCGAAGGATCGCTTCCGAAGTTTGTGGCTGCTTTCCTGGGGAACCGGAAGATATCCGATAAAGAGGCGGCGGAGATAAAGGCGATGATTGATACCCATAAGGAATGATCTTGTGGGATATAGATGAAGAGGAGGTGCGGGGAATGAACGGGATGTACAGAATATTTTTGGTGGTCTGCAATATGTCGGTAACGGCTGTGTTCGTAATTGTATTGGTTTTGGCGGCGAGGCTGCTCCTTAGGAGGGCGCCCAGAAGCTTTTCGTACTGTCTGTGGATTCTTGTTGCATTTCGCCTGATATGTCCGTATTCATTTTCCAGTGGGGTCAGTATCTTCAGCCTGGATGTGTTCAGAGGATATATGGCGGGGAGCCGGGCGATATGGACAGGGCAGGAGGAGATGTATGAACTGCCGGTCTATAGTGAATCAGGGATGGTATATGGAGATGAAGATGAAGCGCTCGAAGGTCAGAATATACACAAGGCAGATCGTGTGCGGGGAACAAAGAATGTGCCGGAAAAGGAAGAACTACAGAATGGATCGGGGACGGCAGATAACGCAGGCGCGGAAAGTACTGCAGGAATAAAAGTTCTGACAGGCTTATGGCTTCTGGGAATCGCTGTTTTTCTGGGATATCAGTTCCATGTTTATCACAGACTTCGAAAAAGTGTCGCGATGGCGATTCCTTATGAGAAGGGGATTTATGAGTGCGAGAGTATTGAGATCCCGTTTGTGATGGGGTTTTTTAAGCCGGGTATATATCTCCCTCCCGGTATTGCAGAAGGTGAGAGAGAGCATATTCTTCTTCATGAACAGAATCATATCCGTCGGCATGATTACCAGGTGAAATTTCTGGCATTACTGCTTCTTTCGGTATATTGGTTTCATCCGCTTGTCTGGCTTTCGTATCTTCTGATGTGCGAGGATATGGAGATGAGCTGTGACGAGAGAGTTATAAGGAGAATGAGCGGCGGCGAGAAGAAAGACTATTGCCGTACGCTGCTTAATCTTGCGTCAGGAGACGGTGTGCGGACAAGGTTAGCGTCCGGGCATCCGTCCTTCGGAGATTCTTCCGTAAAGCGCCGAATCAAGAATGTTCTGGATTTCAAGAATCCTAAGAAACAGGCAGTGATCCTGGGCGCCGCGTTGTGTATTCTGGTTGTATTCATCGGTTTGGCGAACGGACGGCATAAATTGCAGATACGGTGTGTAAAGCCCCCCGGTACGGGAGAGATCGAATATGAATACAGACTTGACCGGAAGATTCGAAGCTTCCTGATCTATAAGGAATACTATCTGCAAGGCGAGATGCAAAGTTATGAAGTCGTGAGGGTTGACGAGCTGGCAGAGATAGGCGCGGATAAGAAGGGAAAAATTATCGTAGACGCAGAACGACGTCTGGAAGACGGCAGCGTTGCATTCTTGAATCGTTTTGAGGATGAAGATGTGTTTGTAAAGAACAGTACTGTATGGGATTATGGTTATAAGGGAATGGCTGAAACTTATTATCTGTCGAATCAGACCAGGTGGCAGGAGATTGAAGCGGAACAGGAACTGACGCTTGCGGCATGGCATCTCCAGGGCAGCCGGCAGGGCATACTTGAAGCTCTGCCTTGTCAGGAGTTCATGAACGCTGAGACGAAGCGGCGCGTTCTTAAGAAGAACACCGGTGAGATCTTGTACTATGTGGTGTTTTCAGAGAAGAGCGCGGAGGAGCTGGAGGCGGAATATTCGGCGTCTCCTTATGCCAGGTCTTTGTATGAGGCCGGGAATCCATATATCGGAGATGCATCGGCCGATGGGAGGTTGATAGATAATATCGGAATATTTCCGGATATGAAGCGGACGATTGAGCTTATGACGGAAGAAGAGCCGTATGCTCTTAAGATTCATTTCGAAGAGCAGCCTCAGAATGAGGTGAGTTTTCATGAAGAGATGGAGAAGAAAGCGATCCTGCTTCTGTGTCTCATTGATAATGCAGGCGGAGTGGAGTGGACGTATCCTGTGGAGACTAAAGAAGGACAGAGAGAACGGCGGTTTTACTGTGACAGAGAACAGGCGGCGGGACGGCTGGGATTAGAGAAGATCGAGGATATGGAAAGATTTGCAGAATCAGCGGACGGTGTACAGGAACTTTTGACAGAATATATTTCGTATATTTATCCGGAAATCTCGGAGGATAATATCGAACTTGGGGCCGATGGGGCATATATGTCTTCAGAGGGACAGTTTTACCGATACAGTACTTATATTGTCGGACGGCTGCCGGGAGAAAGATATGATCAGGTGTTCAAGGTGCTGGCTCATGAAGAGGATGTTACGATCGAAGATGTGGCGGAGGCGGTCTCTGGGAACGGGGAGTTATTTGTATACTAAAATGAAGAGTTGAAACATACAATTAAAAAAGACTGTATGAAAATAGGGGTTCTTCTGTGAAATTTTTGTTGTTTTTGACAGACTTTATCGTGCCGTTGGTGATTTTCGTTATTGTAAGTTATGGAATTTTGATGGAGGTAAACGTATATGATACATTCATCAAGGGGGCGAAGAGCGGTTTTTTTACGGTCATTAAGATTATGCCGACTTTAGTGGGACTCATGGTGGCGGTAGGAATACTCAGGGCTTCGGGATTTCTTGATTTTCTGTCGAAGTTATTGGGAAATGTTACGGAAGGGGCAGGGTTTCCGGGAGAATTGATGCCGCTTACTGTTGTAAAGATGTTCTCGTCATCGGCGGCTACAGGGCTTTTGCTGGATCTTTTCAAAGAACATGGGACGGATTCGTATATAGGTTTGATCGGGTCAATCAGTATGTCCTGTACAGAAACGATTTTCTATACAATGAGCGTTTACTTTATGACTGCGAAGGTAACGAAGACGAGATATACGTTGACTGGCGCGTTGCTTGCAACACTCGCAGGACTTGCGGCAAGCGTAGTCTTAGCAGGGATGATGGTGCGTTAGAAAACTAAATACAGCATAAAGGATGTGGAAGAAGTTTTTTCACATCCTTTATGCTGTATGGATACTTAATTATGTAGATATCAATAATTTATGCTTTGCAGCGCTTCTATTTTCGCCATTTCCCTTTGTCATGAGGATTCTTCCATATATTGAGGGCGGCTACAATTCCAACAATGTATAGAATGCTGATAAGAATCGTCGGATTGTCCTGTAGAAGGTATGTAACTGCAACGATGGCGGCTAAAGAGATCAACAGTTGAAAAGCTGTCAGGAGTCTCTTTTGTTTTGTTTCTTTCGCCTGTTGTAAGAATTCTAATCTTCGCTGTTCAAGAGCAAGATATTCCATAAGATCCTCGTCCTTGATGCGGGAAAGGATTAATTTATCCCGGGATTCCTCTTCATCGACCGGACGGAATCGGAAGAAAGATCTTTTTGGACGTTCTTCGTCTGCAAAATGGAAGTCTTCGTCGGAATCATCGTCATAGTATTTCGAGTTTGTTACCGGTCGTGCAGATTGACGGTGCGGCGTTGATTTTTCCCTTGCAGTATCATAAGAGGCTGACGCGTCAGAAGTAGAAGCAGTACTGTCAGGGGTGGGTGAAGCGGCTGTAAAATCAGTTATGTCGGGACTGCCGGCAGCAGGATTATTAACAGCAGCAGCTGAGTCGGCTGTAATAGAAGCGTCAATTACACTGTTAGAATCATGAGCGGCGGCCGCAGACATAGGCTCGGCGGAATCATTTGCCGTGGTATCGGCAACAGCGTTTGTAATTGGGACAATCTTATTATCATCTGAAGCGTTTTTGCTTTCGCCGTCGGATAGTTCTGGTTTATCGGTTATTATCCCTTCTTTTGTCAGGTTTAATTCAGTTGACACAAATACTCCCTCCTTTTGTGTTTCATTGTACTTGAAAATGTCTCGCAAGTAATGTTTGAAATGATCTCGAATCTCCCCTTATAATTTAATATTCGAGAATGAATCACCTTCTCTATCATAACAATTTTCGACACAAAATTCAAGAAATCTAATGTAATATATTCCAAAGAAATAGAAAAGAATTCGTTCTTGTAGAAAGTTGGGTGAATTTATGCTATACTAACCACATTCGGAAGCGGCGTACAGACAGGGAAAATGATGTGAGGAGCTGTCTGTTGTGCGGCAGAAGGTGAGGAGTGAAAGAGACTTTCTATAAATAATAAGAAGAGTAGGAAGGGAGAGAAGACGATGGATAGATGGATGAGATGTAAACAGATTAAGAGAAGAGAGTTTATTAATATAGTCCGGATGGCGGGAATAATTCTGGCCGCGGTTTTGTTTGGTTTATGGGGAGGCAGGACAGTATATGCCGCCGACGATATCGAACTGGATTTGACAAAGGGTGATATCGTGATCAGTACGGACGGATACACGCAGGATGGCGGCAGTGAAAAAGAGGGGCCAGGAAGCGACGGTAGTTATATTATAACCAGCGGCGGGAAAGAAACGGATCATGTGGTTACCGTAGTGAGCGGAAAAAGGCATTCTATCACATTCAATAAGGTTAGGATTAACACGAATACGGGCAGCGGATATAATCCGCTTTATATAGCGTCTATAGCCAAGGTAAGTCTTACGTTAAGGGGAGAGAATATATTAACATCCAAGGAATATGCCGGTATTGCAGTACCGGAAGGCGCCAGCCTGCAGATTCAGGCACAGAGCGGAGGGACGTTGGAGGCTTGGGCTTCGGTACCTTCTTCCGGCGCCGGCATAGGGGGAACGCTGAAAAATAATAAAGGCAAAGATGAAAAGAATGGTAAATGCGGAACGATTGAGGTTAAGAGCGGCGTAATAACTACAACCAGCATTGGAGGAGTCGAAGGTTCTGCCGCCAGTGGTTCATTAAGCTCCGGAGACGGCGGGACAGCATGGATTGATACCGGAAGCATGAATGCAGATATGAAAGAATTTACATCGGGTATAGTTTTTTCTGGAAATGACGGACATGTATACGGCAGTTATACATTAAAACGAGAGGATATGAAGGTTCCTTCCGGTAAGACGCTTACGATAGACAGTGGTAAGACGCTGGAGATTCCGAAGAAATATCCGCTGACTCTGGAAGGGAATCTGATGAATAGCGGTACTCTGAGAATCGGCGGCGAGGACAGTCTGAAGGGCGACGGATGGATAGGAGGCGACGGTGAATTCTATATTCTCTGCGGTGTTACAGAGGATATGTTTGAAGTGCCGGATAAGGTATTGTATGGTACGGGAGAGGATCATACGGAATACGTGAAGAAATTTGTCAAGGAGAGTGTAAAAGCAGAGGGGACGGCGGCAGTCAAAAACCGGATATTTACCAGAAGCGGAGAGACTGACTGGGGGATGGAGATCGAACCGTCCAAAGTCATAGAGAAAGGGACTTATACGGTCATATTTACAGACCCTGAGGATGAATCGAATCAGGTCAAGAAAAGCTTTGAAGTTCTGGATGCAGGAGAGATGACGGGAATCGTACTGACAACGCCTCCTGAGAAGACGCAATATATATATGAAGAACGATTTAATAAGAAAGGGATGGTGGTCAAGGCTACATACAGTTCGGGAGCAGAGAAAGTATTGGAGAACAGTAAGATCAGGATCAAAGATGGCAGACTGAGCGTGGGGCAGACCTCCGTTACTTTGTTATATAAGGAAGACGGCAAAGAGGCAACTTGTTCTGTAGAGATAACAGTATCGCCGAAAGAGATAGATGCTTCGAAGATTAACTGGGAGGAAAAGACGGCGACGTCATTTGAATATGACGGGACGGAGAAGACTTTGAATTTCCGCGCCGACTTGCCGGATGGCGTTAAGGTAGCGATCGGAGGAAACAGCAGTGCAACGAATGCGGGAGATTACGCAGTTACAATTGATTTTTTCCTGGAAGAAGATTATGCGGTGAATTATGTGCTCGTAGGAAATACGACGATATCGACGCAGTGGAGTATTCTTCCTCAGAAGCTTAAGTGGGATACGAGCGGATTGGAAGCATACGGGAATACGCGGGACGACGAGGCATATATTTATGGAGAGTTGGGAGTCGAAGGAATTCTCCCGGCTGACGCGGGAGAAGGGAAATTACGTACAAGTTTCCAGGCGGATGAATTGACGGGCAGTCATGAGAATAAAGAAGGAGACAACGAGGATATTAAGATTGTGTGGACAGACCCGTATAAGATACCTGATCTCGGAATGAGTGAACTGTCTAAAAATTATTCTCTTCCAGAAGAATTACCGACGGTTTCAGGGATAATCAATGATGTGAAACAAATATCAGTCGGTAAAGAAGCGCTTGCGAAGGAAGGAGTTACATATAGGATGGATATGGAGAAAGGGATTTCCAAAGTTCCGGAAAGTTTGGAGAACCATCCGAATCTGGATATGCCTAGTGAGATAGAAAAGAGTTTGATCAAAGCCGTAATGAAGGAAGGAATCCGTCAAACTTATATAGATGTTCATGATCTTACTTTATTGGAAAAGAAAACCGGCGATTCAAAGTGGGAAAAAGTAGAGACGGAATCCATTCCCGAGGAAGGGATTACGGTTACAGTACCCTATCCCGACGGAATTACAAGGAAGACTTATGACGGCGTAGTGGCATATATCTATCCGTGTGATTTAGAATGGGAAGAAGCCGGGAAGATCATCTATCCAGAAGTGACAGAGACAAAGAAGGGAATCCGTTTTACCATACCGGTTTCCGGACCAGTAGCCATAGGATGGAAAGAAGCAAAATAATCCCAAGAATTCGCATATATAGGCCAATACAATACATTTTGTGCAATTATCCTTAAAAAAACATCGAAATTCACTAATTAATTGGAAAATTTGTCAATTTCCATTTATGGAATAATATGATAATATTTCAAAAAAATAGAAGGAGAGATTGTTATGAACAAAATGATTGTAGTATTTCAGAACCTGGACGACATTGTAAAGTTTGTGCAAAAGGTAGAAAAATATCCGTATAACATGGATATGAAACGCGGCAAATATGTTGTTGACGCAAAATCTCTTTTGGGGCTTCTTAATCTTGGTGTTCAGAGGGAGATTGAATTGAATGTGTATGAGGAAGAGTGCGGAGCTCTTCGAAAGGATCTGGAGGAATTTGTTGCCGCGTAAGCGAAGTTTTGAGTCTTCTAAGCGACGGAGCAGCGGGCTGTATATGTATAGTGAAAATTAAGTTTTGTATAGTTTTAGCACAAAATATTTTCCTGATAGCACTGCTTCGCAAACTCAGGCGTAGCGGTGGCTGCGTCGGGGCCTGGGGAGCAGCGCTATCAGGGAAACAGGTAAGTCAAACTGCCAATTACCTAATATTTGCTGTAATATGGCAGTAGACGTGCATATAGTACGGATAGCGAGTGCTGATACTTAAGAAACAATACAATGACGTATTAGTGTATACTGTACAGTCCATATTTCGTCAAATGACTTGATTGAATTTCCATCTGCTGCGCTGTCTTCAATTGACGATGCCGCTGTACTGTCTTCAATCGACGATGCCGTTGTACTGTCTTCAATCGACGATGCCGCTGTACTGTTTTTAATTGACGATGCCGCTGTACTGTCTTCAATCGACGATGCCGCTGTACTGTTTTTAATTGACGATGCTGCTGCATCTTCTCGTTCAGTCGCTTTGCGGATTGAAAATTCATTCTGCGTTATTTGGCTGAAAATGAAAGAGACACAACATTAGTGTATTGTACCTTTTATATTTTGCAAAATAATTTGCCTGAATTTCCATCTGTTGCGCTGCCTTCAATCGACGATACCGCTGCATCGCCTCGTTCAGCCGCCTTGCGGATTGAAAATTCATTCTGTGTCATTTGGCTGAAAAAGAACGATATAGTACATCAGATACTTGTATAATAGAACTCCCCGGCGTATAATGTGCGTTGGGGAGTTTTTGATCTTAGAATATGTTTGTGAGGCTTGTGATAAATGATGAAGAATGCAGATAGAAGTAAGTATTTATTTGATAATAAAGCATTAGTTTCTTTGATCCTTCCGCTGGTTGTCGAACAGCTCCTGGCCGTGCTGGTCGGTATGGCAGATTCTATTATGATTGCAAGCGTAGGAGAAGCCGCGGTGTCGGGTGTTTCGCTGGTAGACCAGATCATGGTTCTGCTGATCAATATATTTGCTGCTTTGGCGACAGGAGGCGCAGTGATTGCAGGTCAGTACCTGGGGCATAGGAAACAGGAGTCGGCATGTGAGTCGGCCAATCAGCTGGTTTGGTTCACAACCCTAAGCGCAGTAGTGATTACGGTTCTTGTGTATGCCGGGAAGTATGTGATCCTGCATGGGATATTCGGGCGCATTGAAGAGGATGTTATGCGTCATGCGGATATATATCTGATTATTGTCGCGATGGCGATCCCGTTTATGGCGATGTATAATGCGGGAGCCGCCATATTCCGTGCTATGGGTAATTCCAAGGTATCCATGAATGTTTCGATTATTATGAACCTTATTAACGTAGGGGGAAATGCATTATTGATTTATGTTTTCCATATGGGTACTGCGGGAGTTGCAATTCCGACGCTTGTTTCCAGAATCATAGCCGCCGTGATTATCGTCGTCCTGCTGTGTGATGAAAAACAGGCGCTCCATATGAAAAGGACATGGCGCTATAGAGTTGATTGGTCCCATGTAAAGAAGATATTGAGTGTAGGCGTACCGAACGGCCTTGAGAATAGTATGTTTCAGATGGGAAAGATACTGGTGCTGAGTCTGGTATCGTCTTTTGGGACGTATGCGATTGCCGCAAATGCGGTGGGAAATGCCATAGCGTTATTCCAGATCCTTCCGGGTATGGCGATTAATCTGGCAGTTACGACGGTGATTGCCAGGTGTGTCGGCGCGGGGGACTATGAGCAGGTACGTTATTATAATAAGAAACTGATTATTATTACACATGCGAGTATAGCGCTTACAGTCTTTGGTGTATTGGCGGTTCTTCCCTGGATTCTTAAGGCGTATAATCTGTCTGATATGACGGCAGAGGCAACCAGGAATATCATTTATTTTCACGGGCTCAGCGCGATTCTGATCTGGCCTTCATCTTTTACATTGCCATCTACGTTCCGGGCTTCGGGTGATGTGAAAGCGTGTATGTACATATCTATGATATCTATGTGGATTTTCCGGGTTGCATTTAGTTTTGTGCTGGGAAAATATTTGGGTATGGGAGTATTTGGTATATGGGTAGCGATGGTTATCGACTGGGCGTTCCGTGGACTCTGTTTCTGGATTCGATATTTTAAAGGTCACTGGAGAAGGAAAGCATTGGTATAGTATTATGACAAGAGAGGGAAAATGATGAAGAGAGAGCTTATAATTGTGTTGGATTTTGGCGGTCAGTATAATCAGCTTGTGGCAAGACGTGTTCGGGAATGTAATGTGTACTGTGAAATCTATTCTTACAGGACGGATATCGAGAAGATCAAGGCGATGAATCCAAAAGGAATTATTCTGACCGGAGGTCCAAATAGCTGTTACGAGGAAGAATCTCCAACGTATTCGAAGGAGCTGTTCGAATTGGGAATACCGGTTCTTGGACTCTGTTACGGTGCTCAGCTTATGATGTTTTTGCTTGGCGGGAATGTGGCGCGTGCCGATGTAAGAGAATATGGAAAGACAGAGGTTTTGGTGGATAAGAGGGATTCTAGGATTTTTTGGGATGTTTCCGGGAAGACGGTGTGCTGGATGAGCCATTTTGATACTATTTTTAAAGTGGCTCCTGGTTTTGAGATTACTGCTCATACCTCATCTTGTCCGGTTGCGGCTGCAGAAAATGCAGAAGCTGGGTTGTATGCGATTCAATTTCATCCGGAGGTATTACACACGGAAGAGGGAATGAAGATGTTGTCAAACTTTGTGATTGGCGTGTGCGGATGTACAGGTGACTGGAAGATGGATTCTTTTGTTGAAGAGTCTGTTAAGCAGATACGCGACAAAGTTGGGAACGGGAAGGTTCTCTGTGCATTGTCCGGCGGCGTGGATTCTTCTGTGGCGGCGGTTTTGATGTCGAAGGCTGTGGGAGCGCAGCTTACCTGCGTTTTTGTGGACCACGGTCTTCTCAGGAAGAATGAAGGAGACGAGGTAGAGGCTGTATTTGGCCCGGAGGGTGATTATGATCTTAATTTTATCCGTGTAAACGCACAACGGAGGTTCTATGAAAAGCTGGCGGGGGTTTCAGAACCGGAGAAGAAAAGGAAAATTATTGGAGAGGAATTCATCCGTGTATTTGAGGAAGAGGCGAAGAAGGTAGGAGCCGTAGATTTTCTTGTGCAGGGTACTATCTATCCTGATGTCGTAGAGAGCGGACTGGGCGGTGAATCTGCCGTGATTAAGTCACATCATAATGTGGGAGGGCTGCCGGATTATGTGGATTTTAAGGAGATTATAGAGCCGCTTCGGGATCTGTTTAAAGACGAGGTTCGAAAAGCAGGGGTAGAACTTGGAATTCCGGAATATCTAGTATACCGCCAGCCATTTCCGGGACCTGGACTAGGAGTCCGTATCGTTGGGGATGTGACGGCCGAGAAGGTGAAGATAGTTCAGGATGCGGATGCGATCTACAGAGAAGAGATTCAAAAGGCTGGATTGGAAAGAGAAATAGGACAGTATTTTGCAGCGCTTACAAATATGCAGAGTGTCGGGGTCATGGGAGATGAGAGAACCTATGATTATGCGATAGCTCTTAGAGCGGTGAATACGGTTGATTTTATGACGGCGGAGATGGCGGAAATCCCCTATGCGGTGCTTAATAAAGTGATGAGCAGGATAATTAATGAGGTGAAGGGAGTTAACAGAGTATTGTATGATTTGACCTCGAAACCGCCGGGGACGATTGAGTTCGAGTAACGGACAGAACGCCGGAAATGCTGATAAAATGGGCATTTTCGGCGTTGCTTTATGGCGTTTGGCTCTAAAATGGCTCTAATTATTTGATGAATACTGGATTTCGGGCGGGTATCATGATACCTGTTTTTTTAATACAGAGGAATTTCGCCCTCATAGTTGTCGGCTCTTTCCAACAGAGGACCGGTTGCACCCATTGTAAAAGCTATATCACTGCTTCGGATAGACAATAGTTCCATTCCAATCTTCAGATTAAGAAAGTCTAATATCTGCTGATTAAGCTGAATTACACCATTCTCTGAAATATTTACCCAACAGTATGACCGCCCTTTGTATTTGACAAATTCGCCCTCTGCGGTCTGATAATTCTGTAAAGCCGGATTATCAGTAAGAATGTGTCCTAATTTTGACGGTTCTAACAATCCTTTTCTTGTCACACAAAAGCCGCCAGTGACCTTGCTTCCAGTAAAAAGATAGACTTTTCTCTCTGCTGTGGCGTTGTACTCTGTAAGAGCCTGTGTTGGGAGATGGATTGTCAAGTCATCTCGTATCAGCGATTTTCCGAAAATAAATTTACCGCCTTTATTCATCTGTGGCATATATCATCAACTCCTTTTCCTAAAAGTGGAAGTCCACTATACCACAAGAAAATTCAAATGTCACTAAGGCTCTCTAAAGTGTAGCAGATATTTTATATTTGATATGTATTAAAATACCACATTGCAAGGAGTTCTTTTTTGCTGAAAGTTCATATTATTATATGAGTTTACTTCAAAATACATGGTTTCTCCTAAATATCCTGCATTTAATTCTGTTAAACGTCCATTTGCCCAATTATTGGTGCTTCGCTTATCAAACCAATGCAGCCATTCACAGTCAGTTTCATAAATTACGCCAAAATAATATTGACAATCATAATTTAACTTGTTGTACTAGTTGATATAGAAAAACTTCAACAAAATATGCTATCCTATAGTTATACACCACTACGACTATGAATGAAGGCACATTATGACGAAGTTCCAAGATGATTATACCACTCTCATAGCAACTTTTGAAGATTTTATTTTGCTTGTTTATACAATTATTGATGACCTGTATCAACAGTCTGTCCCGACATGTGTCTCGCAGAGACGGATTCCGAAATCATCACTCTGAGCATCTGCGGCGAAGTGCTTGGGATAGACTCTGAAAACGCATGGTATTCCTTTGTAAAGCGGAATCTCCGCCATCTCTTTCCCAGAATCTGCTGCCGTACCCGATTCAACAGGACCAGGAGGGCGCTTCTACAGGTGACGGAGCTGCTCCGTCAGAAACTGGTCCATTCCTTTCCGATACCGGCCAGTCGTTATTTTGTGGTTGACAGCTTTCCTCTTCCCGTCTGTAAGTTCGGGCGTGCCCGCTACTGCCGTTCCTTCCGTGAGGACGGGGCAAATTACGGAAGGTGCCCTTCCAAGAAAGAGACCTATTTCGGCTTCAAGGTTCATGCCATGATTACCTTGGAAGGTTATATCACGGCATTTGAGGTCACTCCGGCCTCAGTGGATGACCGGGAAGGGCTACGGGACCTTGCGGAAAACAAATTAGGCCTGGTAATCCTCGGAGACAAAGGGTATGCTGGGGAAGTCCTTTGGGATGACATGCGCAGGCAAGGGATATGCCTGATGTCATTGAAGCCTTCCAGTTATAAGAAGAACTGGCCAGTGGAAATACGGCGTCTCATCTTTCGTTTCCGTCGAAGGGTCGAGACCGTATTCTCGCAGCTTAGCGGGCTGCTGAACGTGGAAAAAGTGCTTGCAAAAAGCTTCCGGGGATTATGTACCCGACTTCAGAACAAAGGATTGGGACATAATCTGTGCATGGCATTCAACAGTATATTCCGCGCCTCCTGTGACATTGGTAAAATCAAGCAGTTGATATTCTGAAAATTTACACTTTCAGAATTTGGAAGACATTTTTGGCTTTTTAAGCCTATCAACAAACTATGCAGTTTCTAATTATAAGTAGCACAACAGGTTAAATTAGCAGTTTAATTTTTGTATTGATGTTGTGAATCAGATGTGCTGTACTTG
>OFGB01001211.1_pt1 | contig 16315 bp, 13 predicted proteins | sample 1521491 | NCBI WGS metagenome assembly OFGB01 (sample SAMEA3504095, study PRJEB24116) | mouse gut metagenome | biome: mouse gut; feature: mouse-associated habitat; material: faeces | place: Denmark | collected 2011
CTCTGTTCCACGGAGAAAGTAGGCCGGCGTTCCTGTTGAGGACATCAGCGACCTGGACGCCCTTTGTTCGCAGGATATTCGCCGCCGACTGCGCTTGTGCAAGTCCGATCTCGTTCACCCTGCGATGGATATGTACACCGTTCAAATCCTCCGCCTCATTGGGGGAAATAAAGGTGATACCGGGCAGCTTGGACCAGCCCAATAAAAACGGACAATATACAAAAGACCCCCTGTGTAGGAAAATAAGACTACACAGGGGGTCGTAATATGGAGCCGCAAAAATACACAAAGGTACTGGGTATCACGGAGTAGCTGCTACGATTTCGTCCGCCGTATGGGACAACTGGAACCGGATGTGAAGCTGAGGCGACCTGCCGCCTTGAAGGTTTCAGAATTTTCCGTAGGTTTCCGCGCGGCTGCCAGATGATCTTATCCGCCTTGAATGAATGGTTTTGAGGCCTCTTGGGCGCTCACTTTATTTTTGCGGATTTTCCTCCGAATATGAAAAAACGCCGCCCGTAGGTTTTTCTCCTTTGGGCGGCATAAAAACCTGCTATCCAACAACAGATGAATTGGCATGCGGTTTTCAGATATGCTTTAAAATTGTCTCTTATTCGTCTTCAGGCAGCAAATCCACAGCGAAAAGCGCTCCGGCGCCGCCGGTGTGGATGAAGAGGATATTCTCGTCCTCCTCAAAATAGCCCTCCTCCAGCAGGCGGAGGAAGCCGGCCAGCGCCTTTCCGGTATAGACCGGATCCATCAGAATCCCTTCGCTGCGGGCCAGCTGGCGGACAGCGGCGCAGCCCGCTTCACTTGGCTGGGCATAGCCGGGGCCGATTTCAAATTCCATATGGATATCCTCACGCTCTACAGGGATATCGCTCTCCAGCAGTTCCTTCAGACCATTCATCAGATCGAAGGTAATGTCGGCAAACGGGTCGCCGCAGATGCCAATGCCCACGGACCGGGTTCCCGGCAGGAACAGCTTGGCTCCGTAGGTTAGGCCCGCATAGGTCCCTCCGGAGCCGACGGAACTGACCATGCTGTCAAAATGAACCTGCATTTCCTGCGATTGATTGGCTATCTCCAGCGCACAGTTGAGATAGCCCATTGAACCCAGGGGCACGGAGCCGCCTACAGGAATAAAGTAGGGCGTATGTCCATCCCTCCGAAGCTCCGTCATGATCCGCTCCATCTCTTCATACACGTCATCATAGGAGTCCGTGTCGACAAATTGAACCTCGGCGCCGTAGATGCTGTTAAGCACCTGATTTCCCCCCGTTAGCTTTCCGCGCTTCTTCAGCACAAGAATGGTTCTCATGCCCAAACGGCCGGCACAGGCGGCGGTGAGCATGGCGTGGTTGGACTGGGGCCCGCCGGCGGTGAGCACCGTGTCGGCGCCCCTTGCCTGCGCGTCCGCAAGCAGGAACTCCAGTTTGCGGACTTTGTTGCCGCCCAACGCCGTGCCAATTAAATCATCGCGCTTGATGTAAATATTTTTCCCGGTTTGCCGGCTGAGATTCTCCAGCCTGCAGATCGGCGTGGGCAGGGCGGAGAGGGAGATGGTGGGGAAATCCGTGATCTGTTTCATAAAATATTCCTCCGGCTTATTCACAATGATATTATTTTTGCTAAAAATCAGGTTTCTCGCATGCGGTTATTCCAGATCCTGCCATCTATCATGGTGAGCACGCAAAGGGCCAGGTTGCTAAACGGCATATCGTCAAAAATGGCAATGTCCGCGTCTTTGCCCTGTTCCAGAGTCCCGATCCTGTCTTCCGCCCCAATGACACGGGCTGGATTTACCGTTACCGCCCGCATCGCGGTATCAAAGTCAAGGCCGTGGCGAAGAAGCACGCCAATCTCCATGGGAAGCCATGCGGTTTCTCCCGCACGATCAGCCATAATGCTGAATGAAACGCCTTTTTCCCTCAAGATCGCCGCATTTTCCAGCTTGCTATCCCAGAGCTCTTGCTTGGCGGGTCCCAGCAGCAGAGGGCCTATCACACAGTCGGCCTTCTTTTCCGCAAGAATGTCCGCCACCTTCCACCCTTCTGTTACATGTTCCAAAGAATAGGCGAGGCCAAATTCTTCACATATGCGAACGGCGGTAAGAATATCGTCCGCCCGGTGGCAGTGGACCCGGACCTTTGTCTCGCCTCTGACAACGGGAATAAGGCTGTCCAGCAGGAAATCATATTCGCCCGCTTTACCACCTGCCTCCAGCCGCTTGTCTGCGTAATGCCTGGCCTTGCTCAGCGTCTGCCGCAGAATCGCCGCGTTCCCCATACGGGTCATGGGAAATTTGTTTCGTCCGCCATATACGCGCTTGGGATTCTCGCCCAACGCAAATTTCATCTGTTCTGTACCGGGGATAATCATCTCGTCTGCAGAGATTCCCCTCAGCTTAATGCAGGCGCCCAGGCCGCCGATCACGTTGCCGGAACCCGGTCCCGTATAAACAGACGTAAAACCCGCGTTACGCACCTTTTCAATTCCGATATCATGCGGGTTGATTCCGTCTCGGGCCCGCACGTGGGGTGTGATCGGATCCGTCATTTCGTTCTCATCCGATGTAGCGGGAAGTTCCGGCTGCCCCCATAGCGCCAGATGGCTGTGGGCGTCAATAAAGCCCGGCGTTACCCAGCAGCCAGACGCGTCAATGATTTCTGCCTCAGCAGGAATCTGCATGTCCGGGCCCCCAACAGCCGCGATCTTTTGTCCGTCAACCAAGACAATTCCATCGGGAATGGCCGGACCCGCCATGGTATACACCTTTCCCCCGCGTATCGCTTTCATTCTTCCTGCTCCTCTCTGCCATATTGGCTGAATAAAGCGCCTATGCCGCCGGAATGCAGATAACATATCCCATCCGCAAAATATCCCTGCCTCGCCAGATCGCAGACCCCATACAACGCCTTACCCGTGTAAACCTTCTCCACAAAGATCCCTTCCGTCCTTGCAAATCTGAGATTGAACTCCTCTATCACCGGGTCAATGACGCCCCAGCCGCCAAATCGGTACGCGCTGTGGAAGGTCGCCGTCTCCTCTGGACCGCAGGGCATCTTTACACCGCAGAGCGCCTCCAGTCCATCCAGCAGCTCCAGAATGTTCTTTCGCATGGCATCCATCTCATGCTCAACGGAAATCAGCTCGACATGAAAGGGATTGCCCAGGAGCGCCGTGCCATAGACAAAGCCGGCGGCAAGGCCGCCGTTTCCTACGGGGACGCACACATTCTTTATGGAAGAGAGCGCTTCCTCCCGGCATATCTGCTCCAACAATTCTGCGGCTGCTTCCACATACCCCAGCGCCCCGACAGGAGTGGACGCGCCATTATCAATAATATACGGCCTGCGACCGCTGCATTCCAGATCTTGAGCCAGCTTTTTGACAGCGGAAGCTCGTTCCTCCTCGCAGATTCCGCCAAGAAAAATCTCCTCGACGCCAAGGATGCGATTGAGCAGAGCGTTTCCCTCCGCGTAATCCGGCTTCGCGCTGTTGTGTACGATCACGCAGCTGAGATTCAGCCGCCGGCAGCATGCGGCGCAGAGCGCGCATAAATTGGACTGTATCTGTCCGGAGACAATGATCGTTTCTTTCTTCTTGGCTGCCGCGTCTCCCAATAGATACTCCAGATTTCGAACTTTATTGCCGCCGATGCCGATGCCGTTCAGATCATCCCGCTTAATGAACAGCGGACCGCAGCCCAGCTGTTCCTGCGTACGCTTCAAGGGATGCAGCGGAGTCGGATTCAACGCCAGCGCAGCTTTCGGGAATCGGGAAAGCATCTGGCGCAATTCATATGTATTCATGGTCGCGCTATCAAAAATGTCCGTCCAGCTCTACAGTCTCCAGCGCCATGGCCATGCGAATGCATTCCAGAATGTCCTGCTTACAAATGATCTCATCTCTGGAATGGATATTGCGGGTAGGAATGGTAATGGCGCCTGCTTTGATCCCGCTCCGAACCAGCTGAGCGGTGTGGGCATCGGTCCCGCCGTTTTCGCTGACTTCAATCTGGTACTTGATCGCGCCGCTGTCTGCAATCTTTACCAGCGTATCGACTACATACCGATTGACAATCATGAAATAATCCATAGCCTTGATGCCGGCGCCGGCGCCCAGTTTGATATCCGTACGGATTCCACGCAGCTCATCCCCGGTACAGGCAACGTCGAAGGTGATAAAGAGGTCCGGCTTCAGCGCATATGTCGAGGTCATCGCGCCAAAGCAGCCGTTCTCCTCCTGAACGCTGAAGACGTAGTACATATCGTTCGTATTTTTAACATCGCGAAGGATACTGTCGATAAGGATCATGCAACCGATGCGGTCGTCCAGACACTGCATCATGACGCACTCTTCGTTCTCATAGTATTCCGATCTGGTGATCGCAACCTCGCCGACATGGACCTTTTCCTTAACTTTTTCCGGGGAAAGCATTGCAAAATCGATATAGAGGTCATGATGCGTAATCTTTCCCATATCCTCTTTCTTTTCGCAGATCAAAACGCCCTGGACGCCGCTCTCCATCTGGATGCGGGAATCTATCAGGTTGTAAGGCTTAATGCTGCCCAACGCTCCGATACGGCCGAAGCCCTTCTCATCAATCGTCTTAATCATCAGACCCAGCTGGTCCATATGGGCGGATAATACGACCTTCTTTCCAGGTCCTTTTTTATGGGCGATGAGATTGCCCAGGCAATCAACCCACATCTCATCTACGTGCCCGCAGATTTGATCCTGAATATACGCGGCTACCTTCTGCTCCCGGCCCGTGGGGCCATACAGCTCGCAAAGTTCCTTTGTCAATTTCGTATTGAATTCCATACATAAACTCCTTTTAAAAAAATAGGGAGAGGGGGCCGGCCCCTCCCCCATTTCAGGAATACGAACGGAGAACCATTATTTGCCCTGAGCGGCATAGTAGTTATCCAGATGCTCCTTGACCTTCTCCGGGCTGGGAATCAGATCGTTGTCGTTATCCAGCATGGTCATCGCGGTGTAGCATTTGCCGCCCAGACCATTTTTGACCGCCACAACTTCTTCCTGATTGATGGCGTAAAGGATCGCCTTGCGGATATCTTCATTGTTAGTGATATGATCCTCATCCAGATTAAACTTCATCTGGATACAGCCGTTGATCAGGGAAGAAACCAGGCCGAGGTTGGAGTCGCCCTTGACGGCCTCCACTTGATTTTCAGGCACGTTGTCTGTTACGTCGATCTCGCCGCTGCGCAGGGCGGAGATAGAGGCGTCCTTATCGGCGATATACTTCAAAGTGATATTCTTAATCGCAGGAGCCATGCTAGTATTCGGCATGAACGCGGGGTTGCGCTCACAAATCGCCTCATAATCATTCATGGACTTGATGACATACGGGCCGCTGCACCACAGCGTATTCTCCTTGCCGGAGCCCTCGACCAGGTATTGCGCGTCACCGTACCGGGAATCCGTGGTGGGATCATAGCCATCCAGGAGCTCGGGCGTATTGATGGACTCCACCTGCTTTTTGCTGACAATGCCGGAGCAGTAATCACACATAAAATTCAGAATCTGAGGGAAGGGCGTGTTGGTTGTAATCTTGACGACTTCATACTTCCCGGCGGCATTATCCGCGTCGTTCTTGGAGGACACAAGTTCGGCAATAGGAGCGGGCAGGCCGGCCTCCAGAACTTCCTTCACACTTTTGCCGTTCTGGGCATCCATGGCGTTCTCCAGCTCGGAAATATCCGTTACGGAAACGACATCGGAGATGCAGGTATAGTTGTCGTATACCTGGTGACCAGGAACGGAATCGGGGTTGTACAGACGCTTGTAGGTGAAGATGACGTCCTCCGCTCCCACTTTTTCGCCAGTATCGACCAGTTTTCCGTTGATCGCGGTGTAGAATCCTACATTATCGCGCAGGATAAAGTAGTACTCGGAGTTGCCTTCGCCAATGCTGTAGTTGTAGGACAGCGCACGATCGGTGATGATGTTGTCGTTATCGTCCAGCTCCAGCATCTTAATGTTGGTGTTAGCCAGCACCCTATGCGTACCGTCGCAGGTCAGCGGATCAAACTGACCAAAAACGCGGTCATTGCAGACGACCAGGGGGCGGGTGTCCCGCAGGCCCTCATCCACATAGTCAATCTGGCTCCAATACAGGTATTTGGACTGCGCAACGGTGACGGTGGATTCTTCAACAACATTCTTGTTGAACCCGAAGCTGCTCATGGTGCGGCAGATCGGAGCGAAATACGCCTTGTCCTCTACAACATAGCGCTCCAGCTCCGCATAGGTTGCCTCATAGTCCTGGGGCAGCTGAGAGGCGCCCAAATCAATCAAACGGTCTACCTCAGAATCGATCACCTTGCTGTCGTTGTCAATGCCGGTAGAATAGAACATGGAACGGCAGCCATAGTCGGGGTTGCCGGACAAGACCTTCATAGTGCCCATGTAGATATCGTAGTTTCGCGCGTCTACCTGGGTGAAAAGGCTGCCGTAGTCAGGCTGGATGCTCAGCGTGACATCAAAGCCAGCTTTCTTCAGCTGGTCGCGAACCACATTTGTTTCCGTTTCCAGAGAGCTCAGCGACAGCAGCGTAATGGGAATAGGCTCACGGCCATCGACCGCATTGTCAGTTCCTCCAGAAGTCGAGGGCTGGGCAGCGTCGGGGCCCTTGACATCGTCTTTCGTCTTCACATTGCAGCCGGTAAACAGTGACAGGACGAGCACGGCGCTCAAGAGCATTGCGGTTAGCTTTTTCATTTTCTTACCTCCAAATTTATTTTTATAAATGTCCTGAAACATTCATAAACGCATGTTATGACGTCTCATATTTCAGCGCGCCGTCCCTAACTTCCTCCGCCCGGTGGCACGCCGCAAAGTGTTCCGAAGCCAGCTCTCTATACTCCGGGGTGATGGAGAAGCATTCCGGCTTTGCAAAAGGGCATCTCTTTGCAAAGCGGCAGCCCTCGCCGGGGTTAATGGGAGAAGAAAGTTCGCCCTTCAGAATGATGCGCTGGCGTTTTTCACGGACGTTAATGGATGGGATGGCACTCAGCAGAGCAATCGTGTACGGGTGCATAGGAGTCTTGAATAAATCCCGCTTCGGGGCCTTCTCGATCACCTGCCCCAGATACATGACAACAACGTTGTCGGAGATGTGCTTTACAACAGACAGGTCATGGGAGATGAACATGTAGGTCAGTCCCAGCTGCTTTTGCAGATCGATCATCAAATTCAATATCTGCGCCTGAACAGAAACGTCCAGAGCGGATACCGGCTCGTCACATACAACAAACTTCGGATTGATCGCCAAGGCCCGCGCAATAACAATACGCTGACGCCGCCCGCCGTCGAACTCGTGAGGGTAGAGATTGTAGGCGCGCTTCGGCAGCCCTACCATCTCCATAAGATGCTCCACCCGCGCCCTCCGCTCTTCCGCTGATTTGTATACCTTGTGGAGCTTCAGCGGCTCCTCAACGATCTGCGCTACTGTGAAGCGAGGGTCAAGGGAAGCATAGGGGTCCTGGAAGATGATTTGCATCTCACGACGTACGGGAATCATCTCCTCCTTCGTAAATGTGCTCAGGTCCATACCCTGGAAGACGATATCCCCCGAGGTCGCCTGGTGTAAGCCAAGCAGTACGCGGCCCAGCGTGGATTTGCCGCAGCCGCTCTCACCCACTACGCCAAGGGTTTCGCCGCGTTGAATAGAAAATGACACATCATCTACCGCATGCAGCCGGCCGGCAGGGACGTCAAAATATTTTTTCAGATGGCTTATGGCCAGCAAGGTTTCCATCGGCTATTCCCCTCTCTTTACTCTAAGTCCAGCCAGCACTTGTATTGGTGCGCCGCCTCCTTCACGGGAGGCGCCTGTTCCCGGCAGCGGTCTTGACAGTGCTTGCACCTGGGATGGAAATAACAGCCGTCGGGCAATGCCGTTGCGTTCGGCGCCATGCCGGGAATGGGGTAAAGACGCTCATCCTCCACGTCCATCTTTGGAATGGAGTCGAACAGGCCGCGCGTGTAAGGATGCTTCGGCTCTGTATAAACATCCCAGACGGAGCCGTACTCCACCACTTCGCCCGCGTACATAATCGCCACCTTGTCACAGGTTTCCGCCACAACACCCAGGTCGTGGGTTATCAGAAGCATGGACATCTCATTTTCGCGGATCAGCTTTCGGATGATCTCCAGTACCTGGGCCTGGATGGTCACATCCAGCGCAGTGGTCGGCTCGTCCGCAATCAGCACTTCGGGATTACAGAGCAGAGACATTGCGATAATCGCGCGCTGCTTCATTCCGCCTGAAAACTGGTGCGGGTAATCGTTGATCCGGTCCCTGGTTACGCCCACCTTTTCCAGCATCTCCGCCGCAACCTCCAGGGCTTCCTTCTTACTCAGCTTCTTGTGCTTAATGACAACCTCCGCCAGCTGCTGGCCGATTGTCATAATCGGATTCAAGGCGGTCATCGGGTCCTGAAAGATCATGGAAATTCCGTTGCCGCGCATTTCCTGATTTTCTTTGTCGGTGTTATAAATCAGGTTTCTCCCCTTGAAAAGAATCTCTCCATCCAGGATAATCCCGGGGGGATCTGGGACCAGCTGCATCACCGACAGCGCCACAGTGGTTTTGCCGGCGCCGGTTTCGCCAACAAGGCCCAGCACTTCACCCTTTTTTATCTGGAGATTCACTCCGTTGACCGCCTGTACGTCATCCGCGTCGGTCACATAATGGACGTGCAGGTTTTTGATTTCCAATAAATTCCCTTCCATGCTGTGTTTCACCTCATTTCAGCTTCGGGTCCAAAGCGTCCCGCAGCCCGTCGCCAAAGAAGTTGAAGGCAAGCACCAGAATGATGATCGCCAGGCCAGGGAATATTGCCAGATAGGGATTTGTTTCCAGATATTTGCTGCCAATATTCAGAACGTTGCCCCATTCCGGTATATAGGGTTCTACGCCCAGGCCCAAATAGCTGAGACTGCTGGTGGAAAGAACGGCCGTGCCGATTCCCATCGTCATACGCACGATAATGGGCGCCATGGAGTTTGGAATAATGTGATGAAATATGATATTCCAGTCCTTTGCGCCGCTGGCCCGGGCCGCTTCCACAAATTCCGAGTTACAGAGTCCCAGCACCGTCGCCCGCACCGTCCTGGCATAAACGGCAATGGTTCCTATACTCAGCGCTGCAACCAGATTGACCAAATTGGCGCCGAATGCGGCAATAATGGAAATTGCCAGCAAAATGTCGGGAACGGCATATAGTATATCAAGAAAACGCATGATGGTATTGTCCGTCCGCTTTCCGAAATACCCTGCCGCAGCGCCCAGAACACCGCCTGCCACCATCGGGACAAACGTTACACAGAGTCCTACAATGAGGGATATCCTCGCGCCGAAGACAATTCGTGTAAATACGCAGCGGCCATAGTTATCCGTCCCAAAAGGATATTTTAGGGAAATGGGCTGCAACAGCGCGCTGTAATCATTATCGATGGCAATGCCGTAATCAAAGGTCAACATACTGATAATCGACAGGGACAGCAAAATAATGACGACCAGCATTCCTACCACTGCCATATTATTCCTGAACAACCGGTCAAAAATGTCAATCCACTCTATGGAGCGCTCCTGCCTCTGATGGCGATAGTGGGAGATAATGAGCAGGCCCGCTACCAGCGCGAAAATGTTGCCGCTTGCGGAGGTGATCATCAGCAGGACCGCTACAGGCAGCAGCTTCTTATCCACCGCCCCGTCCCGCTCCCATAGGTGAATGAGAAAAAAGGTCAGCAGATAAAAAACAATCATAGCTGTCAGCAGCCCCATTCCAAGCATAAAGCTATTGGATACGTAGTCTTTAAACAGATTCAGGGCGCTTACCATCATGACAAAAACCGTGGTGATCAGGGCATAGATTGTCATGGTGTATTCTAGCGTGCGGGACTTCTTAATCAACGTGAAGCCGGCTGCGGCTGCAAAGATGTTTCCGGTGCAGATAAATATAATGAGGAGAAGCCCAGACAGCCGAATTGCTGTAGAAACAGGCCGCTGGCAAAGGATCTGCGCCCTCATTTTTCGGAGAATAAGCCCCTGCGCCAGCCCCTCTGCAAGAAATGCCGCAGCAATGATCAAAGGAATCACCCTTACCTCGCCGGTGATAAAGCTGTAGCCAAAAAAGCCAAAAAGCAGTGCAAAAACAAGCGTGATTCCCGTGGAAAAGGCAAGCGCTTTGTATTCCTGAGACTTCTTCAGCTTCCTTTTTTCCAGTTTTTTTAAATATTCCTTTTTCTTCTTACTTTCATCCATCTCTGGTCCCTCTTAATAGTTCTTCAGTGTGGATTTAATTCTGGGATCAAGGAATGCATAAAGAATATCCACCAGAAGATTAACAATGCTGATCACAATCGCAACGTAGACAACGCCAGCCAGTACGACTGGTATATCCGGGATAAATTGTTTGTCCACAATGTACTTACCCAGGCCGTTGACGTTGAACACTTTCTCCGTTGCGGCCGATCCCCCCAGGATTCCGCCAAATTGCAGGCCGATAACCGTAACGATAGGTATCATCGCGTTGCCCAGAATATGCTTGAAGATTACGCGGCTCTCACTGAGCCCCTTTGCCCTGGCGGTGAGTACATAATCAGAGTTTTTCACCTCCAGCATGGACGACCTGGTCATTCTGGCCACCGATGCAGACAGGCCCGTGCCAAGCACAATAGCCGGCATAATCAACGTTGCCAGGTTGGCGGTATCGTACATAGCCGGGAGCCAGCCAAGGCGAATTGAGAAATTCAGGATCAGGATCAGTCCCAGCCAGAAGTTCGGAATCGACAGTCCCAGCAGGGCGATAAGCATGAAGATATAGTCAAATGCGGAATACTGTTTGATTGCCGAAATGATGCCGGAGGGAATGGCGATGAGTATCGAAACCAGCATGGCCGCTATGGACAGCTGCACGGTTATGGGAAATCTGCGGCCGAGCGCGGAGGCAATATTCTCATTGCCCACATAGGATGTACCAAGATCAAAGGTGAGAAATTTTTTCCCGGTGTTCCACAGCTGGGCCAAATATGGCTGATCCAGTCCGTACAGGCGCTCAAATTCCTCCACCTTCTGAGGCGTAGCGTTCGCGCCCAGAATATTTCGCGCGGGGTCCATAGGCGATAGATGCAGGATGGTAAAAACGAGGATAAACACGCCGATCATCACAAAGACCATCATAAACAATCTTTCGCTGATATATTTTGCGTACGGCATCGAGTAGATCCAAATGAGCAGATACATTGGCAGCGAGGTTGCAACAGAGATCCAGAAAAACACGTCGTTATCCAGCCACTCCAGGTAGACGTGCATCATATCCGGCGTACTGACATTATCCCGGCGCATCCTGAGCTGCAGCGCTTCTTTGAACGCCTGGTCATACTTCAGCTTCGCAACCTTTTCCGCGCGGGCCGTGATTTTCTCATCCGTCAGCTCGCGGTTCAAAAACCGCGCTTTATTTCGCTCTGACTCTATCGCCTGCTTCATCAGCTTTTTCAGCAGTCCGTCAGCCTCAAATTCTGATTCCAGCTCCCGTCTCAGCTTGTCATAAGCTGCGGAATCCGAAAAGAAGAAATGCTTGACCATGACCATGATTGCAGTGGGAAGGCCAAGGAGAATCAACAGCAGGCGGTAGATGGAATGTGGATACATCTTCTTAAAGTATTTATGGATACTGGATCGCGGCAGCGGGCCGCAGAATGTGATTTCCTTTGCCATGTGTGATCACCTCAATTCATCTGACCGGCACTCTGTACGCGATGTGTGGCGGGAAGCGAATCCAGCGTATGCAATATGGCGTCCGCATTCTGCGCTAATGCCAGAATCAGTGTCCGCGTATCCCGCAGGTCTGACAGCATAATCCGCCCCTTTTCTTCTGGTACGTCAATACCGCCGATAACAACCCCGCAACGGCCGTATTGGGCCGTATAAAGGCCTGTCACGGTCATCTCCAACAGCTCATACTGGAATGGAATGTCCTTTTCCCTGCATGCAGCTCTAAAAAGCTCCAGCATGCGTCCGTCCGTGGACGCGTACCGCTCCCTCAGCTTTAACGCAGGGCCTTTCCCCGCACAGATTGGCGCGCCAGTCAGGGATTCGTCATTCACCGGAGCGGTACCGACTCGGATACACACGGATACTCCTGTCTCGTTGGCCGCCAGTTCAGCTGTTTTGGGATTATGCGCTTCCTGCGCCAGGAAGATGCAGGTTATTTCGCGCGCGGTTTCCGGCAGAGACTGCAGAAGCTGGACCAGAAACCAACAGCCAACACAATCCGCCAGGCTGGTACAGCTCACTGCCTGCTTGTCCTGGGACCAACGCCTGGTTCTGGTCAAAAGCATTCCCGGGCGGAGCCCTTTTTCCTCTGCCAGGCGAAGTTTACCGTCCTCAAACTGAACTGTGGTGGTTATGGTCTGGCCATCGGTTACTTCCCAACCGCTCACCGCTTCCAGATTCTCCCCTGCGCCGAAGGGACGCAGCAGCCATGAGCCCTCCGCCGTTCCTCCCGTAACAAGGAGCGCAGGCTGAGAAAGGCTTGCCATAAACGCAATACCGGGCCGCTTTCCCGGCTTGCGTACAATGAGACTGCCGGCGGGATCTTCCGTAATTTCAACGGTATCGGGCATCATACTGCGGAGCCAGTTCTTAGCCTCTTCCTCACCGCCGAGCGGCGCCGGGCGCATACACAATTCCATCAGATCGTGTATATTCATAGCAGACTCCTTCCATTATTTTTTACGATCAATTCAAGCATCCGTTCCATAGCATGCAGATCGCTTTTCCTGATGACGCCAGCCGGGGACTTGGGATTCCGGCATGGTACGAGAAGCGAGAGAGCCTCGGCGCCTGTTCCGCACAACGCGGCAAAACCAGCGGCAGCTGCGGCGGGCGCATAGGGAATCAGCTGATACGGGATACCCGCCCCTTCTGCCAGCTGTTTCGCTTTTTCCGCAGTCGAGCGTCCATAGGCATACCCCGCATCCATCACGGCGATACATACGCCCTGGCCAAGCTCTACCCGCCCCGCCCCGTCCGCGCTGCCGGGAACGTCGGCAGCCGGTATCGTACTAACCGAGACGACGAGCTCCGGCCGCTGCGTATACGCCGCAACCTCCATCCCTCTTTGTCCGACCTCATGCATCGTTGTAAACGCCGCGTCAAACGCGATCTTCGGAGCATGGCGCAGCAGTTCAAGCAGCCCATAACACCCCGTCCGGCTATCCATAGCCTTTCCCTTTAGATTGTCTCCCAGCTCCAGAAAAGAGCTGTCCACTACGGCGTAATCCCCTGTCGCTACCCGCTCCAGGGTTCTCTCCCTGTTCGGAGAACCAATATCAATATGCTGATGCCTCGCGGAGGCCTCCTTATGCTCCTGGTCAATCTTCATCATGTGGTATGGGGCAAACCCCACAACACCGGTTACGTTCTTTCCTATACGTACAGTCCGGCCTGCCAGCTGACGGGGAATAACATTCCCCCCAACCGCCTTAAATCGCAGGAACCCAGCCTCCGTTATCTCGTGTACCATGAGCGCAGGCTCGTCCATATGGGCGGCAAATAAAAGCTTTTTGTTTCCGCTCTCGCCTGGATGGTGGGCAATCACGCTGCCCAGCTTGTCTATTTCGTAAGGGCAGCCCATCTTCGCCAGTTCCTCAGCGATAATTCTCCGAACCTCATCCTCTCCGCCGGACGCTCCGCTGCATTCGCACAGGTCCTTTAGTAACATAGCAACCCCTCCCAGTCCTCTTGGTCTATCTCGGAAATCATATGGGCAACCGCCTTGCCGGCATTTTCAATATCCCTGATATTTCCAGTCTCTACTCCTGTATGCATGTAACGAAGCGGTATAGAAATAAGCAGTACGGGAACTCCGTCACGATTTGTCTGAATGCTTTCCGCGTCTGTGCCGCTGGCGGCGGGGGTGGGTTCAAGCTGGTATGGGATATCAAACCTCTGGCATACGGAGATAAATTTCTTCACCATCCCGGGATGGAACCGACCGCCTATTGCCAGCGCGGGACCGCCGCCTACAGCCAGAGTATCTCCTTTGGGAAGGTCTTCCGCCCATCCGTGTCCGACATCGAAGGCAAACGCGATATCGGGGTGAATTTGATATGTGGATATTTGTCCGCCGAGGCCAGGCCCCTCCTCCTGTACTGCCGCAGAATAATAGATCGTGCTGGTGTGCGGCAGGTTCTCCAGTTCCCTGGCCGCCGCCAGCATAACAGCAACGCCAGCCTTGTCATCCATGCCTCGCGCGCACATAACGTCGCCATCCAACACAACGGGATTACGGCGCAACAGGGCGACGTCTCCCGGCTGGACCAACTCCCGCAGCCTGTCATCCGGCAGGCCGGTATCCATATAGAGCCAGTCTGTACGCAGATCAACGATGGCCTTTTCCTTTTTCTGCTTGTCAGGCCGCGCACAAATCACTCCCGGGACTTCTTCCTTTCCGAATATGATAACGTCCTGAGATTCCAGACACAGCGTATTATAATAACCCACCGGAGAAAAACGCAAAAATCCTCCCGGCTGCAATTCGGTTATCATGAAGCCCAATTCGTCTACGTGCGCTTCAAGCATAATGCTGCGAGAAGATTTTCCTTTTTTACAAAATATGTAGCTGCCGCGTTTGTCGTTCTCATATGTATCCGAAAAGGGCGCAAAGTACCCGGGCAGAAATTGCGGAGTCATCTGTTCAAACCCCGAAACAAAGGGTTTGTCGCAATATTCCCTCAAAAAATCCAAAATCACTCTGAACGACCTCCTGTTTCAATCCAGCTGGCTTGAAAGCCAGCTCCGCAGAATTTTCCCAACCATTTATTACTCAGGCCCCTTTTACAGGGGCCCGGAGTCCAAGCTTGCCGCTGCCTTTAAGATTTTGTTTGGTCGTTACGGAGATGCAGATACACCGTGTTTTTTGACAATCCCAGCAAGTCGGCAACCTGCGATACGGCGTCTTTGAGGTTGAAAATACCGCGCCTGCTCAATTGCGAAATAATTTCTTTATTTTTATTGTGCAGGGATATCTGCGCGTCCTCATATACCGCTTTCTTAACCTGACGCACAGCCTTCTCTATCGTCTCCTCCACTTTGTCCGCAAATGTCTCGATCTCATCGGCTTCATTATGTACATAGTAGTTTTCCTGCATAAATTGAGACAGCGGTATATTCAGGTAAAAATTTATGCACAGAAGACCGATGATACGGTTGTTCTCTCCGTGAACTGCGATAGTCGAAGACTTGATGGGTTCCCCCTGTCTGTTTTGAGAAAAGTAAGAAACATAGGAGGATCCTTTTGTTTTTCTCAGCTTTTCCAACATTTCCAGGGCCAGGTCTGTGATGGGGGCGCCTTCCTTTCGACCGGTATGCTCTCCGTGGTAGATACTGATTACCGAGTGGTTCAGATCTTCAAGAGAATGCAGGACTATCTCGTATCCAGATCCCAAATAGTCGGACAGGCCTGCTAACATCTGGCGGTAAGAATTAATAATGTCACGATCCATAGGGGTCAATTCTATAGAATATTTCGTTTCCATAACGTCTCCTGTTGTCTATTTTTTATATACTACCACGGTTATGAATATTTGTCAATCTTTACAGAGCAAAAATATTAAAATATTTCATCGGATAAATTTTAACACTGTATATCTTTCTAATTTTTCAAAATATTGGTAAATATTAAAGTATATTTTTCTTTTAACTAAAAATTTTTTCATTTTCCGCGAGGCGCTCATTGAATAATATTCATTATATTGTTAACATAAACTCCCTTTATAGGTATTTACGGTTAATTTACGAAGAAAAACCGCTGTACAGTCGCACGCTTTTCCATGCGGTCCGCCACAGGACTGTCCTGCCGAATAGCTGGATCGATCCCACTTTGAATCGTCCGGAGCTAAAATTAGAACTACGGCTACGCGCGCCAACTTCCAAATTCCCGGAAAGAAACAAGCATACAGACTGCCAAAAAAACCTCCGCAGGAGTTCGCGCCATAGATTGTGAATGACCACATCGAGAGGTCATTCACAATTTAATTTTGCACAGCCACTCGATGTGGCTGTTGCAAAATCTTAGGCGAAAATAAATTATAATCACTTTTTCGGCGGCGTGTACGCAAGATTGTGCAATGCCCCCATCGAGGGGGCATGCACAATTGAATTCTGCACGACCGCTCGATGCGGTCGCTGCAGAATCTTCGAAAAAGTACTTTGCGGGCCGAACTCGGCCCGGTCCCCTTTCTCAAAAAAGATGCGAAGCATCTTTTTTGA
>OFGB01001212.1_pt1 | contig 16315 bp, 13 predicted proteins | sample 1521491 | NCBI WGS metagenome assembly OFGB01 (sample SAMEA3504095, study PRJEB24116) | mouse gut metagenome | biome: mouse gut; feature: mouse-associated habitat; material: faeces | place: Denmark | collected 2011
CTATGAAGCCGGTGAGCGGGTGGGGATTTATGAAATTCTGCGGCGGCGCGCTGGATACGTATGATTATCTGCGGCTGGTAAAGGCGTTTCTGCTGGTAAGCCTCATCGGACTTGCAAATCCTTATGTGACGCAGAAGATATTTGAGGAGATTTTGCCGCAAAACAACAGGCTGATGCTGGCCGCCGCAGCCATTGTGCTGGCGGGGACGGCGGTATCGGGAATGCTCTTTACTGTCGTTAGGTCGCTGTTGATAAGCAGAAGTTCGGCGAAGATGAGTATTACGGTTGATGCGGCGCTGATGGCAAGGACGGTATCTCTTCCGACGGAATTCTTTAAAGAGTACAATGCAGGGGAGCTGACCAGCCGTATTGACAGTGTGTCCGACGCGGTGAAAGATATGATGGATGTGGTGGTTTCCATCGGGCTTACGACGATGTGTTCCCTGATTTATATCGTACAGATCCGTTATATCGCGTCCAGGCTTCTTATGCCGACTCTTCTGATCTTAAGTCTTATCTTCACCGTCAACGCCGCGGCGGTATGGTATCAGGTAGGATGGAACGAGAAGAAGATCCTGACCAGAAGTAAGACCTCCGGAGTGGAGTACGCCCTGTATTCCGGCGTACAGAAGTTAAAGCTTGCAGGCGCGGAGAGAAGGGCGTTCGCGAACTGGGCGAAGATATATAAAGAGAATGTGCGGGCGTCCTATCAGATTCCGATTCCGGTGAGGATCGTCCCTTCCATAACGGCTTTTCTGGTCTATGCAGGCTGGGCTTTAATATATTTAACGGCGAAAGACGCGAGGATAAGCGCCGCGGAGTTTATGGCATACAGCAGCGCTTACCAGCTTGTAATGGGGGCGTTTTTAGACTGTTCCAGGGAAACGGGGACCTTCTCAGAGATTCTTGCCGCTTTTCGAATGGCGGATCCGATCCTTAAAGCAGTTCCGGAAGCATATGGTTCAAAAGATTATGTGAAGAATCTTTCCGGAGGAATCGAGTTAAGTCACGTCTCCTTCAGATACGGACAGAATGGGCCGGATATCATCCGCGACCTTTCGATGAAAATTCGCGCGGGGCAGTATGTAGGGATCGTGGGGAAGACGGGATGCGGTAAATCAACCCTTCTGCGCCTGCTCCTTGGTTTCGAGAAACCAAGGAAAGGAGCGGTATACTATGACAGGAAAGAACTAAGGAAATTAAACCTTACGTCCCTTCGCCGGAATATCGGATGTGTACTTCAGGACGGATTTTTATTTGACGGGGATATTCTGTCCAATATTACCATAGCGGCTCCATGGCTTGGAATCGACGATGCATGGGAGGCTGCTAGGGTCGCCGGGTTAGAAGAGAGTATTAAGGAGCTGCCTATGGGGATGATGACTCTGGTCGGCGAGGGCGGAGGAGTGATATCGGGAGGACAGAAGCAGCGTCTGCTGATCGCCCGGGCTGTTGTCGCCAAACCAAAGGTGCTTATGTTCGACGAGGCGACGTCGGCCCTTGATAACCTGACTCAGGAGAAGATTACCGAAGCGCTTGGACAGATGAAATGTACCAGGATCGTGATCGCCCACAGATTATCTACGATCAAGGACTGCGATAAGATATTTGTGATGGATGAAGGAAGGATCGTGGAAGAAGGGAAATATAAGGCGTTGATAAAAAAGGACGGTATTTTTGCCGATCTGGTGAGACGCCAGCAGATAAACATGTGAATTTAAAGATTTTTAAAGATATGGGCGTATCAATTGAGCGGCAGAAATTGCCATGTTATAATTTTTTGTATAATTCAAGAAAGGAGGAACGAAGTATGGCGAAGGAAGAAACAAAGAAAAATGTAAAGGAAGCAGAAGCATCCACAAAGAAAGAAGTTTCTGAGAAAGAATTGGAAAAAGTTGTCGGTGGTCTGCGCTCAGGAGTGACTTTCAGACGTTAATATGCCTGAGATGAGGAAATGAGAACACCCATGTTTCAGCATGGGTGTTTTTCGTTTGAGGCGTTTTCGGACGGATGCCGGAACGCAGGATTTTGGGAGGGGGGAGGGGGAAAATGGAAATTGTAATTTGTGAAGACGATGCTTTTGAAAGGGAGTTAATATACGAGAAATTTAGAATGGTTTTAAAGGAGATGGAGATTGAAACACAGATTGTATGCTTTTCTGACGGAAGCGAACTGATGGAACGTGTTCGAAGCGGGGAAAGATATGAGCTGTATATACTTGATATTCTGTTGAGAGACGGGAAGAACGGGATTGAACTTGCGAAAGAGATCAGCAGATCAGATCCGGAAGCGCAGATTACCTTTATTACCAATACCAGAGAATATGCCGTGGAGGCATTCGAAGTGGGGGCGATCCACTATCTGGTAAAGCCGGTGGAAGAGAAGGGGATTATATCTATTATAGAGCGGTGGAGACGGGAGAAGAAAAAAACGGAAAAGTATCTTGAGATACAGAGCGGAAAGGAGTTCCGGAAGTTTCCGCTTATTCAGATTATGTATATCAGAAGCAAAGACCGTGGGATAGAGATACATATGGAACAGCACAAATGGGATGCATGGGTTAATTCACCTTTTCATATAATTGAGCATGAGGTAGAAGGAATGCCGCAGTTTGTCAGGATTACAAGAGGATGTATTGTTAATATGGAGTATGTCAGTTGGATTGATTATACAGAGTGTGTCTTGAAAAGCGGCGAGATCTTATCGATTAGCCGGAGGGAACAGAATCATGTGATGAACAGTTATAATGATTTTCTCTTCTGGAAGATGGAACAGGAAGGAGAAAATGCTAAAGGAGGGTCGCTGCAATGAAAATTTGTGTTGGATTGATGCAGTTTACGGGGGTTCTGCTTCAGACAATTCCCGTAATGGCGTTGGTAGGAGGGCTGTTCGATGAAGAAGAATTCCGGAGAAAGAAAAGGGATTATTACATTGGCGGGAGTCTGGCGCTTATTTTACTTGCGGCGGTATTTGCGGCCATATATTCTTTTAAAGATATAAAAGACATCAGGAGAATCATTGGAGACAGTCTTATGACGGCTATTATCGGACTGTTTTGTCTTTACTTTTTCTATATCGTCCAATCTAAATTCATAAAAAAACTGATTGTTGTGGGAATCGGGTGCAGCTATGCGGCAGTCGTTTATCTGGTGAGCGGACTGTTCGTTTTACATCAGTGCGGCGTCAAGTATTATGAAAAGCCATATTTCAGAGAGAATCTTATAGGGCTTACGCTTGCCACGTTGATTACATATCCTTTGATCTACTTATACCTGGTTAAAATAGTAAAGCCGATTCTGCAGATGATCGACGAAAGGATGCTGAGACGGCAGTGCGTGTCTGTTATGATGGGACTGCTGCTTTTTTGTGTGGAAAGTCGAGTAATGCTTTTCGGTGATTTTTATTATACTCTTTCTAATGTTGCCGCTGTGATTGGAATTGTTGCGGTCATGTATTATCTTTTTTTTAACGAAGTTCGATTGATGCAGGAGCATTATGAGATGCAGCGGCAGATGGATAATTTTGACAGGCAAAGTAAAAGTATCGGAAAGAATATTGAAGAGATGAAGCGGATGCATCACAATATCCACCATCATCTGAATGTGATCGGAATCTTGAATCAACAGGGAAAGCAAAGGGAGATCACAGAATATCTGAGTCAATATGAGAAGACGTATACCAAGCTTGAGAGTCAGCGTCTTACCGGTTATATGATCCTTGACAGTGTTCTGCGTTATTATCTTCAGGAGATGGAGGAAGAGCAGATCAAGGTGAAGACTAATTTCCAGATCGGAAGCAGCTATAGGTTTGAACCTATGGATATTACGGTTCTGTTCGGAAACTGTCTGGAGAATGCCATCGAAGAGCAGAGACGGCTGCCGGTGGAGGAGAGATATGTAAGTATCGACGTCCGGGTGAACGGACAGTTCCTGATGATCAGTATGAAGAACAAATGCATGGCGGGAATCGTCCGAAGAGGAGAATTCGCAGACTTTAGAAAATTTCCCTCTTCTAAGAGAAGCAGCGGAAAAGGAGAGGGACTTCACAGTATAGATATCATTGCAAGAAAGTATAAAGGAAACGCCAGATTCCAGAGAAGCGAGAGCTGGTTCGTCATGCATGTGATACTTCAGATTCCATAGTTTATGACTGAACGGCAGAAATCGGACATGAGCGGTATTGGCGAAAAAAGTCGAAAAAGATATAATTAATTGGAATAGTCTTCCAGATAAACCAGGCGGGAGGGATACATTGTGGAAAAGGGGAAGCTTTTGGTGGTGGAGGATGATAAGAGATTTGGGGTATGTCTTAAGAAACGGCTGGAAAAGAATGCGTATAAGGTGTTTTTATTGGTATCTGTGCAGGAAGAGGCGGCAGTATTAAAAAGTGAGAACATAGATCTGATCTTGCTTGGGGTTAATATTGCCGTTGAGAAAGGGCTTGAATTCTGCAAGCGGATCAGAAAAGAACATTTTATTCCGATTATCTTCATGGGGTGCGGCAATGACAGCAATATGCAGATCAGGACTCTGAATTGCGGGGGCGACGATTATGTGGACCGATCCATAGATTTTAAGGTTCTTCTTGCAAGGATTCGTTCTCATATCCGGCGTTACAGGGTGTACAAGGACGGAGGAGCGGACAGGAAAGACCTGGTTTTCCGACGGTTCAAGATAGATCCGTCCAGACATATGGTGTGGAAGATCGGGGAGGACGGCGTGCGTCAGGACAGGCTGCATCTGTCTCCTATAGAGTATAAGCTGTTGGAGATGTTTATCGCTAATGCCGGGAAACTGCTGACGTACAGGGAGATTTACCATACGATATGGAAGACTGATTATCTTGGAGATGTCAGGACTGTGATGGTACATGTCTCTAATTTGAGGAAGAAGATTAACTATCTTGACAGCGATATGATTCGGACGGTACGCGGAACCGGCTATGTATTTTTAGATAAATGAAGCAGGATTTAATATTTATGAGAAGGGCGAGGTAGAGAACGTGGAAAATAATCAGTTATATCCGTTTGAACGAAACCGGTATTACGCAGGAAAGATGCTGACATCTTCTGATTTCCGGGCGGAGCAGACATATTTTAATAATAAAAGACGTTTTATCAATTCTATGATCTACGGCTCCGGCATTGTATGCGGGTGCAACGTGTTCAGCCTGGACGATCTGTCTATACTGGTGGAGAGCGGAGCCGCCATCGATGATTTTGGCCGTGAGATTCTGATACAGACTTCGGCGGTGAAGAAATTATCCGCCATTGAGGGATTTGGTGAGATCGAAGGCGATGAAGTACTTCTGTGTATGCGTTATCAGGAGACGCCGGTGCATTCTGTGTTCGCGGTGAACAGGGAAGGACAGGAAGATTCTTATGAGTATAACCGGATCAGCGAGGGATACGAATTGTTTCTTAAGGATACCATGGAGCTTTCGGCAGGGTTTGAACTTGAGAATGATTTTTTTATGGTGAATCGATTATATTCCGGCAAGGACTTTTGTGTGGAAGTTACGATGCCGGTTACCGTGTGCAAAGGCGCGCTTGCGAAAGTGCATGTGAGACTTAAGAAATTGTCGGACGATGTGGAACCCGTCGGTTGGAGAGGCGTGCTTCAGATGCCGGCGTTCACGGCCGGCGACGGGAAGCATGAACTTAAGATGGAATTTGCTGATGTGACGATTCTGAAGGGACAGGAGGTAGCGAAGGATTACTGGGTTGAGTCGGAAGAGTCGGAAGACGAAGAGACGAATCTGGTGTTTCAGGACGAGAGGGGAAATCATTCCTTTAAGATCCGGCTTCGGGATGCGGACCCGGACGAGCTTGTGACGGAGGAGATCGGTAAGACAAGCCTTGAGATGCTGAACCTGGAAGAAAAGAAGGATTATATTATTCTTGCAAAGCTTAAGCTGCTTCGTACAGACAGCGCCTATATCATTGACGAAGTAAGAGAGCACGGGGTGAAGAAGTACATAAGCGCCCCTGGCTGGGAGGCGAAGAGAAAGCAGTATGGCGCTTTTTTTCGGAAAAAGGATCAGGTTCTTCATTTTAGACCGGAGAATACCAAAGACGATTCGAGGGTTCAGAAGATGCCCCCGGGAAAGAAAGAGGGGCCGACTGTTGCGACGGGGATCGTGGAAATACCTCTTGGGGCGGACGCGAAGAAGGGGGATATCTGTTATTCCGGAGAGATCATGCATGGGCTTGGGAGAGGCAATGTCTATATAGAGTTGGGATATGAACAGTATGAAAGCGAGAATGTGCCCGGCGCGAACATAAAGAGTATTATCTATGGCAACGCGGAACTCTTTGACGCGGAGATAGAAGGAATCGCAAATGTTGAGACGGCCGTAAAAGCGCTGAATGATAAAGGAAGTTTTATCGTCGCGGCGAAGCTTCTTAAAAATATGGATTGCCTTGTTCTGGCGTACAGATGGGTAGCCATGCTGTTTCCGTCAGGGGAAGAGAACTGGAAGGAAGAGGAATACGGCAACAAGAGCATTGCGGCGGAGACGCCGACGGTGGTCTTAGGCACCAGGGAGAGTTATTACTTTAATGTCAAGTTCAGCAATATGGAGAAATGCAGCGTAACCTATGAACTGACGGAGGGCGGAAGCGGAGATATCACCGCCGACGGCGTATATACGGCGCCGCGTAAGGAAGGAGTATATGAGATCCGTATCTACTGTACGGATATGCCAGTGATCTGCGCGTATGCGTACGCCATCGTGCGGACGAAGAGGGATAAAGAAAGAGACAGGAGCGATATATGATCTATAATGCCGGCGAGAAAAAACTGAACTGTATAAGGAAGGTTTTTGAAAACGAGGTGGTGGAAGTATGGGTCGCGCAGGAAATTGACAAGGATGCGGACGGAAAGTATCATACACTGATCGTTGTGAAGGATCATGGGACGGCAAAGAGGCTGATGAAGGTCTGGGAGGACGGTTTAAGGGAGGGCAGGGAATCATGCGGGCAGATGCCGGCGGGAAGAGAAGAATTCTGCATCGTCTATCCGTATAAGAAGGAGAGGCCTCTTCATAAGTTCTATTGGAGCGAACCCCGCTCCGGTAAGGAGTGCGAGCAAATCTGTATTAATCTGCTGGTAGAGTGCATTTCTTCGGGAGAGGCGTGGCCGATTCTGTACCTGATCCTTTGTCAGAAACAGGTTCATATAGAAAAGGATCACAGAATTTTCTTTAGCTACCAGTTGGACCTGACGGAGCTGAATGAAGAGATCGGGGAGAAAGACTGTGTGGTGAAGTGCGCCAGGATGGTTCTTGATATCATGCAGAATACTCCTGAGATGGAGAAGACCATGGGGATGAACTTGATCCGTAAAAAACTGTTAAAAGACGGATATTCACATTTTGCGGAATTATTCAGAGATATCCATATGGATGCCGGAGCCTGGAAAAAGGTTAAATTAAAAGAGAGGATCAAAGATTTCCTTCAGGCAAAAAAAGGGACGATTATCAGAGGATTACTGATAGTCTCGGCTCTTCTGGGAGTGATTGCGGCATTGATGATTCTGTCCCAGATGATATTCGGGGATATTCCGTTTCTTCGGATTTTCACCGGCGCCTTTGAGACGATCGGCCGGGAATCGCTGCTAAAATAGGAAAACGGAGGCGGGGGACAATGAAAGAACATGAAGTGTTTTGGATCGTGACGGGAATAATTCTGCTATTGGGTCTGATTTTCCTGGTCTATGGACTGGTGAAAAGGAGGTCGGGGCTTTTAAGAAGATGGATGGTTCAGGAAGTGCTGCTTGTATGTATGCTGATTTCTTTCGGGGGAATCTGTATTACGGCTTTGAAAAGCCGGGATGCAGCGACAGAGGTTCGCATTATCTACATATCCGGGGCGGTCATCCTGACTGTGGGAACGATTCTGATCTCTTTTCAGGTTTTCTTAGAGAGGAAGAGGATACAAAAGCTGGTAAGGGCGTTTACAGAGTCTCTAAAGGGAACTGCCCGGATGGAGAAGAAACCATTATTTTTGGACAGAGAGATGGATACTCTGTGGAGCGGAGCATTGGCCTGCGCCAGAGAAATAGAGCGTATGCAATATCAGCAGATCAGCCGGCAGAGATTATACTTAAGGTTTGTTCCCAAAGCAGTGGAACGATTGTTTAAGGAGCGGGATCTTGAGGGAATAGACGCAGGCGAATATATCTCGGATACAGGGATCATCGGGTGTATTACGGTACAAACAGATCCTGCGAGGAGTAAGGAAGATTTCCGAACCATAAAAAATCAGATATCGGATGTATTTCTTAAGACGCAGGAAGAAGGGCAGTCCGTATTCTTTCCACAGTCCGTAGATTTGAAAAGGATGTGGGGCGTCTTTTTAGACGGAGGAGAATCTGCCGTACATACGGGGATACGTTTGCTTGCCGGTATGGAGGAGAGTGGATTTGCCTGTGACGTGACGATGCTGTTATATCCTTCGGATTATACCTACGGGATTACGGGGAACAGACAGCGTGTCTGGCCGTATTTTTCTGCCGCTCACGACGAAGAATTATTGTTCTATGCGGACAGGCTCAGAGAACTAAGAGTCAAGATTGCAGTTACAGAAGAGATGGCAGAGGATTTCAAAGATTCTATGAGCCTTAGGGGAATCGGATATATCAGAGTGTCCGGCGAGAACCAGAATCTTTACGAGGTTCTGGAGGGTTATTCAGTCTCGAAGCGGCGCGGTATAGAGAGGCAGGCAGGTAAATTTGCAAAAGCTCTTGCCTTATATTATAGAAGTGATTTCTATCTTGCGAGAAATATCTTCGCGGAAGTCTTGAGGGAGTGCCCGAAGGATGATGTGGCAAAGTGGTATCTCTTTGCCTGTGAGGATCGTCTTGGAAGCGGACTATCTGCGGATGCAGAGTACGGGTTGTTTGCAGATTAGGCGTATATCTGACATAGATACTGGGATGGGTTTGCGGCGTTTGGTTTGTTGTGCGTGGATTAAGGAGAAAGCAAAAGATGAAAGGGATGTTACAAAGTCTTAAAGCTGCCGTAAGGTCGGTTGTCCGGCGGATTCGGTCGAGGGTGAAGAGACTGTTTAAGCCGACGCAGCAGAAGGCAAAGGCGGCTTCGGCGGTTCGGAATGCGGCGAAGAGCTTCGTGGATGTCAGACCGAAAAACGGAAAAGATTACGTCAGTTTCTTCGTGTGGCTGGTCAGTAAGCCTCTCGCGAGGCTGGCCGTGCTGATTCTGGGAATCTTAAGCGTCTATTATCTTATATTTATCAATCCGCCGTCGGTCTTTACCGGAAAAAGCGGTATTCGGACGTATTCTTATGATTCGATCCCTCTTAAATTCGCGAAAGGAAACGTAAGGATTAAAGCCCGGTCAGGTTACGTGGCTTACGAAGGAAATGTGGAAAAAGGCTTCGTAACCGGGAAGGGAACTTTGTATGGAAAGTCAGGCGGGATCGTCTATACAGGAGACTTTAAGAAGAATGAGTATTATGGAGAAGGTAAACTCTATTACCCAGGCGGACAGATGAAGTATGAAGGAAACTTTGAGAACAATGACTATAGCGGAGAGGGGACTCTCTACCGGGAGAACGGAAGCAAGGAATATACAGGCGGGTTTTCAAAAGGGAAGAAGAACGGGGAGGGGCAGCTCTTTGACTCCGGGGATAACGAGATATTTACCGGTAATTTCAGTCAGGACGAGCTGTTATACAGCGATCTCTTAGGGAAGACGACGGAGGAGATTAATGGAGTCTATACCGGTGAGCGGAAGCTCTATACGGACGGCGGCGACGGATTCGCGGCGGCGCTTGAGGATGTCGACGCCGTATACAGCGGGGCGCAGGACGGCGCGGCTTTGGATGACAGTATGAAGGTAGAAGGAATCTATATCTTAAAAGATCAGATTTATCTGAAGGACCGGCGCTGTAAGTCGATTCCGGACTTGAGGGAAACCGTCGGGGAACCGGAATATGAAGGTAATTCCTCCGTAATATTTCCCGAGGCTGTTGCAATTTCTTATTTAAATAAGAAGAAAAGCAGTCTGTTTGGACCAGTGAATATGGACAGTACGAAAGAATTCTCAGATGTTGTTACCGTCGATGATTTTGATCCGGATTATCTGGTTTATCTGTATTCCTATACGATCGACGGGATTCGGTACACCTTCTTTTGCAGTGAAAAGAACGGGGAGTTTGCCATGTATCTGATAGAAAAGGAGTAGCGGAGACGTGACAGGAAAGAACAGAATCATAAGCCTGCTGCTTAGCCTGGCAGTGATCTTTACGGCGGAAGGGTATCAGACCTGTTATGTCTTTGCGGCAGGAAGATCTTTGAATGTGACTCAGGCAAGGTCTATGGCCATGGCAGACAGCAGATCCTATAAAAAGCTTAAGAATAAGCTTATACTGGCCCAGGTAAAGTATCAGGAGGCAGTAAAGTCCATAAAGCTTAAAAAAAAGAATATGGCGACTTTCCGGTGGACTCCGCTTCTGTCCTTTAAATTCCCGGAAAAACCGGATCTGGCGGAAGCGTTTGAGTTCACATATAAGCCTTTGCAGATACAGTCTGAGATTAATTCTGTCAGGCACGAGATGTCGGTAGTCAAGTATGACGTCTATGAGTCGGTGGGCAATAAATTCACAGAAGTCTACACGCTTCAGGAAACTATCGCGTTTTACGAGGAGCAGCTTGGGGCGGGAGAAGAGACGCTTAGGAGAAACCAGGCGAGGCTGCTGGTGGGGGAAGCAAACGTAAATGATATCGAATCCATAGAGAAATCTTTGAATTCTCTCAGAAGCAAGCTGACAGGAGCGATGAGAGATTTTGAGAAGACTAAAAAGAAGCTTGGAGAGATGATCAATCTGGATGTGACAAGCGGATATGAGTTCCAGAATCCCTATGTAGAGACGGGGATGACCCGTTCTGACCTGGATAAGATCAGGCAGAGCGCCCTTGACCAGGATCATGCGTATTATGAAGCGAAGGTTAACACACAGCTTCAGAGAATATCCATGGATACGAATTATTCGCTGATGCGCGGTCAGTATGGCCAAAAGATGAATCGGCTGGATTCGTTTATCAATGCGGCGAGGAACGGCAGGAAGACAGACAGCGACGCGCTGAAAGCAGAGTATGACAAGATGCTTGAGGATGTGGACGCCCCCTGGCAGGGGAATATCAGGATACTGTTTATCAAGATACCAAAAGAGTGGTTCAAGGGACAGATCTCCGGGGTGAGATATGTAGAGGACGAGCCTTATACATTATATACGAATATCTTGGAATACCAGGAGGCCGCGGCGGACGAGGCAGATGCGAAGAAGGAGCTGTTAGATTCTGTGGAGGATGCTTATGATAATGCGGTTACGGCGAAGAATGCCTATGAGACCATGAAAAGAGAAGTAGAATCCCTTAAAAAGGATGTGGACGCCGGACTGCTTCTTAATAAAGCCGGTTCTCTTTCCTTTGACGAGCTTAAGTCGCTTCAGGAACTCTATGAAGAGAACCAAATGACGTTGTTAGAGACATTGTCTACATATACTCAATCTCTGTATACGTTGGACAGTATAAGCTGCGGAGCGGTTACGTCCCTTCTGTATATGGCGGGAACCGGCATGGAGGCGGTGGCAGGAGGAGACAGCCTGGTGACGGAAGAGACCGAGGAAGGCGCCGTATACTATATTACAACATCCGTCGAGGATAATATCTTCGAAGTCGGAATCTGTATTCCCGAGGACTATACTCTGGAAATTACGAGTTTTGAACTGTGGGTCGACGGTATACAGATCGGAGAACGGACAGAATCCGGGAAGACGATCCGTCACCTGGCGCTTGATAAGGATCATGCGGAAAAAGTAATTATCCGCATGTATAACGGTGATACCTTCGTAGACGATTGTCCAATTAATCCCCTTGAATATGAGGGCCCTCTGGAAGTGACAGGAGGATATGTGCCGGATAGAAAAGAGGATCTCGTTGCGGCAGAGTATCAGACCGAAAAAGGGGCCAATGGAATCATGAGTATTACGATACGGCCGAGGGGGGAGAGCGGCAGCCCTGCCTACTATACGGTGGAAAACCGAGAGGGAAAGCGGCTGTATGGAGACGACTTGATTTCCATCGACGAGCCGTTTACCTATCTGTCGCTGCTGAACGGAGATTTAGTGGAATTAAGGGTACGATTCTATAGTGATTCTCGAGAGGAGCTATATGTGGCCGAGTTCGATACGGCAAACCTGAAACTGATAAAAACCGTACAATAGGAAACGTCATAGGGGGGGAGTCGTAAGACGTATGCAGATCGGATTAGAAGAGACAGGAGAGAAAGACAGTATGAAAAGTAAGAAAAAGTACGCCATAGTCATTGCCGCCGTATGTACAGCTGTGATTATTACCTCAGGATTATTGCGGGGGACGCCGGTACGGGCATTATTCGACGAAGGAAACGCGGTCCATGTCGACGCGTCGGAGATAGAGAACGCGACTCTTTTGATAGGAACTCATCTGATTCATATCAGCGCCATGAATGACGAGATCTACGGGATTGCAGCCGATTCGGCTTCTGAGAGCAATCAACAGAAGTGGTATTATAAGTCCGAGCTTGCGCAGGGGAGCTGGTTTGATATCACAGACGCGGATTCTCTTAAGGCGATTACACAAGAGGGAGATCCGGTAGAGGACAAAGAGATCGAATCCTTGTTCCTTACCCATCACACCAGATCAGACGGCGTCACCTATGATCTGCGGACGGGACAGGCAGTCTGTATGTTCGATATCTCGAATCCTTATAATCTTGAGGAGTTAAAGGAATTGGAGGCATTGAAGATTCCATTCGATATGCTGGCGGATAAGGAAGATAAGACAGAGGAGGAAGAAAGCGAAGCGGCCGTAAGAGATTTCTTCCGAAAAGGCGGAGAGTTAAAGAGCGATGCGACAGACAATCTGGACGTCCAGATCCAGGCTCTCCAGAGCTATTTTGTATCGGCCGGAGCAGAAAAACGCTCTGTGGTCTTAAAGACGATAGAGGCTCTGGACGCTATGCGGAGAAAGCAGATCTTGGAAGGCGCAAGGGACATGCTGAATGATCTGATTGAGAGTCTGCAGGCAGGCGGCGAGAGTTTAAGCAGTGATCTGAATTCCGGAGCCGGCGACAGCCTGGAAAGTGTGGAGGCGGCGATCCTTGAATATGACGCCAAGACGCTGTCGGAGGGAACGACTACTCTTACGAAGGAAGAGTATGCTGTCAAGACAGAGATGGCGGAGGCGGCTCAGGCGGGGGATACGGCGGCCCTGGATACGGCCTGCGAAAACGCGGTTCTGATTGAGGCGATCAAAAGCAGCCATACAGGCGATGCAGAAAAAGAGTTGAATTACCTAAGTTCAATCATCCTTCCGGCGGCGAAGAACGCCTATTCCCATCTGGTGACCGGAGGAACCGGCGAAAAATACAGTGCGGCGGCGCAAAGCGGAAGCGCTTCTAAAGGGATATTGAACCAGGCGCTTAAGGATCAGTTAAATGTGACGGAAGCAGCGAGGACGGAATTGCAGTATCTGATCAATTCAGCACTTGAAAAGATGTCTGCCGATCGGGGAGGGACTTTTCTGGAAGGTCTGCTTACAGAAGCAGAGGCTATGAAGAGCGGGATTCTGGATGATGAGTTTGCGCCTTATGCGGAAAGCAGCGTTGAATCCTATCTGAGTTATCTGAACAATCTGCTTTCGCAGAAGAAGCCCACGGAGAACGGGAATTCTTTGTCGGCTCTTCTGGAGCAGAAAAGCGGGAAGCAGGAGGAGAAACAGGCGGCGCTTGACGCTAACGACCTGGCAGGAGCTAAAAAAGCCGATGCAGAGATAGAAGAACTGAATAATCAGATCGAGGAATTGGAACAGCAGATGAGTGTAAGCGGCGAGGCTGCGGCAGGAGAGTCAGGAACAGCGCCACAGACTGCGCTTCAGTCAGTCGGAGATCTTGCCGGAAATGCAGTCGAAACCATACAGGACGGAAGCGTAGAGGGAGTCGCCGAGGCCATTGAAGGATTAGGGGCGTTGATCGAGATAAATCCGGACGCTGCGCTTGCCGGGCTTAAAGACATATATCAGGCTCTGGCAACCGAGGCATATCTCGTGGTCGAAGTGGATGAGAAGGCAAACGGGTTCGAAGAGTGTATGACGCAGATAGAGGATTGTATCGCCGAGAACGGGCAGACATTGAACGCCGTCACATATACGGAGGATGAAGCAAAGGAGCTTCTTGAAGATATCGCAGGCGCTGAATTATCAGAGGCCGGCAAAGAAGAGCAGGCCGCGCTTCTTCAGGCGTCCCTGGAGTCGCTTGAGCAGCAGGCGAATGAAGGTATCAAAAAGATGGCTCAGATCCTTGCCTCCCAGATGGAGGCTGACGGAAATCCTTACATATTCCGGCAGTATAACGATCCCATAGGTGAATATATTCCGGCGGAGACGATTTCAAAATGCTTAAGATACCGCTACGTGTTCGACAATAATCAGCAGAAGGTAACCCTCTCAAAGGGAGGGACATACAACACTTTCCATGCGTTTTCAACCGCTTATGAGGCCAAAGAAGAACAGGGAGAACTTAAAGTAAACGCCGGGTTTCAGGCGGATATCTATCTGTCCGAGCAGGATACGCAGGAGCTATTTAAATGTACGGCACAGTACGTTCCGGGGTGCGATCTGGCGCTTTTGATTATAGAAGACAATAAGGAACAGGCTTCCTCATATCTAAGCATGCTTCTTACCAGACTGGGGGGTTAGATTATGGCAAAATATTCCATTATTGCTGACATCAGCAGATACCTGGTGGATCTGCTCCGGGAAAAGATGTGTCCGGAGCTGATATCGCTTCCGGCACAGATCGAGATCGCTGACCCGGGAGACAAAGACCAGGATTATATATTAGGACTCTATCTATATCATATAGAAGAAGAGAAAAATGTGGCTCTGCCCAGGTACCAGCCGGCGGGGCAGAAAACATTACAACAGTCGCCAAAGCCTTACAGGCTTCATTATATGTTTTTCATTAATCACGCATCCCGCGCGAATTTGAAAGCGGAGGATGCACAGAAGATCATAGGGCGAGCCGCACAGGTTCTGGGTGACAGGACAGAAGTGTGGCCAGACATGCTGCAGCCGTGGCTTGAAGTAACGGAACCGCCGGTAATACTGTCTCAAGATAAGATAAGTTTGGAGGAGAAGTTCCACATATGGCAGGCGGTAAGCCAGCCTTACAGGGTATGCCTGTTCTATCAGGCAGCGCCGGTGCTGATATCCAGCGAGAATTACAAGGAGATCAGCCGTGTAACAGAAGCCAGCTTTACGGTAGAACGCATGGAAGAAAGGAGGCGGGAAAGTTAAGTGACGGGAGATGTAGTTTCACACAGGCTTGACTTGTTGGTCAGGCTGAGTCATGCGGTAACGGGTAATCCCATCGCAGACGGACGGGCAATGTTCTGGAGAGATAAGAAAAGACTCCGGCTCAGGATGACGAAGGACGCGCACTGGGTGGGAACAGACATGGGAAGATACGACTTTGAATTAGGCGTCAATGTACGCGGCTTTGAAAAGGCGGTCGTTCCGGTAAGATATGGAGTACTTGACCAGACGGCGCCGTCGATAGACATCTTACTGATACCTGAACAGACCGAATGGAATAAGCCTTCTTTACTGACTTTGGAGGGAAGTCTTTGCGGGATAGAGGAATTGCAGGCGGTCCCCCTTAAGGGAGAGGATCTGTATGCAGTCTCTTATCAGGAAGAAACCTGTACGCTCTCGCTTTATAACCCTCACAGAAAAAATCTCCGCTTAAGCTTTTATGCCATAGTGGATCAGAGACGTCAGGAATTTGAAATCATTACGATTTTAAAGACGCTGCCGGAGGGCATGGTTAAGATTGATCATGGTCTGAAGAAAAGTTTAGACGGTAGAAGTCCCCTTATACACCCTGTGTATGGAATGGTTTCCGGGAAGGGAAGATATCTGATTCGTCTTCCGAAAGGACGAGAAGACGAAAAGACAAGTTGGATTCTTCGCTATGTCGTAAACGGAAAGGAACATTTCTGTATGACAGATCTGGCGGAACCTGTGTTATTATCGGTGAACGGCCAAAAGAAAAACAAAAAGGGAGGATAAGAGATGGGGCTTTTAGTGGTGACGGGAGCACAGCTTATGTGTCCCTTCGGAACTGCGCCGGGGAATTTCAACGCAACGACGAAACCGACTGTTCAGGCGTCGGGCAAACCGGCAGGAACCATTAAGGATATGGCGGCGATGACAAATATCACTCCCTTCGGGATGTGCACATCCCTTGCGAA
>OFGB01001213.1_pt1 | contig 16314 bp, 14 predicted proteins | sample 1521491 | NCBI WGS metagenome assembly OFGB01 (sample SAMEA3504095, study PRJEB24116) | mouse gut metagenome | biome: mouse gut; feature: mouse-associated habitat; material: faeces | place: Denmark | collected 2011
GGGCTCCGGCCCGCCCCCCTTTTCTTGTGGAAAGGAATCCGATGGAAGCTATTGAGATTGCCCGCAAGCTGGCAGACTATGGGCAGAAGGCGGAGGCTTGCCGGGCCTACGTCCTGGCAATCCACGAGAGCGGCGGCCGGTCGCCTGAGGAGGAGCTGGAGGCTGCCGCGTATATTCTCCAGGCCGGCGGAAACTATAAGATTTCTTACACCTGCTTCCGGGACCTCTATAACCGGGGCTGTTTCCGGGAGGAAACCCTATCCATGATGACGGCGGCGTTCTATACGCCCAATGTGAAATTGCTGAGATCCCGCTACGAGAAAAACATCAAGCTGCTGAAAAGGTATCCCTATCTGTTCCGGAAGGACTTCCTTCCCTTCGAGGAGCTGCCTGTCCGCTATTATCCCTATGACGATAACAGCTATACCCCGTTTTACGCGGATAAGAAGCAGTTCGGAGAGTTTATTGACTTCAAAGATCCCGTTGTCAGCCGCAATTTCTTCAAGGATTTGGAGAAGCCTGTCCTGGCTGCCGACGTTTACTCACAATATGAGCTGGAGTACCTGGACGACAATGTCCGGCCCAGCGAATACATCGGCAGGGAGAACCACATCTACCTGCACTATACCGACTGGGGCGCGTTCTGCTCCGCGCTCCAGTGCCTGAACCTGCGTCCCATCCTGATGAGCCAGAAAATCGTGTTTCTGATAGAGGACGAGATTTCCCAGTACCCCATTGACTTCAAGAGCCGCTTTGGGCTGGATTACAGCCAATATACCGTCCGTCCTATCGGCATCCGCGAGGTGAACCGGATGATCTGGCACACGCAGCTGTCCAGTCACAACGGCGGCGACTTTTTCAACGAGGTATTTGACGGACATCCCAACCTGATCTGTATGCCGTCCCTGATGCTGGACTCTGTGGAGAAATCCGTGAAGGATGTGCGGGAGGCCGTCAAGGGCGCGTCAACCCTCCACGAGATGATGCAGGCCATCCAGAAGGGGAAGCCACGGGTCATAGAGGAGCTGTACAGACTGCGCGACAGAACGGACAAGGACTACATGATCGCCATGTTTCTGTGCGACGGCAGGGCAATCAGCTGCACAGACCCAAGCTCGCGCATTGCCCCGGCGCTGTTTTTCCAGCCCCACTTTTCCCACATTGAATATCAGCTGAGGTGGGACGAGGAGTCCGGGCGGGCGGTTTTGTTCTCAAACGAATATGAAAAGATCCGTAAATCGCCGCTGTTCCTCAACTTCAAATATATCAAGACCTTCACCCCCATGCGCCGGATTACCACCAGCCACGCCGCAACGGTGCGGTTTATGTACATCATGTCCCAGTATCGGAATAAGAGACTGGAGAACGGGGAGGAGTCCGGCGAGAAGCCGGGCATTGTCAACGACGCGGTCAGCATAAGGGTTCTGAACCGGAGCTTTATGATCGACTGGCAGGACCGGCTGTATCACGACAGCGTGCTGGTGCGGTTTGAGGACGGCAAGCTGAACCCCAACGCCACCTTCCGCGCCCTGGCGGCGTTTCTGGACCTGCCCTACACGGAGAGTATGACCTACTGCTCGGAGTACGGGGACCGCAGGGACGGAGAGGCCATCACAAAGGGCAACGCGGCGGGCTTTGATCCGGTCACCGTCTACCGGACCTATGACGAGTTCGCCAATACGGCCGAGCGCTATTACATCGAGTATTTCCTGCGGGATGCGTACCAGTTCTACGGCTACGACTTTCACTACTACGACGGCGGGCCGGTGGACAAAGCAAAGGTAGACGAGCTGGTGGACGGCTTTACCACCATCAACGCCTATATGCGGGAGACGTGGCAGTGGGTCTATCAAAAGATCGAGGTCAAGCAGGACGGGGAGGTCATCGGTGAGGAGATTGCCGACGCCGCCCACGACGCGCTGCTGGAAAATCACATGCGGAATATGGACATTCAGCGCCGCTGGATTGCCGGCGTGCTGCTGGATGACCTGCGTTTCATCAACAAGAACGGCCAGCCGCTGCGGATGATGCCCAGGCTGGAGCTGGACCCGGCGCTTCTGGAGCAGCCGCTGTACCACTGAGAAGGAGCAAACATGAAGAAAGGGACCGTATATTTTTTCACCGGTCTGGCCGGGGCGGGAAAGACCACCATCGGGGGCCTGTTCTACCAGCGTCTGAAGGCGCGGAAAAACGACCTGGTGCTGCTGGACGGAGACCAGCTGCGGCGGCTGTCCTTCAACAAGCACAGCGGCTACAGCACGGAGGAGCGGAGGGCCGGAGCCTTCTATAACTTTGAGATGTGCAAGATGCTGGCGGACCAGGGGATCGACGTGGTGCTGTGCAGCATCTCCATGTACAGCGACGCCCGGTCCTGGGCCAGGGAGAACATCGAGAACTACCGGGAGATCTACGTCAAGGTCAGCCGGGACACCCTGTACCGCCGGGACCAGAAGGGGCTGTACACCTCCGGGATAAAGAACGTGGTGGGCGTGGACCTGCTGTGCGAGGAGCCGGAGTGCCCGGACGTTGTGATTGAGAACGACGGTCAGGAGACGCCGGAGGCCATCGTGGACCGGCTGGAGAAGCATTTCCGCCTGAACATACTGGAGATTGCGGTATGAATATCGGGCTGATTATCGCCGGCGGCAGCGGCCAGCGGATGAAGAACGAGATCCCCAAGCAGTTCCTGAACGTGAACGACAAGCCGGTCATCATCTACACGCTGGAGGCCTTCCAGTCCCACCCGGACATCGACAGGATCGGCGTTGTCTGCGTGGACGGCTGGCACGACATTTTGCAGGCCTACGCCCGGCAGTACAGGATTGACAAGCTGGACTGGGTGGTATCCGGAGGGAAGAACGGCCAGAGCTCCATCCGCAGCGGGGTGATGGAGGCGGAGCGGCGCTATGACGGGGAGGACATTATCCTGGTTCATGACGCCATCCGGCCGATGGTTTCCCATGAGATCATCTCCGACTGTATCGTGCAGTGCAGGCGGCATGGTTCCGCCGTGGTGGTAACGCCCTGCAACACGGTGGTGCTGCGGCGCACCACCCAGGAGAGCTCCCGGGAGGTGGTGCTGCGGGACCAGCTGGCGGTGACCCAGACGCCCCAGGCGTTTCCCATCCGGAGGCTGGCGGACGCCCACAGGAGGGCGCTGGAGCTGGGCATCACCAACTCTGTGGCCAGCTGTACGCTGATGGTGGAGCTGGGAGAAGAGGTCCATTTCTCCATTGGTGCGGAGACCAATATCAAGCTGACCACGCCGGACGATCTGAAGATCTTCAAGGCGCTGCTGGCAATGAGGACATAAAAAGCGGGGGGAACTGCGCAGATGAATCCACTGAGCAGCCGTACATATCAAGCCTCGCTGGAGCGGGTGTGCTCCGGTATGGACTTGCGGCATCTGCAAAACAGAACCATTCTCATTAGCGGGGCAGCTGGGATGCTGGGGAGCTGTCTGATGGATATGCTCTGCCTCTGGAACAGGGAGCAGACTGCACCGTGCCGGATCGTCGCCCTCAGCCGCAGCGCAGAGACGGCGGCCCGGCGGTTTCAGCCTTTTTCAGCGGAGGGTTCTTTGGCGATGCTCCCCCAGGACGTGTGCCTTCCGCTGGCAGCTGATCTCCCGGCTGCGGACTATATGATCCACGCCGCCAGCCCTGCGGACCCAGTGAATATGGCGGCATATCCTGCGGACACGCTATTGGCCAATGTGCTGGGAACAAAAAATCTGCTGGATTTTGGCATGGAGCGCGGAATGGAGCGGTTTCTGTATGTCTCCTCCGGGGAGGTGTACGGCCAGCCAGACCAGTCGATGTCCGATTTTACGGAGGAGTACTGCGGCCCCCTGGATCTGTCCAGCCCGCGCAGCTGTTACCCGGAGGGCAAGCGGGCGGCGGAGGCGCTGTGTCAGAGCTATATCCGCCAATACGGGGCGGACGTCGTGATAGTACGGCCCTGCCACCTGTTCGGTCCTACTATGAAAAGGCAGGACAGCCGGGCGGTATGTGAATTTCTGAGAAGCGCGGCAGAGGGGCGGGATATTGTCATGAAGAGCGCCGGGCAGCTGGAGCGTTCCCATTGCTATGTCGTAGATGCGGCAGCGGCGATTCTGCTGGCGTTGGAAAGGGGCGTGTGCGGTATGGCCTACAATATTGCGGATCGGCGGTATCAGATGACCATCCGTGAATTTGCGCAGAAAGCGGCCTGGGCAGGAGGCTGCCAGGTGGTGTGCGAGGCCCCCAGTGAACTGGAGCAGCGGGGATACAGCCGGGTAAAGCGAATGGTGCTGGACGCCTCCCGGATAGAAGCGCTGGGGTGGCGTCCGGAGAAAACACCATGTAAAGCGATTGAGGAAACCGTGCGGATTCTTCGGGAATGCGAGGCGGAATATGGAAATTGAATCTAGGCATGAGCTGATTGACATCAGTGTTATCATGTCGGCTTATTTTCATGAGGACTATGTCGGGAAAGCCTTAGACAGCGTACTGGCGCAGGATACTAACCTGCGTCTAGAGGTGCTGATTACAGATGATGCGTCTCAGGACAGAACACAGGATATTCTTCGGGATTATGCTGCCCGCCATCCGGCGCTCATAAAGCCAATTTTACGGCAGAGAAATATTGGCGCAACCAAAAATGGATGGGACCTGCGGCGGCGGGCGAAAGGCAGGTATTTGGCCTTCCTGGGTGGGGACGATTTCTGGCTGGCTCCGAACAAGCTACAAAAACAGTGGGAGTTTTTGCAGAACCACCCAGAATACAGCGGGTGCTGCGGAAAAAGTCTGATTGTGAATGAGGACGATCAGCCTAACTTTACCCAATCTCCACATTTTGTGTGGAACAAGAAAATTTTTACGCTACAGGATTTTATTGACAGCTGGAATATCCCTGGTCAGACAAGTACGCTGATGTGCCGGAACATTTTTAGATATATGGAGCCAGAGGATTATTCCATCACCTATCGTGCTCATCCGCAGGTAGGAGATAAAACGCTGATGCTGTTCCTTCTCGCAGAGAAACCTATCTATTGCAGCAATGAGATTTTATCAGCATACCGGTATGTTGATAAAACAGGCGAACATAACTGGTTTTCAATCCATCATGACAATCCCTACAGAAATTATGATATGTTTATGTATCCATGCAGACTGGAGACTTGGGCCCGAGGCAGTATAGGACTGCCATACAGTGTCCATTTGGGGCAGAGATCACATTATCGCTTCTGTAGATTTGTGGAGGAGTGCGTAAAGTCTCCGTCAATTAAACGGATGCAGTATTTGGCCGAAATGATCCTTCACAGTCATCAGCCATTAAAATATAGTTATTATGCAGTTAAGGCATTGATCGAAATGGAGTGATCTAACCCAACAGAGAATGGTGCAGTTCCATATGTACCCTGCTGTCAGCTTCCCACATGCGGCTGATTCAGAAGTTCAGGAGCAGGTAGGGGTATGCCTAGCTTGTCGCAAAGAAACGTTAAAATTGGAAAAATCTGTCCACATGATGCTTAGGGGGATACCTATGAAAATATTAGTCTTGGCCGGAGGATTTGATCAGATTGCGCTGATTAACAAATTAAAATCCCGGGGCCACGAAGTGCTATTGGCGGATTATTACGAGGATCCTCCGGCAAAAGAATATGCGGATCGTCATTTTCAGATTAGTACGCTGGATGAAGCTGCGGTAATAAATGTCTCGCAAAAAGAGCAGGTGGATTTGGTAACAACCGCTTGTACAGATCAGGCGCTGCTAACTGCCGCCAGAGTTTCAGAGCGGCTTGAGTTGCCATTCTATATCGACTCTGTCACGGCAAAACATGTTACCGACAAAGCATACATGAAGCAAATATTTAGAGCGCACGGCATTCCGACAGCAGCATTTAAGCTAGTGGACAAAACTGCCGGGATGATTTGCTGCACGGATGGTGAATTGGATTTTCCTGTTATTGTGAAACCGTGTGACTGCAACAGCTCAAAAGGTGTTGCCAAGGTGGAAAATGCCGTTAGTTTAGAGCAGGCGGTCAATAGCGCTTTGTCGTGGAGCAGGAGCCGGAAGGCTGTAATTGAGTCCCTCCTTGAGGGAGATGAGCTCTCTGTTGATGTATGGATTGACCGGGAGAGCGTCAAAATTTTATCTATTAGCCTCACGGAAAAATTAGGGGAACCAGGGACAGAATTTACCATATTTCGGAGCAGTTATCCTGTCAATCTATCGGACACGCAGAGAATAAGGATACAGAACGCAGCTGAACAAATTGCATCCGCATTTCACTTGCAGAATTGTCCTATGCTGATGCAGGCGATCATGAACGGCGATACTATCCACATTATCGAATTTAGTGTACGAATGGGCGGAGGTACAAAGTACCGTCTGATAAAGCATGCATCGGGTATAGATATCATGGATGTCTATGTAAATCGTATTCTTGGCAATACAGAGCAGATAATCCAGCCAGAACAATCCAGAAAGCATTGGGAGATAGACTATGTTTACGCCCATAACGGAATGTATTCCCAGTTGGTCGGTTTTGAGGAGCTGCTGGAAAATGGGGTTATCTGCGAATTATACCCATATAAGAAGCGTGGGATAACTATAACCGCAAGAGCAACAAGCAGTGATCGCATTCTGGGATTTCTGATTCAGGGAGATTCCTGTCAGGAAATTGCATCCTTGAGGAAAAAAATTATAGAAACCGTAGACATACGCGACAGTGATGGAACCAGCATCATGTATAAGAAGTGTTTTATGTAATGTCTGTACTGCTGAGGAGGATGTCCATATGGCAAGTGGAAGGCTGATCTTAGGTGCGGCGCTGGGGAGCTGTGTTCATGTAGCCGGTATCATTCATTTTTTGTCTATAGCGGAGGATGAGGGATATAAAACAAAGTTCTTAGGACCAGCTGTGTCCGTTGATGCGTTGTTTGATGCCATTTATAAGGAGAAACCGGATATAGTATCCATCAGTTACCGGCTAACACCGTCAACAGTGACCCCTCTCCTTAATGAAATTAATATACGCCGCAGGGAACTGCCATTTCCGGTAGATTGGGAGTTTGGCGGCACAAAGCCAGTGTCCGATATCGCGCGGACCTATGGTTTTTTTAGTTTTATTTCAGATGGATTCGATGATATTAACGACTCTCTCCGTTATTTAAGAAAGATTTCCCGGACTTCAGAGGGATACGAAAACTATGGCAGCAGTCTGATTGACCGCATCCGCATCAATTATCCCTATCCCATTCTCCGACATCACTTTGGGCGGCCCTCTTTAGAGGAAACCGTTAAAGGCATTGAAAGGATTGCTGACGCGAAGGTTTTAGACGTAATATCTATTGGCCCAGACCAGAATGCCCAGCAGTTCTTTTTTAAGCCAGAATTGATGGAGGAGGCGTTTACAGGAGCGGGCGGCGTTCCTGTAAGAAGTCCTGATGATTTTAAGCGTTTGAAGGCTGCATCCGTGCGGGGAAACTATCCGTTAATGAGGTGCTATAGTGGAACGGAAGATGTTTTCAAATATGCGGCGATGCTGATGGATACGCTGCAAAACGCTTGGGCAGCGATTCCGTTAAGCTGGTATAATGAGCTGGACGGCCGCGGAACAAGATCGTTGGAAACATCTATGGCCGAGGCGCAGCGCCTCATCAAATGGCATGCAGAACGCGGCATTCCTGTGGAGATAAATGAACCGCATCACTGGGGGCTGAGAGATGCACACGATGTTATTTCTGTAGCAATGGCCTACATTAGCGCATATAACGCAAAAAAACTCGGCGTCCGGCACTATATTGCTCAGTATATGTTCAATACTCCCAACGGGTTGTCCTTTTCCATGGATCTGGCTAAGGTTCTGGCAATGATCGAAATGGCAGAGCGCCTCCAGGACGAGACATTTACGGTCTATAGGGAGACGCGTGCGGGTCTTGCCCTATTCCATGCAGATAAAGATATTGCAAAAGGGCAGTTGGCGGCATCCACCTTTATGCAGATGGCAGTCAAGCCGCATATCCTGCATGTTGTGGGGTACTGCGAAGCTGATCACGCCGCCAGGGCAGAGGAAGTAATTGAGAGCTGCCGCATTGCAAAGGGAGTGGTCCGGCATGTACTGCGGGATACATTTTCTATGGAGAGAGACGCGGCCATTATAGAGAGGAAAGATGAGCTAATTCGCGAAGCTGAGGTATTGCTCTCTTTTATTGAGAGAGAGTATTCCTCCTGTGGCGACCCTCTATGCAGCGTAGAGTGTCTATGCGATTGTATCAAAAAGGGGTATATTGACGCCGTTCATATTGTAAAGTCCGGCAGCTATGTGGGCGATTTGAAAACACGGATCATTGACGGAAAATGCTTAGCGGTGAATACAGTGAGCAATGAACCAATTTGTGAAGAAACTCGCCTAATAAAGCGCAAAGCGCTGCTGGCAAAGCGGTCTAAGACAGCCTAGAGGGAAAATATGGCAGAAAAACTATTAATCATGGGCGCTGGCCACCAGGGGCTGGCAATGGCCGCACATCTAAGTGCGAACGGCGTTGAGTGCTCTCTGTGGAACCGCACGGAATCTCATATTAAGGAGATCAAAGAAAGTGGCGTTATCAGATGTTCAGGCCTCCTGGAGGGAAGCATAAAAATTTTAGAAGTCTCAGAAGATCTGGTAAAGGTACTTCAAAAAGTGATTATGGTTGCGGCTCCGTCATCCGCACACAGGGACATTGCGCGGCTTCTGGCAAAATATGTAGACAGTTCTTACGTGATTATACTGAATCCGGGGCGTACTTTTGGAGCCTTGGAATTTGTAAAAACGCTTGCACAAAACGGGTGCCGCTCGCTGCCTCTAGTCGCAGAAACACAAACCATTTTATATACGTGCAGGAGGGACACATGTAGTAGTGTTCGTCTGTATGCTTTAAAGGATGGCATCAAAATTGCAGCACTAAACCCAGCAGATACGAAGAAGGTCATAGCCTGCCTGCCTAAGTGCATCCGCAGTCGGTTTTTGCCAGCTGCTTCCTATATCGAAACCTCTATCGGCAACGTAGGAATGGTTCTGCATTGTGCACCGGTACTGATGAATATTGGTTGGATTGAAAACAAAAAAGTTGGATTTGAGTATTACTACGATGGAATATCTCCCAGCATTGCTGAAGTGCTGGAATCTCTGGATGAAGAAAGGCAAAGAGTTGGCGAAAAAATGGGATTCAAGATAGAGTCCCTTTCTCATTGGCTGATTCGTACCTATTCTGCCTATGGCAACAATTTGTTTGAACAACTGCAGAACAACCCTTATTATCGCGGTATTGACGCCCCGCTGACCATACATCACCGCTATATTGAAGAGGATGTGCCCAATGGCTTGGTTCCGTTGGAATCTGCGGGGAAATATTGGGGAGTACATACTCCGATTGCGTCTACTATCATAGATTTTGCGAATATTGTTATGAAGACGGATTATAGGCGGACCGGTCGAGGATATATTGACCTAGTCCGGTCCACAACGGAAAAGAGGGAGTTATCATAAATATAGCCGACCTGCACACCCACAGCAGCGCCTCAGACGGACAATATGCTCCCGCGGAGCTGGCGCGCCTGGCAAAGGAGCGGGGTCTGGAGGCGCTGGCGCTGACGGACCACGACACGCTGGACGGCCTGGACGAGGCCGCCCAAGCCGGTGCGGCGCTGGGCCTGCGGATTTTGCGGGGCGTGGAGCTGAGCGCCAGAGAGTATCGAAATCTCCATATTCTTGGCTACAGCCTTAGCACCGGACCCTCTCCGCTGTCGAATCTCTGCCAGGAAATGCGAGGCCGCAGAAACCGGAGGAAATATGAGATCATGGACTATCTGCGGTCAAAGGGCGTGGACATTCCTCTGGCGGAGGTGGAAGCGCTGGCGTCCGGGGGCGTAGTGGGGCGGCCCCACTTCGCACAGGTGATCGTCCGCCACGGCTACGCGGCTGCCAACCATGAGGCCTTTGACCGCTGGCTGGACACGGAGGAGTTTCAGGAGATCAACAACCGCTTCAAGGTGGACGCGAGGACCTGCGTGGAGGCTGTCAAGGCAGCCGGCGGGAAGGTGTCTCTGGCCCACCCCTATCAGATGAAGCTGGAGGATGAGGCGCTGACGGCGCTGGTGGGAGAACTGGCCGGGTATGGCTTGGATGCCATTGAGTGCTATTATCCCCGTCATACAGCGGCACAGCAGACCCTCTATCTGCGCCTGGCGGAGAAATATGGCCTGCATATTACCGGCGGCAGCGACTTCCACGGGGAACGGGTCAAGCCGGATATCCAGCTGGCGGCGTTGGAGCTGGAGCTGGAGTGGCTGCTGTAAGCGGCGTATACAGGAGAAAATCTGTGGAAAAAATCAATGTTACCCGCTCCTCCATGCCAAGCTTTGAGGAGTACATCGAGGAGATCCGAGGCCTGTGGGACAGCCGGTGGCTGACCAACAACGGCGGCAAGCACCAGCAGCTGAAGGCCGGGCTGGCGCGGTATCTGGATGTGGATGGCCTGGAGCTTTTTGTCAACGGACATATATCTATCGAGCTGGCCCTCCAGGCGCTGAGCCTCCGGGGCGAGGTCATCACCACGCCCTTCACCTTCGCCTCCACCACCCAGGCCATTGTCCGCAGCGGCCTCACGCCGGTGTTCTGCGACATTGATCCGGTTACATACACCATGGACACGTCAAAGCTTGAGCACCTGATAACGGGCCGGACCTGCGCCATTCTCCCGGTTCATGTGTACGGGAATGTCTGTGCGGTGGAGAAAATAGAGGAAATTGCCGCAAACCACGGTCTGAAGGTCCTCTATGACGCGGCCCACGCCTTCGGCGTCCGGTACCGCGGCCGGGGGATCGGGCGCTTTGGGGATCTGTCCTGCTTCAGCTTCCACGCCACCAAGGTGTTCCACACCATTGAGGGCGGCGCGGCCTGCTTCCGTGATGAGGCGCTGGGGGTCAGGCTGGCCCGGCTGAAGGACTTCGGCATCAACGGTCCGGAAGCGGTGGACGAGATCGGGGCCAACGGCAAGATGAATGAGTTCTGCGCGGCCATGGGGCTGTGCAATCTGCGGCATATTGAAGAGGAAATCGAAAAGCGCAGGCGGGTGGCGGAGCGCTTCCGGACACGCCTGGAGGGCGTTGCCGGCATACAGCTGAACCCCATTCAGCCGGAGGTGGAGACAAATTACGCCTATTTCCCGGCGGTGTTTGACCCGGAGACCTTTGGCGCGGACCGGGACCAGGTTTCCGCCGCGCTGGAGGCCCAGGGCGTCAAGCCCCGGAAATATTTCTACCCCCTGACCAGCGCGTTCTCCTGCTACGGCGGGCGGTTTGACCCGGCGGAAACGCCGGCGGCGCTGCGGATCAGCCGGCAGGTCCTCACCCTGCCGCTGTACGCGGACCTGCCGCTGGAGACAGCGGACCGGATCTGCGAGATCATTCTGAGCTGCCGGGAGGGGCGGAAATGAAAGGCATTATCCTGGCCGGGGGCTCCGGCACAAGGCTGTATCCGCTGACAAGGATCATCTCCAAGCAGCTGCTGCCGGTCTACGACAAGCCCATGATCTACTACCCTCTCTCCACGCTGATGCTGGCGGGAATCCGGGATATCCTGCTGATCTCCACGCCGGAGGACCTGCCCCAGTTCCAGAGCCTGCTGGGGGACGGCGGACAGTTTGGCGTCCGGCTGTCCTACGCTGTGCAGCCGAGGCCGGAGGGACTGGCCCAGGCACTGCTCATTGGCACGGATTTCCTCCGGGGGGAGCCCTGCGCCCTGGTGCTGGGGGACAACATCTTCTATGGCGGCTGGTTCCGGCGGAACCTCCAGGCGGCGGTGCGCAGCGCCGCGGCGGGCTATGCCACCATCTTCTGCCACTACGTCAAGGACCCGGAGCGGTTCGGAGTCGCGGAGTTTGACGCGGACTGCCGGGTGCTGTCAGTGGAGGAGAAGCCGGAGCGGCCCAAGTCCAATTACTGCATCACAGGGCTGTACTTCTATGACGGCCAGGCCTCAGGGCTGGCAGAGCGGCTCCGGCCCTCCCCGCGGGGGGAGCTGGAGATCACGGACCTGAACCGTCTGTATCTGGAGGAGGGCCGCCTGCGGGCCCAGGTGCTGGGCCGCGGGTTCGCGTGGATGGACGCGGGGACCGTGGACAGCCTGATGGAGGCCGCGTCCTTTGTGGAGACGGTGCAGAACCGGCAGGGACTGATTATCTCCGCGCCGGAGGAGGTGGCCTACCACGCCAGGTGGATCAGCCGCGAGGCCCTTCTGGAGGCGGCGGAGCAGTACGGAAGGTCCTCCTATGGCGAACACCTGCGGCGGGTGGCGGAGGACCGGCTTTTATACGATGGCGGGAACTGAGAGGTGTGCATGACAGTACTGGTAACAGGCGGCGCAGGATTTATCGGCGCAAACTTCATTTTTTACATGCTGAACCGCCGCCCGGAGGACCGGGTGGTGTGCCTGGACAAATTGACCTACGCGGGGAATCTGGACACCCTGTCGCCGGTAATGGACCACCCCCGGTTCCGGTTTGTGCGGGGGGATATCTGCGACCGGGCGGCGGTGAACGCGCTCTTCGAGGAGGAGCGCCCGGACTTTGTGGTGAACTTCGCGGCGGAGAGCCATGTGGATCGCTCCATTGAGGACCCGGAGGTGTTCCTGCGGACCAACATCCTGGGCACGGCGTCGCTGATGGACGCCTGCCGGACCTATGGGATATCCCGGTTCCACCAGGTCTCCACGGACGAGGTGTACGGGGACCTGCCCCTGGACCGCCCGGACCTGCTGTTCACGGAGGAGACGCCCCTGCACACCAGCTCCCCCTACAGCAGCTCCAAGGCGGCGGCGGATCTGCTGGCGTTGTCCTACCACCGGACCTACGGCCTGCCGGTGACGGTCTCAAGGTGCTCCAATAACTACGGCCCCTATCAATTCCCGGAAAAGCTGATTCCACTGATGATCTCCAGCGCCCTGCGGGATCAGCCGCTGCCGGTGTACGGTCAGGGGCGCAATGTGCGGGACTGGCTGTATGTGGAGGACCACTGCAAGGCCATAGACCTGATTTTGCGTCAGGGCCGGACGGGCGAGGTGTACAACGTGGGCGGGCACAACGAAATGCGGAACATCGACATTGTGCGGCTGATCTGCCGTGAGCTGGGGAAGCCGGAGAGCCTGATTGCCTACGTGGAGGACCGGAAGGGCCACGATCTGCGCTACGCCATTGACCCGGAGAAAATCCGCAGGGAGCTGGGCTGGGCGCCCGAGACCGCCTTTCAGGACGGCATCAAGCAAACCATCCGCTGGTATCTGGACAATAGGGGCTGGTGGGAGCATCCAGCTAAACAAGGATAAAAAGGAGAGGTAATCTGATGAAATTTTGTGACAGGCCCTTTACCAGCGCCTATCTGGCGCCCCACGGGGAGGTTTGGCCCTGCGGCTGGATGCACTGTACAATGGGCAATCTGTATGAGCAGAGTATGGATGAGATCTGGAACAGCGAAGCGGCCGAGGCCGCACGCAGCAGCATATTGGACGGCTCCTTCGCCTTCTGCCGGGCGATTTCCTGCCCCTTTATGGAGCGCGATGAGCTGCCGGATCTGTCGGAGGAGGAAATCCGTGAGCGGGCTGTCCCCCTGAAAACACCGGCGCACATATCCATCTCCAATGACCGCACCTGCAACATCGCCTGCACCTCCTGCCGGACCTGCATACAGGGGCCGGAGAATGGGGAGCGCGAAAAGATCGACGCCGCACTGGAGCGGCTGCTCCCATTTGCCAATCAAGCAAAAACCCTGTCAATGAATGGACAGGGCGAATTTCTGGCCAATCCCAGTTTTCTGCGGTTCTTGAACAAGCTGCGGCCGGTTCATGACGATTTTAAGGTTGCCTTTGAAACAAACGGTATTCTTTTTGACGAGGCCCATTGGACGCAGTTCGCAGACCTGGGGAAGTACACAGTGTCGGTCACTGTTACACTCAACAGCCTGCGCCGGGATGTGTTCCGTTACCTCTCTGGCGGCTTTGACAAGCTGGAGCAGGAGCTGAGCAATCTCCGATTTCTCAGCAGGCTGCGGCGGGAAAACAAGATCAATGTTTTATCTGTAACCATGGTGGTTCAGGAGTGCAACTTCTGGGAGGTCCCCGAGTATATCCGCACATTTACCCGCTCAGAGGAGTACGCGGCAGACCGAATCGTCATGAAGCCGATTTACAGCTGGTTTAAGATTGATCCAGAGACCTACTGGTTCAAGAATATTCTCAACCCGCTGCACCCATATCATCAGGAATATCTCAATATTTTAGCGGATGATGGCTGGAATGATCCCAAGGTTTACGACTGGGGCTGCCACAATCTCCGCGAGCCCATGCCCCACCCGCTGCACCAGACGAAAATCTATAACCGGCTGCTCCTGGACATCTACCAGAACAGCGAGGGGCTCTCAGCGGTGGAATATCTGAAAGCTCGCCTGGAGCGCACGGGGATCAGGCGCGTAGGATTTTATGGAAAAAACGAGTTCGCTCAGATGATGGGCAGGCTTCTGCGGGAGGCTGGCGCGGATGTATTCCAGCTGACCTGGACAGGAGACGAGGCCGGGGAGATTCCAAAAATCTCCAAGCAGAGCTTCCGTCCAGAGATGACTGATCTGATGCTGATTATTGACTCCCACAAGGGCGGCTACTGGTTCAAGGACCTGCCTGCGCTGGGCTTCAAGGGGCCTGTCCTCACGATGGAGGAGTTTATTGAGGGACGAAAGCCATGAGGCGCTGGGCATTAGGACCAGCAGCGCTGCTTGGCGCGGCGGCTGGCGGTATGTTGGTAAAAAAGCTGTGGCTTGAAAAATATCGGGAGAAAAAAGCGGAGCTGGAGGCTGCCGGGCAGGAGGGGGATCTCCTCTATACGTGGCTCCTGCTGGAGCAAAGGGGAATCGAGCTGCGGGAGTTCTTTGCGGCCAACGGGTATGATAACGTGGCGATTTTAGGCATGAACCGGGAGGGGCGTCGGCTTTTTGACGCTCTGCAAGGCTGTGATGATGTTTCCACCGCATATGGTGTTGAGATTGAGAATCTGAGTGCCGTTCATGAGCACATGGAGGTCTATCGTCTGGGGGACGATCCCCTGCCTCCGGCAGACTGCATGGTGATTTGCGATCTTAACCGGGTGCAGGAAAAGCTGACAGAAGCTGGGAAGGTATTTGGCGGGAGCATCGTGACGCTGGCGCAAGTGCTGGTCTGGCTGCTGGAACGTCACAGGATCAAGCCCTGGGATGGCGCGGTCAGAGGGTGGCCGCCTGCGGTGCTTTTGCCGCACAGAGAGGCACAGGAAAATTGATTGGGGAACAGGGCGCATATGATGTATGGCATTTTCACCGGCACGTCCCCCGGCTCTGCCGCCCACACCTAGGCGTCCGTGATCTCCACCCAGTCACACCGCCACACCTCCGCCGCGTTTTGAATAGCGGCCAGATTGGATGCGTGGGGAACCACCACGGTGCCATAGGTAGGGTGGATCACCCTTGACTGCCCTGGGGCGCTCCATCGCCTTTCCCGCTCCCGTTTTTTTGCAGCGGCCAGTGTGCGGGCGCGTTCTGCCAGAGCTATCCCCCACGTCATGTAGCAGGCCTAGGATCGCCACGGTTTCCTCCTCCGCCTCCGAAAGCTGGCGCACACCCGGCGCGTTCCGGTCCGTCATGTCCCGGACGGCGATTTCCCGCAGGCGGCGCCACACGTTCAAGCTATGGACCGCCAGCCCGCCCGGCTGCGCCAGGTGGTTCTTGCTGGAGGCCGGGGCCGTGAAAAAGTCCGTTTCCCGCTCCAGCCATTTCAACATGGCCACCGCTCCCTCTCTCCGGTTGACATTGGCGTTATACACCGCCAGAAAATTCGCTCTGGGATCCCTTGCAATCTGTTCCATGTCGATCTCCTTTCATGTTTCCGGGGCCTCGTTGCCCCAGGCGTCCCAGCCGTCCGCCCTCTGGCGGGCGAATAGTTCAATGCGGGGCACGTCGCCCAGCAGTTACACGATCCGTCGCCTGGTTTCGTCCGGCTTTTTGCTGTGTCCCTGAAATTGGGCCTCTATGATCTGGCAGACGCTATGACTGCGGACCCGCTCCCCGGCCTTAAATCCAGGGGACACGCCCAGCAGACACACCTCCGCATTGGCGCGGGTGTAGGCTCCCAGCCCCATATAATTGCCGCCGTTCTTGGCGTTTTTCTTGACCCACACAAAGGCGGCGGTTTTGTATGTAAACCCCAACGCCTCCATGTCAACGCCAATTTGAAATTGTAAGAAAACGCCGAAGAAATTTTGTAGTTTT
>OFGB01001214.1_pt1 | contig 16312 bp, 20 predicted proteins | sample 1521491 | NCBI WGS metagenome assembly OFGB01 (sample SAMEA3504095, study PRJEB24116) | mouse gut metagenome | biome: mouse gut; feature: mouse-associated habitat; material: faeces | place: Denmark | collected 2011
GCGCTCGCCGTTATATTGAATAACCGGCCATATACGGAGCTGTTTTCGGGACTGGGACAGGAAGAAGCGCAGCAGATCGTCGACAAATTGCTGGAAGACGGCGTAGATTATCGGTTTGAGGGAGATTCAACGATCCTGGTCAAGAAGGATGTCGTGGATCAGACGAAAGCGACTCTGGTTCAGGAAGGTTATCCCAAGAACGGTTTTACATATGATACATTTAAGAATAACGCGGGTATGCTGACCACGGATTCGGATAAGCATACTTATAAGATTTATGAGCTGCAGGATCGTATCGGCTCTACCATACGTCTCTTTGACGGGGTTTCGGATGCCAAGGTAACGATCGCGCTTGGCGAAGAGAGCAAGTATGCGTTGAACGATGAGGAAGAGAAGTCGAGCGCGGCAGTCACTGTTATCATGAAGGATAACGGGACGCCTACTGTCAAGCAGGTAATGGGTATCCAGAGACTGGTGTCCAAGAGTATACCGGGTATGGAGCTTGAGGATGTGGCAGTCATTGACGGCAATGGCAACGACGTTTCCGTGGATGCGGACGGTAATCAGCAGAACGCTTCTAATTCCGATGCGGATGATTATGCGAAGCTCATAGAGGATAAGGTGGCCAGCAATGTAAGGAATGTCCTGGCGCCGATATATGGTCTTGAGAATGTACGCGTGTCTGCGAATGCACGTGTGAATATGGAGAAGCTTATCAGAGAGTCGACGACATATACGACGCCGGATAAGATCGACGCGCAGGATAAGTCGGGTATCATCAGCCACGAGGAGACGTATAACGAAGGCGCCAACAGCGGCGACGCCGCCGGCGGGGTGGCCGGGACGGAGACCAATGCGGATACTCCGGAATATGATACGGATGGCAATGTTGACGGAAGCCAGGCGTACAGCGAGAGTGCGGTCAGAGATTATCTGGTCAATGAGTTGAAGGAACAGGGGCAGGTCGATCCGGGACAGCTTGAGGATCTTACGGTCTCGGTTGCAATCAACGGTAATGGGTATGGAAGCTTAAGAGAGAACCAGATACGTTCGCTGGTGGCGAATGCGGCAGGGATCTCGGCGGATGTACAGGAGCAGAAGATCACGATTGTGAGCGCTCCGTTCGACGGCATTGATGACGAGGATGAATCAGAAGAAGTATCAGGCAGAGGAATTCTTGAGAGAGTACCGCTGTGGGCGCTGATCGCAGGCGTGGCTCTGATCTTGCTGTTAATTGCGATAATCGTCATCCTGGTGATCAGAAGACGCAGGAAGCAAGAGGAAGAAGAAGTAGAAGAGCTCATCGAGGATGAGGAAGAGATAGAAGAAGAGGTTCCGGCTATACTGGATCTGAACGACGAATTACAGGAGATCCAGAACGACAGAGGTATGGAACTGAAGAAGAATGTACGGGAATTTGCAGAACAGAACGCAGAGATCTCAGCTCAGTTGTTGAAGAATTGGCTGAATGGAGGTGCCGGAGATGGAGGAAATTAGAGAGAGTAAGTTAACACCGGAGCAAAAGGCGGCGGCGGTTGTTGTTTCTCTGGGAGCCGATAAAGCATCGAAGGGATATAAGCACCTGATATCGAGAGGCTGACCATAGAGGTGGCGAAGCTTGGGCATATCAGTCCGGATGAGATGGAGCTTGTCCTGGATGAGTTCTATAAGACCTGTCTGACACAGAAGGTTGTAACCGACGGCGGTATGGAATATGCCCGGGCGGTACTTGAGAAGGCGTTTGGAGAGAGTACGGCGCAGTCGCTGCTTGATAAGCTGTCCAAGTCGCTGAAGATACGCCCGTTCGAATTTATACGTAAGAGTAATGTTAAGAATCTGATCTCATTCTTACAGCACGAGAGACCGCAGACGATCGCACTGGTTTTGTCCTACGCGGATTCGGATCAGGCGTCTATGGTTATCAGTGAATTGCCGAAGGAGAAGCGTATCAAAGTAGTTGAAGCGATCGCCAGGATGGAGAGCGCTTCGCCGGAAGCCATCAAGGTGGTGGAGGATTCTCTGAAGAAGAGGTTTGACAGCATTCTTACAACGGATGTTACGACGATCGGCGGTATCGATTACATTGCAGACGTCATGAACCATATGGACAGATCCAACGAGAAGTACATATTCGACGAATTGGGCAAGACAGACGAAGAACTCGCAGAGACAATCCGCAAGAAGATGTTCGTATTCGAAGATATTGTATCTATGGATAACAGATCTATCCAGAGATTTATCCGCGAATGTGATGTTAAGGATATCGTATACGCTCTGAAAGGCTCTGATGATAATATTAAGGAGCTTGTATTCTCGAACGTATCATCACGTATGGCTGAGAGTATCCGGTCCGATCTTGAGATTACAGTTAATGTACGTCTGAGAGACGTAGAGGAAGCTCAGCAGAGGATCGTCGGCGTGATCAGAAGACTGGAAGAGGCCGGCGAGTTGATCATTGTTAAGAGCGGAAAGGATGAAATCATTGCCTAGAATTGTAAAGAGACCAGGAGAAGAACAGGATATCAAGCCATTTGACTTCTTTGCGGGATTCAAGATTGACAGTCAGCCGGAAGAAGATAACTCCGGGGAAGATGAAGAAGAGGAAGAGGGGGAAGCCGAAGATAGGGAAGCCGAGGAAGCGCTTGCGGCCTTAAGGGAGGAGATCCTTGGGGAAGCGAGAGCCGAGGCGCAGAGGATCTTGGGCGACGCCCGCTCTCAGGCGGAGTATCTTAGGGAGCAGGGATACCGGGAAGGTCAGGAACAAGGCAGGCAGGATGGCTTTAGAGATGCGTATGAGGAGCAGAGAAGGCTTCTCGATGCGGAGATAGAAGAACTGGAGCAGAATATCTCGGAGGTACTTGAGAGTGTCTCTTTAGAGAAGAGTAAGCTCCTGGAACAGTATGTAGACGACTTGAAGAAGATATCGCTTGCTGTGGCGGAGAAGATCATCCAGACCAGCTTGCAGTCAAGCGGGGAGGTTGTCAAGCGGATGATCCTTGCGGCCACAGATAAGATAACGAAGAAGCAGTGGGCGAAGATCTATATTACGAAGTGCGATACCCTTGTTTCCATGGATGTAGACGCAGATTTCCTTGAGAAATTATCTGGTCTGTCGGAGAATATTAAGATTATTACCATGGACAATGGAGAAGAGGGAACTTGTATTATCGAGCTCCCGGATGAGATTATTGATGCAAGTGTTGGTACACAGCTGGAGAACATCAAAGACATACTGAATAATGTCAGAGTATAGAGATTGCTCCCGGATCCATGTATTTGCGGGAGTACAGCCGAGGTGAGAGAGTATGTTTTCGAAATTACCGGAACTGATACGCAAGACGGAGACGATCAGTTATATTGGAAAGATAGAGAATGTGATCGGAATGGCGATGGAGTCTTCCGGTAACCGCGCCAGTATCGGAGATATTGCTATGATCTACAATGAGGAGAAGCGCAGGCAGATCCCGGTGGAGGTCGTAGGGTTCCGCGGTGATAAGATGCAGCTGATGGCATATGAGAACCTGAATGGAGTCGCGGCAGGAAGCTTCGTGAGGAACACGGGGAAGAGGCTGAAGATTCCGGTAGGTGAGTTTTTGCGGGGAAGGATTATTGACGCCACAGGAAATCCGATGGATGACCTGGGGCCGTTGCCGTCTTCGAGATATTATTATGTTGAGAATACCTATATTAATCCGCTGACACGTCCGCCTATCACGGATCCGTTGGAATTCGGGGTGAAGGCGATCGACGGGCTCAATACAGTCGGTAAAGGCCAGCGTATCGGTATATTTGCGGGAAGCGGTGTCGGGAAGAGTACCCTGCTTGGAATGATCGCGAGGAACGTCAAAGCTGATATCAACGTGATCGCGCTGGTAGGAGAGCGAGGCCGTGAGGTACGGGAATTTATCGAGAAGGATCTGGGGCCGGAAGGGATGAAGCGGAGTGTTCTTGTAGTCGCGACGTCAGATCAGCCGGCGATGCTCCGTATGAAGTGTCCGCTGGTGGCGACGACGATCGCGGAGTATTTCAAGGATCAGGGGAAGGATGTCCTTCTGATGATGGATTCCCTTACCCGTTTTGCCATGGCACAGAGGGAGATCGGGCTTGCAACAGGAGAGCCGCCTGTTGCAAGAGGTTATACACCTTCTATATACGCTGAGTTCCCGAAGCTTCTGGAGCGAAGCGGTAAGTTTGAGAAAGGCTCCATTACGGGCATCTACACGGTGCTTGTAGAAGGAGACGATACCAATGAACCGATTGCAGATACCGTCCGCGGTATTCTGGACGGTCATATTGTGCTTACAAGGAAGCTTGCGAACGAGAACCATTTCCCGGCGATCGACGTGAACGCCAGCATCTCGCGTCTGATGGTGAATATTGTACCGGAAGAACACCGGGAAGCGGCCGCGAAGATGCGGGATATCCTGAGTATTTATGCCAAGAATGAGGATCTGATCTCGATCGGAGCCTACAAGGCAGGGACGAACCCGAGGCTGGATGGAGCCATATCGAAGATAGACAGGGTGAATGAGTTCTTGATGCAGAAGATCAATGAAAGCTTTTCAGGGGAAGATTCCTTGAAGATGATGAGGGAGATAGTGCGGTGAAAAAGTTCTTTTTCTCATTAGACACGGTACTGAATTATAAGGAGCAGGTGCTTGACGGACTGAAGGCGGAACATGCAAGGATACTGATGAAGGTCAGAGAATGCGAGCACGCCATCGAGATGTTGGAGCAGGAGCATCTGCGCTGTGCCGGGGAATTCCGGGAGAACCGGTTTAACGGCATGAAGATCAGCGATATCCATACATATGAGAATTATCTGGAGGCGCTTGGGATCAAGATCAGAAGGAAGTACGAGGAACTGGAGAAGCTGAAAGAGAAGGAAGAGGCCAAGCGGAACGAGGTTGTAGAGGCGAAGAAGGAGACTTCATCTATCGATAAGCTGAAGGAGAAGAAGTTTAAGGAGTATGAGAAGGCTGTTCAGAAGGAAGACGAACAGTTCATCGAGGAATTCGTCACTACCAGGAGAGCGATGGCTAAGATCATGGGGTAATACTGCAATTGCAGATTACTATATATTTAATTACTACTATATAGAAAGGAGGAGGAGCCATTGGATAAGTTGAGCATGAAGGCGTTAGAGTTTACAGCTCAGATGTCGGGGAATACGAAGACAGCCAATCAGACCGCGGATGTATCCGGGGATTTCCGGAAGCTGCTTGAGGGCAAGAGTGAAGGTTCGGGCGGCAATCAGGATAACAAAGAGATATCCAAGGATACAAAGCCTGAGAATGTTGAAGCTTCCGATGATGTGAAGAAGGATACAGCGTCAGAGGAGGCGGGCAAGACCGAGGACGCCGATAAGAGCGGTGAGGCAGATAAGACCGAGGGAGACACAAGGCAGGCAGAGCAGATGCTTGCGGCACAGCTTCAGCAGAGATTCACGTATGGATTCGTGCAGAATACCCCGGAAGCAGGCGCAGAAGTGGTTGTCGACACAGAAGGGATGACGGCAGAGATGACCGGGACTGAATTAGAAGGACTGGTACAGCCGGACACACCGGTAGAACAGCCGGCAGTGCAGATGCAGACACAGATGCCGGAGACAGGCGCGGTACAGCCAGTGCAGACGGATATGGCCGCAAAGCAGACGGATGCAGACGTACAGAGTGCAATGGAGGTGAATGCCTCAGAGACTACACCGGTCACAGCCGCGGAAGATACTTCAAAAGCCGGACAGCAGACGCAGGATTTCTCATCACAGCTTAAGAATACGGCGAAGTCATCACGGGCTGATGAGCAGGACCAGACGCAGATGGAGAATGTTGCCGCACAGCAGGCAGGGGCCGGAGAGAATAAGATCGTCCGGACGGAGGATGTAAGGCCGAAGGAAACGGTTACAGTGCATGTTTCACAGCCGGAGGAACTGCCGGAGAAGGTAACAGACCAGCTGCTTGCGAAGCTTACAGAAGGCGTACAGGAATTCGAGATACATATCGAACCGGCGAATCTTGGTAAGATCGCAGTGAAGGTACTCTATGCAGGAAGCCAGGCGACGATTTCGATCATCTGCTCAGAGAAGCGGGCGATGGAGGCGCTTGGACAGAACGCGAAGGAGATTGGCGATATCATTAACCGTAATCTTGGCGGTGAGACGACCATTGTCGTGGAGAAGCAGGAGACAGATTACCTGAACCAGACGAGAGACGAGAATGAGCAGTCCGGCCAGAACCAGCAGAAGCAGAAGGAAGAGAACAGCAAGGACCAGAATAAGGAAGACGCAGAGCAATTTCTTCAGAAGCTGCGATTAGGGCTGATGTAGTGATGTGTTGATAAGATTTTCAGATGAAAGAAAGGAGATAAAATGGCAGGAATTGATACAGATATCTTGATGAGTGATGCGGCGAAGTACCAGTATGACGCGTCAAAGGAGTCACAGACGACGGCTGTCTCCAATAAGGGCGACATGACGATGAATGACTTCTGGAAATTGATGGCTGCACAGCTTCAATACCAGGATCCTATGAATCCGATGAGCAACAGTGAGATGATGAACCAGATGACGCAGATGGCGACGATGAATGCGATGACGTCCGTATCCGATGCTGTGGCGAAGTTCGCGACCGTATCCAACAACCTCTCACAGGTTACGCTGACGACATATTCGACAGGACTTCTCGGCAAGGAGGTAACGGTTGCACTTCTGGATGACAAGGGAGAGATGACCGGAACGAAGAAGGGAACGGTGACAGGAGTAGACCTGACCGGAGCGACTGCGGTATATATCGACGGCAAGAAATACGAACTGTCTCAGGTAGTGGGAATCGGCGATGTTCCGTCAAAGGATGATGATAAGACTGAGAAGCCGGACGACGATAAGACAGAGACGGATGATAAGGAAAAAGTGTAGTTATAAGGGGATATAATGAGGGATCAGAGATAAAGGCGGTGCATGTGTGATGAGTAAGATTAATCAGATTACGAATGCCGGAGCGCTTAAGCTGCAGCATGTATCAGCACAGTTGCAGACACAGGCCCTTACCGGTACAGGTGCGAAGACAGGCACAAAGACAAGTGCGAATGTACAGTTTGCGGATCTTCTGCAAAAAGAAGCCGAGAAAACTCAGTCCGTACAGTTCTCCAAGCACGCGGCGCAGAGAGTACGTGAGCGAGGGATCGAAATGACGGATGGTCTCCTTAATGATCTGAACCAGGCTGTATCAAAGGCCCGGGATAAAGGTGCAAGAGATGTGGTTGTTATCGGAGAGAGCGGGGCTTTTATAGTGAATGTTCCACACAATGTCGTAGTGACAACGATGTCGGGAGCTGAGATGAAAGATAACATATTTACTAATATTGACAGTGCTGTCCTGATGTAAGCCGGACCATTTAATGGGGGTTTTGTATCTGCGCGACTGGCAGATACAGTATGGAGACGTATTGCTCCGCAAGACAGCATGAGCATAGAAGAAAGGAAGTAATTATAAAATGGTTAGATCAATGATCGCGGGAGTTGCTGGACTAAAGTCTCATCAGTCCAAGCTGGACGTAATTGGTAATAATATAGCAAACGTTAATACCTGGGGATTCAAGTCATTCAGTTACAATTTCCAGGATGCAGTATATTCTAATTCTATTAACAGTACAGGCGGAAGCCAGATGGCAGGAGCCGCCGGCGGACACAACGCTTCTCAGGTAGGTTATGGTTCCTCCATGTCATCTATCTCAACAGAGTTTAATACAGGAGCGGGTTCACCGTCCTCAAATAACATGGACTGTATGATCGACGGAACAGGATTCTTCCTGGTAGGTAATATGGTAAATGGTTCGTTTGATGATGTTGCATCCTCCGGACTGTTCTTATCAAGAGTTGGAATCTTCCGTGTGGATAACAATGGTTATCTGGTTGATAATCAGGGTAGTTATGTGTATGGGTATGCTCCGATTGAGGGGACTGGTACGCCGGAGACACCGGCAAAGGCCAGTTCATCTACCATTAAGGATTTACCAGTACAATTGAATAAACCAGGAGAAGGCCCCAATCCACTGCCTGCTTGGGTGAAACCGGATAAATGGTCAATAACAATTGCTGGTCTTACTTTTGAAACAAGTGTTACATCTGAAAATGATTTTGAAGATGCGATAAATGATTGGATAACAGCAGTCGGAAAAGAAAAACCGCAAGTTGATGATGGTACAGGAAAGTTGATTGACAATGAGAAATTGGTGGCAGATGGAAAGCTTCTGGACTTTTCACAAGTAACTATCAGCTTAGACCGTATTGGACGTTATCTTAATAGTGCGACAATTACAATTAAAGCGAAGGTTGCAGGTCCTCAGGAGGATGGAGGCGTTTTTGATCAACTCCGAGAAGCACTGATTGGAGATGGAGAAGTAACAGATCCGGATAATCCGCAAAATAAACTGACGACAACTACGACTGATATTGCAGGAAATAACTTAGTTCCAGGTGTGGCCGCAGAATACGCAGATGAGTTATCAACCATCCGTATCCCTGTCGATCCGGAGACCGGACAGCGTTACGACATCCAGAGCTGGATCATGAACGAAGACGGAAGTATCATGGGTACAGACATTAACGGCCGCAGCATCCCGATCGGACAGCTTGCACTTGTATCAGTAGAGAACCCTAACGGTCTTGAGAAACAGCAGGGTTACTACTATTCACCGGGAGCGAATGCCGGAGAAGTAACAGCGATCAAGCCAAACGGCGGACCGGTTGGTAAGATCAAGGGCGGTTTCCTCGAGATGGCCAACGTAGACCTTGCAAACGAATTCTCTAACATGATCACCACCCAGAGAGGATTCCAGGCTAACTCCAAGATTATCACAGTAACAGACGAGATGCTTCAGGAACTGGTTAATATGAAGCGATAGTAAATAACAAACCAGTCATATAAGAACATGTTCCGGGATATGATTTTCATATCCCGGGATATGTTTGAAATCTAAGAGGAATTATGATATGATAATGCTGACGAAACTAAATAACACTAAGATCGTATTGAACTGTGCTCAGATAGAATCGGTTGAGCTGATACCGGAGTCAAAGATCCTTATGACGAATGGTAAGTTTTACATTGTTAAAGAAGGGGCAGAAGAGATAATTGAGAAAACAATTGAGTACAATGGCAGAATACATTGTTATCGTGCAGATAGATAAGAAATAAGGGCGGTGAGGATAAGTGGATATTACAAGTATTTTAGGTGTGATTATTGGAGCGGTACTGATCGTATTCGTCGGTATCGGTCCTGATAAGCTGGGGAATTTCTGGGATGGGCCCAGTGTTGCGATTGTTCTTGGCGGTACGATCGCCGCGGTAATCGCGAGTTACCCGTTTGGAAGATTGAAGACACTTCTCAAGCATACGAAGATTCTGTTCCAGGGTAAGAAGTATAATATCGGAGAGCTTGTGGATACACTGGTCGAGATGGCACAGCTCGCCAGACAGAATGGTCTTCTGGCACTGGAAGAGAAGGCGAATGAGATTGACGACTTATTCTTCAAGCAGGGAATTATGCTGATCGTGGATGCGACAGAGCCGGAAGAGGTGCGTACTCTTCTGGAGAGTGACGTAGACGCCATGGTTTCAAGGCATGAAGACGCTATCGGTATCTATCAGATGCTGGAGGCGAAGGCGCCTGCATTCGGTATGATCGGTACTCTGGTAGGTCTGGTTAACATGTTGAAGAATATGAATATGGATGAAGGCGGAGCGTCAGACATCGGACCTGCGATGGCGACGGCGTTGATCACAACCTTCTACGGGTGTGTACTCGCCCATCTGATCTTCTCACCGATCGGCGCGAAGCTTAAGGTAAGGAATGACGAAGAGCTTTTATATAAGCAGATTATGATAGAAGGTATCCTGGCGATCCAGGCAGGAGATAATCCGAAGTTCCTGAGAGAGAAGCTGGTGACATTCGTATCACAGAAGGAACGTCAGAAGCTTCTGGATCCGGATGCAGTTTCAAAGGGAAAGAAGGGCGCAGAGGAATAGCAGGAGGCAGATATGAAGAAGAGAAATAAGCCGTCCGGAGGCGGCGCCAATTGGATGGATACATATGGCGACCTTGTAACGCTGCTGCTCTGTTTCTTCGTTCTGCTGTATTCCATATCAACAGTAGATCAGGCGAAATGGGTCCAGCTCGTTAAGAGCTTCAATCCGAATGCGGATCAGGTATCTCAGATTGTAGAGAATACAGAGATCGATGCGAACGATGAAGTTCCCGGTGGTGTGGATGTAGATGAGTTTGACGATCTGTTCGAGAGCCTGAAGGAGGCGGTAGAGCAGGCGGACATGAGCGGGGAGATTGACTTGTTCAAGGGTGATGGTTATACCTTCATCACATTCCAGGATAATGTATTCTTCGATGGAGACAGTGCAATTATTAAGGAGCAGGGGATGGATGTGCTTGCCCAGTTCGCCTCGATCATGTCCGGGGTTAAGGATTCTGTGAAGGAAGTACAGATTCTGGGACATACGACACAGGCAGATCCCAACGTTCCGAATGAACCAGAGAGTGACCGGGTGCTTTCGGCCGAGAGGGCAGCCCGGGTGGCTTCGTTTATCCAACAGCGTACAGAGGTGTCGCCGGATAAGATCGTGTCAGTCGGATATGGTCAGTTCCGCCCGATCGCACCTTTTGATACAGCGGAGAACCGTGCGAAGAACCGGAGAGTTGAGCTGCTGATCACGAAGTCTGATGCAGTAGAGCACAGTCTGGAAGAATATTATCAGGAGATGAACAAGATAGCTGAGTAAAGTAAGGAGAGTGGGAGTGAAGGATGGCAGATGTATTATCGCAAAGTCAGATAGACGCGTTGCTGAATTCGATGCAGAATTCCGGCGCGGAAGATGTGGCGGAAGAGCCTAAAAAGCCTGAGAAGGAATACAAGAAGTATGATTTCTTCAGCCCGAAGAAGTATACAAAAGATAAGCTGAAGATGCTCAGCAGTATCTATGATAATTACTCCAGGATCGCGGCTTCGCAGATCAACGGTCTGTTCCGTGTTGCGAGTGAAGTAGAAGTCATGGGAGTAGAGGAGCAGCGGTATTATGAATTCGGAAATGCACTGAATGAATCAGATGTACTTACAATTGCAGATGTAGAGCTGCCGGATCGCTCCAACAACCCGCCGATGCTGATCCACATTAATCCAATGCTGATGGCGTCGATGATCGACCGTATGCTTGGAGGGACCGGAACGGATATGACGGTTGATATGTCCTATACATATACTGATATCGAGCTTGCGTTGTACGCGAAGATCATCAAGTATCTGGTTATGATCACCAAGGATGTGTGGGCGGGTTATATCAATCTTGACGTCAGTTTTGAGCGCATCGAAGAGAACCCCAGTATGTTCCAGGGGATCAGCGTAGATGAGACGGTAGTTATCATCATGCTGAGTATCAAGATGGGTGAGATTGAAGGTATTATGAATATCTGTATGCCGGGAACGCTTCTGAGCAATATATTCGAGATTATTGATAAGACGAAGCATCTGGCGAAGAAGAGCGATGCGGCATTGTACAGGAACAGCCGTGAGGATATCATGGATAATATCAAAGAGGCCAAGATGGATATCATGGCACAGCTTGGCATTGCAAGGATGAATCTGGACGATGTATACAATCTTCACGTGGGAGATGTTATTGATCTGAACAAACCTCAGAACTCACTGGTTTCCCTGTACATAGAGGGACAGCCGTGGTTCAACGGACAGCTTGGCGTACACAATAAGAACATGGCGGTTAAGATTGAGGACAGGATTCTGGCGTGCAACGACGACGGCACGGATACAGGTTTAGAGGCTGACAATGACAGCGTGGCAGTATAATTACCAGATAAAATCTGTAGAATTATCTGAGTAAATACATTATAATGAAAACAATAACAATATGAGCAAAAGTGAGGTAGAGAAAAATGGCAAAGATTATGTTAGTTGATGATGCGGCGTTTATGAGAATGATGTTGAAAAATACGCTGTCACAGGCAGGTTACACGGATCTGATCGAGGCGGAAGACGGTGTGAAGGCAGTAGAGGCATATACGGCAGAGAAGCCGGATCTTGTATTCATGGATATCACCATGCCGAACAAGGACGGTCTGGAGACGCTGAAAGAGATCAAAGCTATGGATCCGGGTGCAACGATCGTTATGTGTTCCGCTATGGGACAGGAGACGATGGTAATGGATTCCATCAAATCAGGAGCGAAGGACTTTATCGTTAAGCCATTTAAGCCGGAGCGTGTTCTGTCAACAGTGAAGAAGATCCTCGGCTAGTCAAGGAGGTTAATATGTCTTTTTTGAGTTCATTTGATATCAGTGCATCAGGCTTGACAGCACAGAGACAGAGACTGGACGTTGCAGCAGAGAACATCTCCAACAGCGAGACCACCAGGACAGCCAGTGGCGGGCCTTACAGGCGGAAGATGGTCGTATTGCAGGAGATTCCGTCAACATCAACATCTTTCAGATCCAGATTCAGCAGACTTATGAACCAGTCTGCGTCCAAGGGCGGAGTGAAGGTAACAGAGGTCATAGAAGACCAGAGAGATCTGAATCCTGTGTATAATCCGGATCACCCGGATGCGAATGAAGAAGGTTATGTTATGATGCCGAACGTAGATCTTGTCAAGGAGACGGTAGACGGTATGTCTGCGACAAGATCTTATGAAGCCAACATTACGGCGTTCAATGCCATGAAGCTTATGGCACAGAGAGCGTTGGATATCGGCAAATAGAAATAAGGGTGATTTTCCCGGAAGGAGAGAATAGTTAATATGAATTCAGATTGCTTTAGTAAACTGGAAATAGATGCCATAGGCGAGATATTGAATATCAGCCTGGGCGCGTCTGCGACAGCAGTTTCCACGATGCTGAATGCCAGGGTAGATATTACAACACCTGTAGTCAATGTCGTGAGAAAAGAAGAATTTGAGATGGACAGGGTAGAACCGGCAGTCTGTGTCGAGATTACTTACGTTGAGGGCTTAGAAGGCGAGAATGTCATGCTTCTTAAGCGGCATGATATTAAAGTAATTGTTGAGATGGTCATGGGCATGGAGATCGCGGATGAAGATTTCGAGTTGGATGAGATCAACATCAGTGCGGTCTGCGAGGTTATGAACCAGATGATGGGTGCATCTGCAACGGCTCTGTCTGAATTCCTTGGAAGAATGGTGAACATCTCTACGCCTGTCTCATTCGAAGTGGCGAATGAACAGGAGTTTATCGACAAGTATTTTGTAGATAATGAACCGAAGGTAGTTGTAGGCTTCACTTTGAAGATTGCGGATAAGCTGGAGAGTGAGTTCTTCAACGTAATGCCGATCGCGCTTGCCAAGGGCTTGGTAGAAGGGTTCCTTCCGCCAGAGGCTATCGTTGAATACAAAGCGGGCGAAGATACGTCCTCAGCTGTGGCAGTTTCAGAACCGGCTCCTGCACCAGCGGCTTCGTCAGGCGGTACGATGTCTCAGGAAGAGATTGAGAAGATGCTCGCGGGAATGGGAGGAGACGAACCGGCTCCGGCGCCAGCTCCTGCCCCAGTTCCGGCAGTAGCACCGGCTCCGGCAGCAGCACCGGCGGCCCCGGCAGTTAATCCGGCGGCAGGGATGCAGGGAGCGGCTCCGATGCAGATGATGCAGCCGGCAATGAGCCCTGATGTATCCATGATGCAGATGCAGATGATGCAGCAGATGATGCAGCAGATGCAGCAGATGCAGACACAGATGCAGAATCAGAGTCAGGCTCAGAGCAGTAAGGCACCTGAGCCGAAGATGATACACGTACAGTCACCGGCACAGCCAAGTCTGAAAGCAGATAACGGTATTGTGCTTGAAGGCGAGCAGGAAGAGAATATGGAACTTATCATGAGCGTTCCTCTGGAGATCTCCGTTGAGATTGGAAGGACGAGGAAGCTTGTTAAGGATATCCTTGATTTCACGAAGGGTTCACTGGTAGTTCTGGATAAGCTTGCCGGGGAACAGGTGGATCTGTTTGTCAATGGACAGTGTATTGCGAAGGGTGACGTTGTAGTTGTAGAAGACAACTTTGGAATAAGAATCACAGAGATCATGAAAGTGAATCTGATTGCGTTAGAGCAGCGTTAACAGAGTAAGGAAGGAATTGTATGTGGAGAGTAATTGCCACCTTTTTTGCGGTAATAGCAATTATATACCTGAGTTATCTTGCCAGTAAGTACATAGGCAAAGGACTGGGCAGAACCGGCAGTTCCCGCTATATGCGTCTGATCGATCAGATAACACTGGGACAGGACAGGCATATTGCAATCATGCAGGTTGGCGGAAAGTACCTGCTCGTCGGCGTTACATCAGGACAGATCAACGTCTTGTCTGAGATTCAGGATGAGGATCTGTTCCCTCTTGGGCCGGATGAAGAGGTTCAGGCAGCGCAGATACCGGATTTTAAGAAGATGATGGAGAAGCTGGGTGACTTAAAGAAAAGGGGAGGTAGAAATTAGTGTACGATTTAGACCAATCATTGATCAATGTGAATGGTAATCAGGTTCCTACACTTGATATATTGTTGATGATGACGATCGTCTCACTTCTGCCCTCTCTTTTGATCATGGTAACATCATTTGCCAGAACGACGATCATTCTGTCCTTTCTGCGCAACGCGATGGGAGTACAGCAGACACCGCCGAACATGGTATTGATTGGAATTGCAATCTTCCTTACATTGTTTATCATGGATCCGGTTATCAAGCAGATCAATACGGAAGCCTACACACCTTACAAGAATCAAGAGATTACACAGGCCGAGGCGATTGACAGGGCGCAGGTTCCGCTTAAGGAATTTATGCTGAGAAATACGGAGAAGAGTTCTCTTAAGATGTTTCTGGACTTGTCCGGAAGGGAAGATGTGCAGGTGGAAGAGCAGGCACAGCTTTTAGAGCTGCCGATGACGGTTATCATACCTTCGTTCATGACCAGTGAGTTGAAGAAGGGCTTTACGGCAGGTTTCCTGTTGTATCTTCCGTTCCTGCTGATAGATATCGTAGTATCCAGTACGCTGATGTCCATGGGAATGATGATGCTTCCTCCGGCGATGATCTCGATGCCGTTCAAATTACTGCTGTTTGTGACGGTGGACGGATGGGAGTTGTTATTCTCAACAATTGCGAACAGTTTTCACTGACGTAAGGAAGGGAGCATATAGATGACAAATGGAGAAGTGGCGGATTTGATGTATGATGTGTTCGTACTGATCATTCAGCTTGCAGGTCCGCTTCTTGTGATCAGTATGATGGTAGGTATTCTGATCTCTATCATACAGGCAGCGACGCAGATTCATGAACAGACGATCACGTTTGTGCCGAAATTATTGGTAATAGGTATCATACTTGTATTTTCCGGCAGCAAGATGTTAGAGATGTTACAGGAATTTACTACACGGATATTCCGGCTGATACAAGGCTGATGCGAGGAGTGGTGACATGTCGATAAGTAATACCGCACAGCTAACCTTGTTCTCCCTGATCTTGATGCGGATGTCAGGGTTTATCTTAATGAATCCGATATTGGGACGGAATAATATACCGGTGAGGGTGAAGGCTGGATTCATCTTTATCCTGACCATGGTGGTGTATTCTGCCTCGATGGAGGAGGCTTTGGAGATAGTGAGTACGATAGAGTTCGGATTCCTTTTGCTCAAAGAATTCGCTGCGGGATATGTGATAGGATATGTCATGCACTTGTTTTTTTTTATTATAAGTTTTGCAGGCTATATCATAGATTATCAGATCGGCCTGTCTATGGCCACTGTGTACGATCCGCAGAGTAATGCCCAGATGCCCGTAACAGGTAGTGTGTATCAGGCATGGCTTATCCTGCTTTTTTTTGCAGTAGACGGACATCTCGCACTGATGAAGATCCTGCTGACATCGGCTGAGATCGTCCCGTATGGGGGGATTGTTATTACCCAGGGACTTGCACTTCGGATCCTTGACATCTTCCTTGAATGTGTGGGCATGGGAGTAAGCCTTGCGCTGCCCATGATCGCCGCAGAATTTCTGGTGGAGATGGGAGTAGGTATTCTGAATAAAGTAGTGCCGCAGATTAGTATTTTCGTAATTAATATCCAGATGAAATTAATTGTCGGACTGGGCCTTCTTGCTCTTCTGTATGCGCCGGCGGGCGAATATATAGAGAAGATCATGACAACGATGATAAAGACGGTTCAGGGAATTCTGACATTCTTATAAAGATGCATGGCTTATGAAGGAAGTGAGAATCTTTGGCGTCAGATGAAAAAA
>OFGB01001215.1_pt1 | contig 16306 bp, 10 predicted proteins | sample 1521491 | NCBI WGS metagenome assembly OFGB01 (sample SAMEA3504095, study PRJEB24116) | mouse gut metagenome | biome: mouse gut; feature: mouse-associated habitat; material: faeces | place: Denmark | collected 2011
TGCCCCTGTTTCATTTATGGTGGTGCCGCGAAGCCCGGGGCATGGAGGTTTACTGTGGAAGGAAGATAAACTTCCCGCAGGCTATGACAGCGGAAAAACGCTCTCTCCGGAATTTCCGTAACCCCTTCCGGCAAATAAATCTCCCGCAGCGAAGTACAGTTCTCAAAAGCCCTCATACCCATAACGCGAAAGTCCTTTCCAAGTTCAACGCTCTCCAGAACTCCGCAGCCGGAAAAGCCCCTGATGCCAACAGATTTCACACAATCCGCCCCTTTTACGGTTTTCAGCCACTTACACCCGGCAAAAGCATTATTTCCAATGGACGTGACACTGTGCGGCAGTATAATCTGAGTCAGGAGGTTTCCGTCCTGGAAAACATGGTCCCCTATCGCCGTAATACCATCCGCTACCGGAAGTTCGGAAATATTACCGGTACACTCCACAAGCTCATACTTCTCATTCGTCTTAAAACAATTCAGTGAATCCATCACCGCCTGTTTTGCCAGCGCCGAAAACGCTGCGGGAAATTCCCTCTCTCTGTCTGAAATCCCCTGAAAGACCACAGAAGAACCATCCCTGAAAAACATCTTCCTTAAGTAAATACAGTTTCGGAAAGCATATGCTTCCACCCTCACCTGATCTGTCAAAAACCGGATACTCTCTATATCCTTTCCCCCGGCAAACGCCCAGCCGCAGATCAGCCTGATATCTTCCGGAATAACCACTTCGCCTTTACAGCCGGAGCCATCCAAAAGCATATGATCCACAACTACCATCGGAGAAATACCGCGCTGTTTTTCTATCCACGCCGTCCCGTGAAATGCCCTGGCGCCTATATATTCCACGGTCTCAGGTATCCTTATCTCTTCCAGCATAAGGACATCCCTGAATACTTCCGCCTCAATCCGCCGAATGCCTTCCGGTATCCGCACAATCCGCCCAAGTCCCCTGTAGCCACAGAGTATTTCCTCCTTTTCGACCACAAAGCAGCTGAGTGCACTGTGGAAGATCAGTCTTACGGTCTCCGGAATATCTTCGGATAAAATATCTCCGTAAACATGCATATCCCATACCGCGTCCCCGCAGATTACGCTGTGCAGGGCGGTACACCCGGAAAAGGCATACTCATACGGTCCGAACCCGTCAAAGCCCTCTTCAAACTCAACCGTCCCGAGCCGTCCGCAGTCCTCAAAAGCATGGGGCATAAGCACCACATTCTCATTCAGTGAGATCTTTTCCAACGCATCACAGTTTTGGAATGCATAACTGCCAATTTCCTCCACCCGGCAAAGATCAACCCCATTCAGCTTATGACAGCCGCTGAAACAATAAGAACCTATGACCTCCACCTGCCTGCAAATGCATCTTTCCAACCGGAAACAGCCCTCAAAAAGGCGGTGTGCCAAAACCTTTACCCCTGTAAGTTCGGCTTCTTCAAGAGACCGGCAGTAAGCAAAAGCGGCAGCACCCACGCCTGCTGCATGCACATGAATCTTTGTGAGAGATATACATTTCTCAAAAGCCCGCGCACCAATCATACAGGGGGAAGGCGCCGCCACTTCCATAAGAGCGCCGCAGCCCCAGAACGCTCCTTCTCCGATCCCGCAAAGCCCTTCTGGCAATAACACTTTCGTGATATTATTGTTGCCGGAAAATGCAAAAGGCGCAATGGCTGTGACTCCGTCCGGCAGCCTGACTTCTCCGCTGCAGTGCTGCCCGGAAACCAAAATACTGCCGATCATCCCAAGAGAAGATTCTTCCGGTAATTCCACCGTCCCCTCAAACGCACCCTCTCCGACCTGACGCAACATTTTCGCTTCTCCCGGCGCAAAAGAGGTACATCCCCAAAACGCCTCTTTTCCGATACCCTGCACCTCATGCAACAAAATACCACGAAGTTTCCGGCACCTGCGAAAAGCCCGCTCTTTGATGTTGATCCATAATACCGGCGCAGGCGCCGCACCTTCAAAATCCCCTCTTCGCTCTACCCTTTCCAGACTCACACAGCCCGAAAAAACTTCCGCCTCTGCCGTTCTTATTCCTCCTGACAGCACCGCATACCGAAGGCCGGAACAGCCCTTCAGGGCCGCCGGTCCGATCCATATCACACTGTCAGGAAAATGGATTGCCGTTATCTCCCTGTTTCCATAAAAAGCGCCGCCCGCTATGATCCGGGTTCCGTCAGGAACAAATACCTCCCCCTTCAGATGCCGCCCGTCAAAGAAGATACCCTCCGTACTTTCCCCTTTCGGGAGCCCTTCCAAAAAAGGTGTATGTTCCAATACATCCCTTCCCACGGATTCCAGCGCTGCCGGCAAAATAACCTGCCTCAAAGCCCTGCACCCATGGGCAAATTTATCGGGAATACGGCATACCCCTTCCTCCAATATCACACGCCAAAGCCGGGGACATTCCGAAAAGATATCCGATCCATAATCCTTTCCGCTTCCACCCATCCTGACTTTTTTCACACCGCTCAGCGCAAACGCGAGATGCCCCACATAACCAATACCCTGATGCAGATAAACTTCCTTTAATCCCCTGCACTGATAAAAAGCCATTATACCGACGGACGTCAGATGTAGATTCTCCATCATATAATCGTTTTTCTCAAAAAGATCAAATATTCTTAGAAAAAGTAGTAGAACTCATGGTAGAATATCTCTTTTAAAGAAAAACATCCATAAAAGGCCTGTTCTCCCACAGCACGAACCGATTTCCCCAAAACCACTTCTTTTAACTCGCGGCAATGCTTAAATACTTTATCCTCCACGAACGCCAACCCATCGGGCAGCAGCGCGCGGAGCAGCTTCACGCAGTTTTCAAAAGCCCCCGCTCCGATACGCCTTATATGTTCCGGAAATTCAATGGTCTGTAAAAGAAGACATCCCCGAAAAGCGCCTGCGCCAATCTCCAGAAGAGAGGCAGGCAAAATCACCCGCTCTATCGCCTCATTTCGGGCAAATGCCTCTTCCGCAATAAAAGTAACTCCATCCGGCACGACAACTCTCGACTCGCTGCCGAGATACTCCAGCAGCATCGTACCGCTAAGGCGAAAATTCCCCAGAACCTGCTTCCGAACTGTTTGGACCAGATCGGGCAGCCGTCTCCCAACGGTTTCGGAACTCCCTGAAATTCCTTCGATCTGATAGGCTGAATTATCAGGCATAACAACTTCCTTCAAAGAACTGCAGTTTTTAAAAGCATCCTCATGAATCCGTACCTGATCCCCCTGAAAAATAACTTTTTCCAGGCTGATGCAGTTGCGGAAGCCCCTGCTGCCAATCTCTTTCAGAGAAGCAGGAAATCTGACGGATATAATTCCCCGTTTGTCAAAAAAACTGCTCTTTCCAATCTTTTCTATGCCCTCCGGGATTTCCACATGTTTTAAATTTGTCTGAAATTTGATCAGACACCTGCCATCTAACTCCATCATCCGCAAAATATCCACCGCCACGGCACGCACAACAGGCGGTATCTTCCTATCTCCCGCCAACGCCTCCACGGCATTGGGAATCACGATTCTTTGCCCGTCGGGAAATGAAAAATCCGTGATTCTGATACAGCCGGTAAATACATCACAAATCCCCTCCTCCCGCAGATTCGGAGAAATTTCCAGCTCTCTCAGCAGGACATCATTGACAAACACCTGCTTCCCGAGGCGCTCCACGCCGGGAATTTTAGCGCAGGTGAGACTGTCACAGTAGAGGAATACGCAGTCCCCTAACTCCTTCACGGAAGCGGGAAGAGAAATATTTTTCAGCTCATGGCATCTGTGAAAGGCATAACTGCCTATGTAAGAAACACCTGCCGGTATCAATACTTCCTGCAGTTTCCGGCAGCCTTTAAAGGCTCCATCCAAAATCTTCAAAAGCCCGGAGGGAAGGATCACCTTTTTCAGAGAGACACAGCCCTTAAAAGCGCCCTCCCCAATCGTATGAACTTCCCCGGGTACTGCCGCCACCTCTTCCCTGCCGGTATAAGATTTTAAAATACCATCCTCAATCTGAAAATAATCCGGAGGGTTATTCTGAATATTCGTTAACATAAAACAAAACCTCCATCGTCATGAAAATATCCGTATGATAATTTCTCTCAGTTCCTTCATGGAGCCACTTCGATACAACTGCTCCTTATATTTTTTTGTGCCTTTCCGTTTTTTCATACCATAAGAGGCCAGCTTACGAATATAAGCCATTGTGAATGTCTCATCATAGTAAGTAAGCGTCATCTCCATCTGTTCTAAAATAAGCTGCAATGTGGACTTTCCAGCATATTTCCCTGTTAATTCGCTGAAAATAAACGGATTTTCCAACGCGTAGCGGGCGATCATTACCCCGTCCGCCCCGGTCCTCTCCATCATCCGGTCCGCCTCTTCGGCGGAAAAAATACCGCCGTTGGCAATGACCGGTATGGAGACGGCAGCTTTCGCCCGGGCAATCTCCTCATAACAGCAGTCACCGTCATACATCATACTGCGGCTTCTCCCGTGGATTGTAATCATGTCCGCCCCCGCATCCTCACATACACGGGCAAATTCCGCCGCAAACATATCTTCTTTCCGTATACCTGTACGACATTTGACGGTAACAATCTTTCCGCTTTTTTTACAGCCCCTGATGATAGCCGCCGCCCGGGGCTGGTCCAGCATCAGGGCGCTCCCCTCGCCGCTTTTAAATACATTGGGCACCGGACATCCCATATTGATATCGATTATATCAAACGTTTCCAGCAGTTCCGAGGACGCCGTCTTTTCCATCACGGCAGGAATGCCGCCTAAAAGCTGAATGGCCCGAATCGGTTCTTCTTTTGTTGTAAAAAGAAGATGCCTGGTAGCCTGATCCCGATATTTCAGGGCATTAGCACTTGACATCTCCGTAAAACACAGCCCCGCCCCCAGTTCATACGCCATCATCCGAAAGGGATAACAGGTATACCCGGCAAGCGGAGCCATTAAAACATTTGATGGGAGCATAAGCCCTCCCACCCGCAGTGTTTTGATCTCCATAATATTGCCCACTTTCCTGATCGTGACCGCCGGATTTCCTGTATATCAGCAATCCCACCGACACTTTTTCATATCCACATGTATGTCATCCTTAAATATCACATCTTCCTCCAGCAACAGCGCCTTCTGATTATAAAAATGCGGCGCCAGTCTCCCCGAATGGTCCACCACCCGGTGGCAGGGATACTCGCCGTAGTATTCCGCCATACTTAAAACCTTTCCCACAAGCCTCGCGTTTTTCTCTCTGCCGATCAGTCCGGCTATCTGCCCGTAAGATGCAACTTTACCTTCCGGTATCTCTTCTACCACCGATAAGATTTCATAGATCAGATCTTTTGTAAGGACGGCTGCCATATCTTCCTCCCGGCACACAAAATATTTTCCGTTAATACCCGGATGTCTTAAAAAATCGTTTTAATCAGTATACGGTATTTTTGATAGATGTACAATTGTTTTTCACTTCTTTGATTTGTCAAACCGCCTCCTGAGTTTGACACCTAAACATTCAATTTAGTTCCAGTAACCCTCATGGTTGCTGGAAATTTTTTGTCAATATTTGTATTTTTCTACATAGTGTATATTGATGTATATTTCAAAATGTGGTACACTATTCATATATTTCGCAGAAAAGGAGAGGCCTATGTTTCTCAGATCAATTACCATTAAAGGGGTCACCCGCCTTTATTTTTATGAATCCTATTACGAAAACGGAAGGACAAAGCAAAAGTGTATTGAGAACCTTGGACGTCTGGATGAACTCCAAAAGCGTTTCGACGATCCTGTTTCCCATTTCAAAAAAGTTGCTGAAGAAAAAAACGCTGAACAGAACACTTCAAGGAAAGCTTCCGTCCCCATTGACCTTTCCTCCACTATGAGTACTTCCGAAGACAACCTGAGAAATGTCGGCTATGCCGTATTAAAAGATCTTTATAAACAGCTTGAACTGGATAAGTTCTGGAAACTTGTCCTCAGGAAGACCTCCATCCAGTACGACCTTGAGGCCGTTTTCCGTCTCCTGGTATTTTCCCGCATCCTCTATCCCGGCTCCAAAAGGGATACTTTCCTTAACAAAGCGGCTTATTTTGAGGACATGGACGGGTTTTCCCTGAAAGATACCTACAAAGCCCTGGATGTATTTGACCAGTATGATGAACAGCTCCAGAAATGGATCTACAGCCATTCCTCTAAAATCTGTGAAAGGGACATGTCTGTCTCCTACTTTGACTGTACAAACTATTATTTTGATATCGGAAGATCCGACATGGATACCTTCGATGACGACGGCAGGCCTGTTGACGGAAAAGGGAACCCGGCAGAGATAAAGTACCGCAAACGCGGCCCTGAGAAGAACCACCGCCCTGACCCCATTGTTGAGATGGGGCTGCTCATGGATAAGAACGGAATCCCCCTGGCCTTTGACCTCTTCCCGGGGAATGAATCGGAAAAAGTCCATATGCGCCCCATCATAAACCGCGTGAAAAGCCAGTTCGGCAGCGGCCGTGTCATCTTTGTGGCTGACCGCGGGCTCAACACTTCGGATAACATCTATTTCCTCAACGGCGACAACAAGGCAGACCATAACCCCCGGGACGGGTATGTATACGGCCAGTCCGTCCGCGGCGCGGATGCCGAATTTAAGGCATGGGTCCTGAAAGGGGATTATAAAACAGAAAAACTCACGGATGATGACGGCAGAGAAGTTACCTTTACCCATAAATCCCGCATCCATCCCAAAACAATCCAGGTAAATACCACCGTCCCCGGTCAGAAGAAAAAGAGGAAAAAATCCGTCTCCATTGACCAGAAACAGATGGCTTATTATTCTGAAAAATATGCCAAAAAACAGAAACATGACCGGGACATCATGGTGGCAAGGGCAAAGGACCTGATCAAACACCAAAAAAAATACGACAAGATAACAGCCGCTGGTTCCGGGGCTTACATACAGAACATCGCTTTTGACAAATCCACAGGCGAGATTATTGAAAGCCGGGAACTGGTGCTTGACGAGGCAAAGATAGCTGAAGAAGAAAAATATGACGGGTATTATTCCATTGTCACCAGCGAGCTGAAAATGAGCGACCATGAAATGAGGGAAACTTACAGGGGGCTGGCCCGCATAGAGGAAACCTTTAAGATATCCAAAACAGAATTCGAGTCAAGGCCTGTCTTTGTCTGGACAAACGAACACATAGAAGGGCATTTCGCCACCTGCTTTACTGCCCTTGTGCTGATCCGCCTTCTGCAGTCAAAGCTGGGAAGCAGGTACCCGATTGGGAAAACAATCGAATCCTTAAGAAAATACAACTGCACACAGATTGGCTCCACCCTGTACCAGTTTGTGTATTATGATGAGATCCTTGAAGAATGCGGTAAGATATTTCATCTGGAGCTGAACAACAGGTACCGCACAAGGGAGCAGATACGCAGGCTGCTAAAATATTAAAAAAATTTTTTCTTGCGCCAAATCCGGCAGATATACCACATGCAGACAAAACACGGGAAGCCTTGATTTTACTGGCTTCCCGTTGAGTTTGGTGTCAAACTTGAGATTTAAGTGTCAATATTTTTGTAGAGGCAAATCTTCATTCTTGTAACAGTTCAGTCTTTCGGCTGCACTGTTACTCATTCTTCATCCTCATCCCACAAAACGGTTTTCCCTTCCCGCAGGGACTCTCCCACGCGGATGATCCTCTGGTTTGACGAACCCCTGAAACGGATACCCATATGTTTTAATTCCTGCACAAACTCCCCGTCCACAAGAACATCAAGGCAGGAGAGAAGTTCTTTTGTCTCTTTCCATTCCGTGCACATTCTCCCCAGCACATCGGTCTCAAAAGTATAGCCGGTATAACACCAGATATCCTTTTCGGGCAGTTCTCTCTTTACCCGCCGTATAAACGGCAGAAGTCCCTGCTGATTACTATGCTCCAGAGGTTCGCCTCCAAGCAGTGTCAGCCCTTTTATATAAGCGGGGCGCAGGGCATTCAGCAAACTGTTTTCCGTCTCTTCCGTAAACGGCTTTCCGTAATGAAAATCCCACGTCTCCTCATTAAAACAGTTCTGACATCTGTGGGTGCAGCCGCTGACGAACAAAGTTACCCTGACTCCCGGGCCATTGGCAATATCACAGGTTTTGATTTCCGCATAATGCATGACTGTTCCCTCCTTTTTAAAAACGCGGAAAACAAACCTGTTTTCCGCGCCATTTTCTCTTAAAGATGCAGTACTCTTTCCTTGATCTCCTGCGTTCTTCCCTGATTCCAGTACTGGGTTCCGATATAACCGCAGGTCCTTCTTGCCACGTTCATTTTATCCTGATCCCTGTTTCCGCAGTTGGGGCATTCCCAGATCAGTTTGCCGTGCTTATCCGTGATAATCTGAATCTCTCCGGTATAGCCGCATTTCTGACAATAATCACATTTTGTGTTCAGTTCCGCATACATGATATTTTCATAAATATACTGCATCACGGTCATCACCGCTTCCAGATTATCCTGCATGTTGGGCACTTCCACATAACTGATCGCGCCGCCCGGGGAGAGCGCCTGAAACTGCGCCTCAAATTTCAGTTTTTCAAAAGCGTTAATCTTTTCCGTCACATGAACATGGTAGCTGTTCGTGATATAGTTTTTATCCGTCACGCCGGTAATGACGCCAAACCGCTTCTGCAGTGCCTTCGCAAATTTATAGGTAGTGGATTCCAGCGGCGTTCCATATAAACTGAAATCAATATTGGATTCCTCTTTCCACTTTTTACATGCCGCATTCAGCCGCTCCATCACCTCAAGGGCAAAAGGCGTCGCCGTCGGATCCGTGTGGGAACGTCCCGTCATATAGCGCGTACATTCGCACAGTCCGGCATAACCCAGGGAAATCGTGGAATAACCGTTATATAACAGTTTATCGATCGTCTCTCCCTTTTTCAGCCTTGCCAGCGCCCCGTTCTGCCAGAGAATCGGCGCCACATCGGAGGGTGTCCCCTTGAGCCTTTCATGCCGGCACATCAAAGCCTTGTGGCAGAGCGCCAGTCTCTCCTCCATGATATTCCAGAACTTTTCCTTATCGCCGCCCGATGTGCAGGCCGCATCTACCAGGTTCAGCGTAACAACGCCCTGATTGAACCTTCCGTAATATTTATGCCTGTTCGGATCATAATTTCCCGCGTTTGCCAGATTTCCGACATTCTCATCCGTAAACCTGTCCGGCGTCAAAAAGCTTCTGCAGCCCATGCAGACATACACGTCGCCCTTTAACTCCAGCATTACCTTTTCGGAAATATAATCGGGCACCATCCTCTTTGCCGTACATTTTGCGGCAAGTTTGGTCAGATACCAGTATTTACTGTTCTCATGAATATTATCCTCTTCCAGCACATAGATCAGTTTCGGGAACGCCGGCGTGATAAACACACCCTTTTCATTCTTCACACCCTTGATCCGCTGGTTCAGCATCTCCTCAATAATCGCCGCGAGGTCATCCCTTGTCTGTCCCTCCGGCACTTCGTCCAGATACATAAAGACCGTGATAAACGGCGCCTGTCCGTTAGTGGTCATCAGTGTGATCACCTGATACTGGATCATCTGCACGCCCCGGTTGATCTCCTCCTTCACGCGCATTTCCGCAATCTGGTTGATCTTCTCCTCATCCATCTCCAAATCCGCACGGTCAAATTCCAGCCTTACCTGCTTTCTGAGCTTTTCACGGCTCACCTGCACAAAAGGCGCAAGGTGGGATAACGAGATGCTCTGCCCGCCGTACTGAGAACTGGCAATCTGCGCGATCGCCTGTGTCGCTATATTACATGCCGTGGAAAAACTCTTTGGCTTGTCGATCATTGTCTCGCTGATCACCGTGCTGTTCTGCAGCATATCCTCTAAATTGACAAGACAGCAGTTGTGCATATGCTGCGCAAAATAATCCGCATCATGAAAATGGATTATGCCCTTCTCATGGGCTTCCACAATATCAGCCGGCAGTAAAAACCGCTTTGTGATATCTTTGCTGACTTCTCCCGCCATATAATCCCGCTGTACGCTGTTCACGGTGGGATTCTTATTGGAGTTTTCCTGTTTTACCTCCTCGTTGCTGCACTCTAAAAGGCTTAAGATCTGCTCGTCAGTGGAATTTGCCTTCCTGACAAGCGCCCTTCTGTAACGGTAGGTGATATAACTTCTGGCCACGGTAAACGCACGCTGGTTCATGATCTCGTTCTCCACCATATCCTGGATCTCTTCCACCGAAAGAGAACGGTTCATCTTCTCACACCGGCGGATCATGTTGTCCGCGATGACATCGATCTGCCGATCCGTCATTTTATCGGCATCCACCACGCTGTTGTTTGCTTTTCTTACCGCTGCAATGATCTTGGAAATATCATAGGCTACTTCCTGGCCGCTTCTTTTAATAATTTTCATACTCTGCTTTTATCCTTTTTCCGCCCGTTTTTTCTGAAAACTCTGCGCCGGGCTTCCCCGCAGTGTTCACCTGTTAAGAAACGCCCCAATCCTTATTTTGAGGCGTCTACCATATATTGTATCACTGTTTTACACCTTGTCAAGATTTTGTAGCCCAGAATACTTCCTTAAAATCAGATAATAAATTTAGGACATTTGCACAAAGTCATGATAAAAGCAGGTATCCCAGGTCCGGGTACCTGCTTTTTTTCATGACGGACAATAAAAAGTTCTCAAAACGTGCTTTCTGTTATTTATTGCCGTCCGCTATTTTCCGCAGATTATTTTATATGTTCCACTGCCGCCCGCTCAACCGCCAGTCCCTCGTTGTAGCGTTCCATAAATTTCTCAAAACCTGCCACATCCGCAGCATCCGGCTCCAACACGTACGCTTCTGACTCTCCGAACACTTTCTTCTCCAGATAAGCGCCCAGGTCCTCACCCTCTTCTTTCCGGACCATATAGGATGCAAGAAGAGCCATTCCCCATGCACCGCCCTCACCGGCCGTTTCCATAACGGATACCGGCGTATTTGTCGCTGCCGCAAGATAACTCTGTGCCACGCCTTTTGTCTTAAACAGCCCGCCGTGTCCCTGCAGTTTATCAAGAGTTACCCCTTCCTGTTTTGCCAGAATGTCAAAGCCGACCTTCAATGCGCCCATTGTCGTATAGAGGTTTGCACGCATAAAGTTTGCCAGATGAAATCTGCTGTCGGGCTTTCTCACCAGCAGAGGCCTTCCCTCGTCAAAACCGGTAATATGCTCTCCCGAATAATAATTGTAAGCCAGCACGTCTCCGCAGTCCTTATCTCCTTCTAAGGATTTGTTGAACAGTACGCCGAACAGTTTCCCCATATCAACTTCCATACCGTAACTCTCGGCAAACTCCTTAAAGATGCCTACCCATGCGTTCAGGTCGGAGGAACAGTTATTGCAGTGCACCATAGCCACCGCATCGCCGCCCGGTGTTGTCACGATATCAAGTTCTTCATAAGGTTTGGAAAGATCGTTCTCCAAAACTGCCATACCGAAAATAGAAGTTCCCGCGGATACATTGCCGGTACGCCTTGCCACGCTGTTCGTTGCCGCCATGCCTGTACCAGCATCGCCCTCCGGCGGACACATCGGTATTCCAGCCTGCAGCGCGCCGGTGGGATCAAGCAGCTTTGCGCCTTCTTCGGTCAGCGCACCCGCATTTTCGCCTGCCACCAGAACTTCCGGCAGAATATCCCCAAGTTTCCAGCCCAGTTCCTTCGGCTCCGTCAGCGCATCAAACTGTGCGATCATATTTTGATTAAACTGCTTCGTCGCGATGTCGATAGGGAACATACCGGAAGCCTCGCCCACGCCGAGTACCTTCCTGCCGCTTAACTTCCAGTGGATATAGCCGGCAAGCGTTGTAAAAAAGACCACATTCGACACATGCTCTTCTTTGTTTAAGATCGCCTGATATAAATGGGCGATACTCCACCTCTGGGGAATATGGAAGCCGAACAGCTCACTCAGTTCCTCGCTTGCCTGCCCGGTAATCGTATTTCTCCACGTCCTGAACGGCACCAGCAGGTTATCTTCTTTGTCAAACGCCATATAACCGTGCATCATACCGGAAAACCCGATTGCCGCATAGCGATTGACCGATACGCCGTATTGTTTTTTTACATCCTCCACAAGGCTCTTATAACAGTCCTGTACACCCGCCCAAACCGCATCCAGCGAGTAGGTCCAGATACCGTCCACAAGCTGATTTTCCCAGTCGTGGCCGCCCGATGCAACGGGCTGGTTTTTCTCATCCACCAGCACCGCTTTGATCCTGGTGGAACCGAACTCTATGCCCAGTACCGCCTTCCCGCTTTCGATCAGTTTTTTTACATTGCCCATAAGATATTCCCTCCATTCTCCATTCACAGTTTTTCCTGATGCATCCGCATTCAAACCGCTGAAATTCAGCCCGGTCAAAAACTGTTTTTATTTTCTTCTATCATAAATCCTCTGAGGAAATCTTACAAGCTATTTTTACCTTCCGGCGGCAATTCAGACAATTATAGTTTACCTTTTTTGATTATTTCGTGGACGGAAAACTGCCAGATGGCAAACGTCTTTACACGGATATTCAGATAAAGATACCTGCGAATATCGAAACTTAATTCTCCTTGACTTTTTTCCGTCCATTCGATAGTGTTTTTAGTAAGAAGTTTTTATATCGAACCAATCAGCAAAAGGAGCAGAATTATGAATAAAACAGGTATCATAGGAGCAATGGAACTTGAAGTGGCAACCCTGAAAAATTTGATGACGGTAGACACGATCACTACCAAAGCCGGTATGGATTTTTATGACGGCACATTAGAAGGCAGATCCATCGTCGTTGTACGGTGCGGTATCGGCAAAGTAAACGCCGGTATGTGCGTACAGATCCTGACCGACCTGTTTGGCGTAACCCATATCATCAATACGGGCGTAGCCGGTTCTTTGAACCCGAAGCTGGATATCGGCGATATCCTTATCTCCGAAAGCGCGCTGCAGCATGACATGGATTCCTCTCCTATCGGCTTCGCACCCGGCCAGATCCCGGACATTGATGTGCTTGCCTTTCCCGCCGACCGGGCGATGGTTCATACCGCCGTCGCCGCCTGCAGAAGGGTAAACCCCGATATTCATGTGCTCACCGGGCTTGTGGTGACCGGGGATCAGTTTATTTCCAGCAGGGATGCAAAAGAGCGGCTTGTCTCCGTATTTCACGGGGACTGTGCCGAAATGGAGGGTGGAGCAGTCGCGCAGGTTTCTTACTTAAACAGGCTGCCTTTTATCATTATCCGCGCCATCTCCGATAAAGCGGATGATTCCGCAGGAGAAATGGATTTTCCGACTTTTGAAAGACAAGCTGCGGAACATTGCGCGAAGCTGACCGTAGAATTTATCAGAAGTTTTGAACCCGCATAAGTTATTGTAGCTTAAAACCGCCAAAGCAGTTTTTTCGTTTCTGCTTTGGCGGTTTTCGTTATCCGTAGTCCGGTATTTATGCCAGTGTATAACTGTTCAGATATTTCTCCTGCTCCGGTGTCAGAACATCGATCTCTTTGCCGAGGAAAGCCAGCTTTCTCTTCGCCACATCGATATCCACTTCACGCGGCACATCGATCAGTTTTTCTGTCAGTTCGCTTCCATGTTCTACCAGGTACTTGGCAGAGAGCGCCTGAATCGCAAAGCTCATATCCATAATCTCCGCCGGATGTCCGTCGCCTGCTGCCAGATTTACAAGCCTTCCTTCCGCCAGCACAAAGATCCACTGACCGGTGGGAAGCTTATAGCCCATAATATTCTTTCTCTGTTCTCTGGTCTCGAGAGCGATCTCCCGAAGCCGTGCCATATCGATCTCACAGTCAAAATGCCCTGCGTTGCAGAGGATCGCGCCGTCTTTCATTACCGCAAAGTCTTCCTCATCGATTACTTTGTCACAGCCGGTAACCGTCACAAAGAAATCACCTATTTTTGCCGCCTCATTCATCGGCATCACATCAAACCCGTCCATCACCGCTTCGATTGCCTTGATCGGATCGATCTCCGTGACAATAACCCGGGCACCGAGCCCTTTTGCTCTCATGGCGGTTCCCTTACCGCACCAGCCGTAACCGGCAACTACCACAATCTTTCCTGCCACGATCAGGTTGGTCGTGCGGTTGATCCCGTCCCACACAGACTGTCCCGTGCCATAACGGTTATCAAAGAAATGCTTGCAGTCCGCATTGTTTACCCTTACCATAGGGAACTTTAATTCTCCTGCCTGATTCATTGCTTCCAGACGGATAATACCTGTGGTGGTCTCCTCACAGCCGCCGATAATCGCCGGAATCAGTTCCGGCATTTTTGTATGAACCATATTGACAAGGTCTCCCCCATCATCAATGATGATATTGGGACCTGCTTCCAGTACATGCTGAATATGGGTATCGTATTCCTCCGGTGTGCTGTTATACCATGCATGAACTTCCAGACCGTCCTTTACCAGTGCGGCCGCCACGTCATCCTGCGTGGAAAGGGGATTTGATCCGGTCACATACATATCGGCTCCGCCCGCTTTCAGCACTTTGCAAAGATAGGCTGTCTTAGCCTCAAGATGCACGGAAAGGGCAATCTTTTTTCCGGCAAAAGGCTTCGTCTCCGTAAATTCTTTCTCCAGAGTGCGGAGCAGATCGCAGTTCCGTTTTACCCATTCAATCTTTCTTTCGCCGGATTCGGCTAAATGGATGTCTCTGATTTCACTGTTCATTTTCTTTCCTCCAATAAAATGATGAGATATTCAGCCGAATTTTTATTATAGTGATGGTCGTCTGTCCTATCATCACTTCTTTATACTCACAGCAATGCTTTATAAAATACCCCTGCATATGAATCAACCACACACATAAAAACTGTCAAAATATACTTATTTTAGTATTCTTTTTTATCCAGCCCCATGCGGACGATGATCTCATTAATCTTTTTATACACCAGTTCCTCATCCATCGTCAATATCTTTCGGTTTTCCATCGTAATTTTTCCGTCGATGATCACCGTTTCCACTTCAGAACCGTTAGCAGAATAGGAGAGCCCAGCAATCAGATTATTCCGCGGCGTCAAAGACGGCGTATTCAGATTCAGAATAGCAATATCCGCTTTCTTTCCCTCCTCTAAAGAACCGATCTCTCCATCCAGGCCGAGGGCCCTGGCGCCGTTTATCGTGGCAATGCGGATCGTCTCCCCCGCGCTGATACACTGGGGCGTTCTTTTTACCCCTTTATGGATCAGGGCCAGCAGGCTCATCTCATGAAACAGGTTCAGGCTGTTGTTGGAAGCGGCTCCGTCCGTGCCGATACACACATTGATCCCTTTTTCCAGCATCCCGGGAACCGGCGCAAAACCGTTCCCCAGTTTCATGTTGCTGGCCGGATTTGTCACCACACTGACATTCCTTCTCTTTAATATGTCCATGTCCTCTTCCGTGATCTGAACACAGTGCGCCGCCACCGCCGGTACATCAAACAGTCCGTTTTTCTCCGCCATCTCGATCGGTGTGCAGTGGTATTTCTCCCTGATCTGCTCTATTTCACTCTCACTCTCGGAAAGATGCACATGAATCCGCATATTGTTCTTCTTTGCTTCTTCAGACACAATACGCATAAATCCATCGTCACAGGTATAGGGGGCATGAGGTCCCAACATAAACGTAAGCCTGTCGCAATCCGCCGCCGCGTCTCTCTCCTCGTAAGCCTGCTTAAGCCGCATCTGTCCCGCTTCATCATTGCCGCTTCCCACCAGCCCACGGCTGATCACGGCACGCATACCGGATTCCTTTACCGCCCTGGTAGTCTGATGGATATTCATCTGCATATCATTAAAACAGGTCGTGCCGCTCTTCATCATCTCAATAATGGCAAGACAGGCGCCCCAGTAAGTATCCTCATCCGTCATCTGCTGCTCAATGGGATCGATCGAGCCGAACAGCCAGTCCATGAAACTTAAATCATCCGCCACATTCCGCATAAAGGACATGTAAGAATGTGTATGGCAGTTTACAAGCCCCGGTATGGCAAACCTGTCCTTTCCGTCGATCACCTTATCCTCCGAAAAACCCTCCGGCTTTTCCCCGATAGACGCAATCCTGGTTCCTTCAATATAAATATCCGTCTCACGAATGACATCTCTGTCGCCATCCGGTAAAAGCGCCAGAATGTTTTTTAATACAATTCCCATGATATTTTCTGCCTCCTGTTATAATAAGCTGCCTGTTATTTTATTTATTCTTTTATTCTGCTGGGTTTTTTGAAAGATGTCAAGTAAAACAAAGAACTTTCTCTTTCCGCCGT
>OFGB01001217.1_pt1 | contig 16294 bp, 14 predicted proteins | sample 1521491 | NCBI WGS metagenome assembly OFGB01 (sample SAMEA3504095, study PRJEB24116) | mouse gut metagenome | biome: mouse gut; feature: mouse-associated habitat; material: faeces | place: Denmark | collected 2011
AACAGTGTCGGGAATTGCTATGTTCATTGGATTTTCACCAGACTTTTTTAATCCGACATTATTAGGAAGCTGGCTGGATAACTATCCGGGAGCGTCAGGTTATAGAATGATCTTTATCTATATGTTAGTTACTATGATCGTAGGTATCGGGTTTGTTATTTTATTAGTAAGACACAATAAGAAAAATAAGGCGGCGTCTGAAAATACCGCGGAAAATCAACAGGTGGAGATGAGCAAATGAAGTATGTAATTGGAATTGACGGAGGGACGCAAAGTACAAAGGTTTCGATCTTTACACTGGACGGAAAAATTGTCTGTGAACAGAAGAATGCTTTGCGGCCGCTCTATTCGCCGGACGCAGATACGGTGGAACATCCGGATGATGATTTGTGGGATTCTCTGAAAATGACAGGACGTCAGGTTATGGAGAAATTTGAAGGAGATCCGGCAGATATTCTTGCAATCGGCCTTGGAAGTATCCGTTGCTGCCGTACTTATTTAAAAAAGGACGGAACACTGGCATATCCTGTTTTGAACTGGATGGATAAGCGGCTTGCAAAACCATATCCGGGCAACATTCCTGAATTTCAGTATCTGAGCACAACTACGGGATATCTGACCGTACGTCTCACAGGCAATTTCTGCGATACGGCGGCAAATTATGAAGGAGTATACGGCCCCTTTAATAAGGAGACGTGGAAATGGAGTGAAGACCCGAAGGATTATGAACCTTATAATATCAAACGAGAGAACCTGTTTGATCTGGTTATGCCGGGAGAAGAATTAGGCAGGGTAACGAAAGAGGCTGCTGTAGAGACAGGTTTTCCGGAAGACTGCCCTGTTATTGCAACGGCAAATGACAAAGCGGCGGAAGGGCTTGGAGCCGGAATTATTGATGATTCTTCTTGTCTGATCTCTTTGGGGACATATATTGGAGGAATGGTCAATGGACATGAGTTTAATGATAACGCACAGTGCTATTGGTCTAATCTTTCCGCGGTTCCTGAACGGTATTTGTATGAAGGTATGACGGGAATCCGCCGAGGAATGTGGAGTGTATCATGGTTTAAAGAAATTCTTGGCGAACCATGGGAGGAGCTTGCGAAAGAAAAAGGAACTTGTGTAGAGCAGATGCTTGAGGATGAGGCGGTTAATGTTCCGGCGGGAAGCGACGGTCTTATTACTGTTCCGGAGTTTTTGTGTCCGAATAATATCCCTTATAGAAAGGCTTTGATGATCGGCTTTGACGGAAGACATAAACGGGCGCATATGTACCGTTCTATCTTAGAAGCCATTGCAATGACGATGCACATGAGTATGGAAGATATGTTTGAAGAAATGGGATATAAGCCTGAAAGACTGATTATTTCCGGCGGAGGATCAAAATCTAAATTGTTCATGCAGATTTTTGCTGATGTATTTGGAATGAAGGCAGTTAGAAATGAGGTTACCGACGCGGCGGGAGTGGGTGCGGCGATTTGCGCGGCGGTAGGAGCGGGCGCATATGCCTCATATGAAGAAGCGGTAGACAAGATGGTGCGTATTGAAGACGAGTTCCGGCCAGACCTTAAGAATACTGAATTATATGCCCGTGTAGAAAAAAATGTTTACAGGACAATTAAAAACTATTCTGATCCTGTAAATCAGGAAATTTATCATATTTTTTCATAATAAAATGCCAGAGCACATAATAAAGGAGATTATCATGAGCAGAAGAGAAGAAATTGTTGAGAAGATGAAACAGATTGTCGGTGCAGAGAATGTTGTGACAGACAGGGAAGTGCTGGAAGACGCGACACATGACAGGTTCCGTAAATACGAGGGATATCACAAGGTTTTCACAAACCCGTTGCCGGCAGCGGTTGTATTTGTGAATAACGCAGAAGAGGTATCAGGCATTCTAAGATATTGTAATGCGAAAAAAATTAACGTTGTGCCAAGAACAGGACATTCTGCTACAGAAGGCGGACTGGAGACAATCGTAGAAGACTCTATCGTGCTTGACGGATCACATATGAACAAAATCCTTGATATTGATGAAGTGAATATGCAGGCGACTGCAGAATGCGGCGTTGTATTAGAGGATCTTGAAAATGCAGTAAGAAAGCTTGGATATACTACAGGACATTCTCCGCAGTCAAAACCGATTGCTCAGATGGGCGGTCTGGTAGCAACAAGATCTATCGGTCAGTTTTCTACTTTATATGGCGGAATGGAAGATATGCTTGCAGGCGTAGAGACAGTATTCCCGGACGGGACAATTTGTGATATTAAAGCAGTCCCTCGCAGAAGCGCAGGCCCGGATATCCGCCATATCGTACTTGGCAATGAAGGAACGACTAACTTTATCACAAAAGTAACCGTAAAATTGTGGAAATACTATCCGGAGTTCCATGAATGCATGGGATATACCTTAGATAATATGCATGATGGTTTAAGCATCATGAGAGAAATTATGGTAGAGGGATACCGTCCGTCTGTTGCAAGATTATATGATGCGGAAGATGGTAAGGAGCATTTCTCTCACTTTGCAGCAGGCAAATGTGTTCTCTTGTTTGTAACAGAAGGACCGGAACTCATTTCTCACGCTACGGCAGAAGGTATCCGTAAGATTATGGCAAATCATCCAGAGTGTACGCAGGTAGAAACGAAGCTGATTGAGACATGGTTTGCTAATTTGAACTGGGATGCGGCAAGAATCGAGGAAGAGCGCAAAGAAGTCCTGGAAACGAGCAATGTATGCTGCACAACTGAAATTTCAGCGCCGTGGAGCGCGGTACACGAAATTTACGACGTTTGTGTGAAGAGAATTATGGAAGAAATTCCAGATATCACTATATTTGGGGCGCACGCATCACACTGCTATCCAAACGGAATTAACCTCTACTTTGTATACTGGTACAATGTAGTAGATTGTACGCCGGAAAATGAAATTACAAAATATCATCTGCCAATTAAGAAAATTATCTGTGAGGAGACAATTAAAGCCGGGGGATCAATGTGCCATCACCACGGAGTGGGAAAGCATCGTGTACACTGGATAGATAAAGAGCACGGTTCTGCGCTTTACATGGTGAAAAAATTGAAAGAGGCGTTTGACCCTAACGGTATTATGAATATTGGAACAATTTTACCGTATTATGGGGAGAAATAATGAAATTATTAGTTTCTTTTAAACTTTGTCCGGATCTAGAATTACTTAGGGAAGAAGACATTATTGTAACGGAGGAAATGGGTATAGATACCCATTTCCTTCCTAATATTATCAATTGCTATGATGAAAGTGCGTTAGAGCTTGCGCTGCGCCTTCGGGACAAGACTGAAGATCATGTAGAACTGTCGGCATTTACTGTTGGAAATGAGCAGACAGAGCTTACTTTGAAAGGTTTAAGAGCGTTAGGATTTACTCATACGGTCAGGGCGGAAGACGGGTGCAAGGAGATAGATTTCTCGCCGGAATTAGTGGCGGAAACTATGGCTGCATATGTGCGGGAGAATTTACCGGATTGTATATTGCTTGGAAGAGAAGCGCCGGTTGGAAATCATGGCGTTATGGCTCAGTTAGTAGCTGGAAAACTAAGCTATCCTTTAGCCGGTCCGGTAATTGATCTTTTAGAAATTGATCCGGCGTCTGTGACTGTTCTCGTGTCCGACGAAGGACGGATACAAAAACAGACGCTTCAACTTCCATGTGTATTATGCGTGGGAAATGCAGTAATCAGTAAATTAAGAGTCGCCACCCTGCGTGAACGAATGAAAGTGTCAAAGACGGAGAGCGAATATGTAAGTCTGGTTCGGCCGGATCATAGATATATGGCGAAACCGGAGAAAATTAATCCGATTGCTGCAAAACGTATATGTTATCAAAGTCAAAAAAGCGGGAAAGAGGCAATATACGACATATTGCAAAATGGTCTGCAGAAAGCGTTGGAGCAAATATGAAAGTACTATTCGTTATACATGGGATTAATAATAAAGTCATTGAGACGGCGCGCAAAAAAAAGCAAATGATAAGCGCACGGCTTGGATGTGTCGTTGACTGCTGTATTTATGCTGAGGAAAAGGAAACGGGCAATCTGCAATTGGAGTCGCTGGGCGGGAAAATCTATATGTTGTCAGTTACGGCTTCTGTGACAGAAATCGTTGCCCGGTCTTTGTGTAAGCTGGTCAGGGAAATGCAATATACGGCAGTTGTGGCGGCGGACAGCGGCCGGGCTTCAGAACTGGCGGCCAGGCTGGCGCAGTTATTAGAAGTACAATGTGCGACAGCCGTTACAGAGTTGTCGGCAGATAACGGCTGCGTTTCCTGTAAAAAATCAGTTTACAATAACATGGTATGCGCCTCTTATAGTTTGCCGTTAGAATTTGTAATAAGCGAAAGATTTACGGTGGGAGATCTTACAGGGGAACAGCAGGAACCGTTGGAAGTGATAGGCTTAGAAGCCTGCGGGAATCCAGATTATCTGCTCCGTAATATGACGGTAGAGGAACGTAAGGAACAGACGGTGTCGCCGATTTTAATTGCGGCAGGCATGGGAATACAGAGAAAAGAAGAAATCATAATGATACGGGAATATGCAAGGCGTTGTGGATTTTCTTTTGGAGTTTCAAGACCCGTAGCGATGAGAGGGTGGGCCGATATAAGCGAGATTATCGGAGTGTCGGGCGAGATCTATGCTCCAGAGATAACGATTGCAATCGGAATATCCGGAGCGGCAGCGTTTATGGCGGGAATTGAGCAGAGTCGTTACATACTGTCCATAAATACTAATCCTGACGCGATGATCGCCAGGTTATCCGACGCAATGATTGTAGACGAGTATCAAAATGTTCTACATGAATTATTTGAGTATCTGAAGAAATGGGGAAGACAATAAAAGGAAAAGATTGCTGAAGAAATCTTTGCAATCTTTTCCGGACTTTTACATATTCCAAACCTCATGATTGGTTGTACATATGGCTATTGCGCCTGCATTTAAATTTTCAAGCACGATTTCTTTGTCGCAGACAAGGCCCGAGGAAATCACAGGAATGGAAAAACGTTCAGACGTCCACTGGATTACCTTTGTCCATCCGGGAGTTATATTGATAATATCGGCCTGGCTGATTTCCAGCTGGCGTCCAATGTTTCTCCAGGAACTGGAATCAAGAATAAAAAAACGATGAATAGTGAATAGTCCCTGTTCTTTCGCATAGCGCAGAATGGACGGTTTGGAGCTGATAATTCCATCTGGCTCAGCGGATTTTAGAAAATCAACGACGCTGTTCCTGGGAGAAAAACCATCGACCATATCGATGTTCACAAATACAAGCTGCTTCATCTCTTTGAGACGGTGGATCGTATCTTTAATGTCAGAAATTGATCCGAATAAAGTAAATACAACTTGGGACTCATTCCGGGCGGCAAGCTCAAGATCAGAGTCTTGATTTATACCGAGAATGATAGGGTTTTCTTCGATTACATGCAGTATTTCCCGTTTATTCATATTCGATAAATGTCCTTTCTTGCTTATTTTTTACAACATATTTTGGGGGTTGAAGAGGCCGTCGGGATCCCATTTTTGCTTTAGACTGATCCGCTTGTTTAATAAGTCTGCAGGAGCGGTGTTATGGAAAATATCACGGTATAATTTCCCGACGCCGCATTCAGAAAACGCCTGGCCTCCTGCTTCAAATGCATCCTTGCACCATTTTTCAATTAACATCCGGGCTCTATAATATTCTTCCGCTGAATGTGAGAGAATATTTACATAAGGATTTCCAGAACCAATATGACCAAAAATCAAGCCGGACAGATCATTTTCCTCCAGGCTGTCCTGATAATACTGCATTAACTCCAGTCTGGTTTTATCTGGAAAATAACAGGCGCAGGATAGTTTTTTTATCTGGGCGTCCAGGGCATGATAGGATGAAATTTTCAAGTTAATGCATTCAGAAACTACATGGCGCATTAACCGGAAGGTTTCCACCTCATCTCCGACAACATTCCAGATATTATCAGGATCTCCCTGATACTCGGTGGTAAGATCTAAAAGATCCCCGGCAGTCTCTTCCAGTATTTCTTCACTGTCGCCCTCCAGTTCAAGATAAATTGCGGCCTGACTGGATACCGGGAGCTCTGGGAGCCGGGAAATCGAACTGATCTGTGAGCGTAACTCATGAAGTAGTTCAAAGCTTTTGGAATCCAGAAGTTCGAAGACGCTTATATTATCTCTGGCTGTAATTGCATCGGCAAATCCGGCCGCGCAGAAATGATCAGGAAAGAAAAACATCAGTCCCCATACGGCTTCCGGTATCGGAACAGTGCGCAGGCGCACGGCGGTTATAATTGCAAACATACCTTCGCTGCCGGATAAATCATGGAAATTATCGTCTGTATTACTGCACAGGTGAAGGGCGCCCTGGTGATCGCAATACTCAATTTCTGATATAAAATCGGACACACTGCCGTATTTGTAGGAGCGGAGACCACGGGCGCCAAAAGAAAGGGCGCCGCCGATCGTAGCGCTTTTCTCGGTAGGTGAAGCCGGAAATTCACGGGTCATATTACTTTCTTTCCGGACCGCTGTTTCAATTTCTGCAAAAGTAGTACCGGCTTTCACCCATAAAGTATTGTCGCTGTCCCGGTAAGAAACGCCGGTCAGGAGCCGAAGATTCATGCTGTGGTTGTGGGCGGCTGCGCCGGCGCCGTTAATTCCGGTTAATCCGCCGTGAGCGGTAATCGTCATTCCGTTATCCGCACAATACCGGACGATCTGTTTTACTTCGTCTGCCGTTTGAGGAGAAGAAACAGAAAGGGCGCGTCCCGTAAATAAAGATTCGTCTCTGATGGAATTATCTTCTCCCGGAGAGTGAATAAGTAATGATTCTTTCATGAATAAAACCTCCTTCATATCATTGAAATGCTGATAAAAAAAGAAAGAACGCCCATTGTGTTTTAGACAACAGACGTTTTCCAATTCTAACGTATTGTATGGATTTAATTAAACATATCATAGGAAATAACAATTGTCAATATAAGCGAAAAAAGAAAACTAAAATAACGGACAGGCAAAGGAGAGATGCTATGAATATTCTGATATGCGTAAAACAAGTACCGGATACGGCAGAAATAAGAATTGACAGGGAAAGCCATACCTTAATACGCGAAGGGGTTGCGAGTATCTTAAATCCTTATGACGGATATGCTCTTGAGGCCGCGGCAAAATTAAAGGATCAAAACCCGGATACAACTATTACCGCAGTATCAATGGGACCGGTTCAGGCGGAAGCTGCGCTTAGAGAGTGCCTTGCTATCGCTGCTGATCAGGCATATTTAATTACAGACAGGGTGTTTGGAGGCTCGGACACTTATGCGACCAGTTATATTCTGGCTCGGGCGATTCAACATATACAACGCACGCAGGAGATTAGCTTTGACGCGATCTTTTGCGGAAAACAGGCGATCGACGGAGATACTGCGCAGGTCGGACCGGAGTTGGCAGAGCATATGGGATATCCGCAGGTCACATGTTGTCTGAAGGCGGAGGAAAGAGAAGGAGAGTTAGTCGTTCTTCAGGAAAACGACGACAATCAGGAAGTGATCGGAGTCACGTACCCTTGTGTTTTGACTTTTACAAAACCAGATGCTGATCCTAGATTTCCTACATTTAAACGTAAAATCGCAGCACGCAAAGCGGAGATACCGCATATTTCGTCAAAAGATATTGAGGGGATAGATCTGAAGCGTGTGGGAATTCAAGGCTCCCCTACAAAGGTATGTAAAAGTTATGTTCGGGAGAATAAGAAAAAGGCGGTTATGATCGAATCGGACAATATGGAGCAAATCATTCAGGAAATATATCATGCGGCGGGCCGGGTATGTGAAAGTCGGAGGTAAGATATGGAATATAAGAAAAGCGAGGATATATGGGTCTTTATAGAGATCAAAGAAGACGGTAAAGTCCAGCGTTCGAGTCTGGAATTACTTAATCCGGGGATGGAAATAGCCAGGAAATTAAACGGGAAACTGGTTGCGGTTCTTCTTGGCGGTGAGTTGGAAGATGCGGTACGGGAGGTTTCGGCATATGGGGCGGATCAGATCGTGATTGTGCAGGGAAGCGAATATAAGGAATATTGTACAGACATTTATACAGACGCACTCTGTACTCTGCTCAAAAAATATGCGCCTGCGGGCTTCTTGCTTGCGGCGACGAATAAAGGCCGGGATATGAGCCCCAGAATAGCATGCAGATTGAAGACCGGACTGACCGCTGATTGCACCGGAATAGATGTAGATGAAGACGCCGGATGTTTATTATGGACAAGACCGGCTCTTGGGGGGAATTTAATGGCGTGTATCGTCTGTCGGGAACACTGGCCGCAGATGGGGACGGTCAGGCCTGGAACATACAAAACGAAAAAAGCTGTTAAAGAACACGTAGAAATCCAACGGGAAACCGTGGAACCGGGGGAGAATAAAAGGCGTACCAGGGTATATGAGATCATTCATGAGGAAAGCGAGACGGCAGATATTGAAAGTGCGGACATTATTGTTGCGGGGGGAAAAGGACTGGGAAGCGCCAAAGGTTTCCAGATGCTGTACGATCTGGCAGAAGCGCTTGGGGGCGCTGTCGGGGCATCCCGGGGAGCAGTAGATAAGGGATGGATTCCGCATGCGTATCAAATAGGACAGACCGGCAAAACGATCCGTCCCAAGCTGTACATTGCCTGTGGGATTTCAGGAGCAATTCAGCATATTGTCGGAATGTCTGCTTCAGATACCATTATTGCCATTAATCAGGACCAGGATGCGCCAATTTTTCAAGCGGCCGATTATGGGATAGTGGGAGACGTCTATGATATTGTACCTGAATTAACAAAAAAGGTATTGCAAGAGAAGGGAAGGTAAAGAAATGATTGAAAAGAAAAGTACAAAAATAAGAAAAATTACCTTTTGGCCGGCATTTATTTTATTATTTGGTTCGTTGGTTTACAGTATTGTAAATAAAGATGGTTTTTATGCAATGGCAAGCGCGGCAAATACATGGGTGCTGGACAATCTGGGGTGGACGTACAGTCTGACAAGTTTTTTGTGTCTGACGACTATTGCGGCGGCCTATTTTTCACCGTTGGGAAATGTAATTCTCGGAGGCAAGGATGCAAAACCGATTTTATCCAAAACAAACTGGGCGACGATTACCTTATGTACTGCTATGGCGGCGGGGGCTTTGTTCTGGGGAATTGTGGAACCGATTTATCACATGGCCGCGCCGCCGGTGGGAATGGAACCAAATAGCTGGGAATCGGCAAAATTTGCAATGGAAACAATGGTGCTTCATTGGTCTATCCATCCATACTCATTATATACACTGCCGGTTATTGCATTTGCATTTGCGTTTTTTAATATGAGAAAGCCATTTTCTGTTACGTCGCAGTTAGGTGTTTTAACAGATAAGTTTCATATTAAGACAGAAGAGAAGAACGTATTTCCACAGATCTTAGATACAGTACTTTTGTTTGCTATGGGCCTTGGAATCTTAGGAGTTATATGTACCGGTACGTTGAATATGGGCGGCGCATTAAAGGAAATCACCGGGATACAAAGTAAAGCGGCGGCATGGCTCATTATTTTAGGATTTGTTACGGTTTGTTTTATTGTATCTTCAATTTCTGGCATTCACAAGGGAATTAAATTGTTGTCTAATCTTAATGTAGCAGTTTATATCGTTCTTTTAGCGATTATCTTTATATTAGGTCCTACGGCGTTTATGATAGACGGTACCGTTGAAGCAGTGGGAGGAACGCTGTCTGACCTGCCGGCAAAACTTTTGACAACAGGGGCATATGCATCGGATCCGTGGGCGAAAAGCTGGACGGTATTCTATGCGGGAAGCTGGGGAAGCTGGGCGCCTATATCCGCTTGTTTTCTTGCAAGGCTCGGGGTGGGATATAAGGTGAAGGATCTGATAAAGATTAATTTTGGGATACCTATTATTTTTAATATAGTATGGAGCGGTGTTTTTTCCAATCTGGCAATTAATTATCAGCTTACCGGCAAGTTAGACCTGATTCATATTTTGAATACAGAAGGGGCGGAAGCGACGATATATGCCATTTTCAGAGAGATGCCGGGAGCGAAAATTATTGTTGTTTTATTTTTTGCCGCGTTGCTTCTGTCTATGATTACAGCTATGGATTCAACAACCAATTCAATCGCAGCGCTTTCTACAACCGGAATATCTCCGGAAGAGCAGGAAGCGCCGGTGTTCTTAAAAATAATGTGGGGTACTATTTTTGCAGTGCTGTCATATATTATGCTTACCATTGCCGGAATAGACGGAATCAAAATGGTGTCTAATCTTGGAGGGTTACCGAATATTTTTATTATTGCCGGAGGTATTGTCTGCGTATTAATTATTGCCTGCAATGTTGATAAATATAATCTTGTTGACCGCAAGGCAGAATCAGGAGAAGAGGATTTGGAAGGAGAAACAGGAAATGAAAAGCAGAGCGGCAGAATCGGGGCGGAGAAAGAAGGAAGTGTAATTGAATGAAACCACTTATTTTATTAACCAATGATGATGGAATTGATTCGCCGGGACTTCTGGCGATGGCGGAAGCGGCGGAAGAGTTTGGCGAACTTTTGATTGCCGCGCCGGCTCTTCAGCAGACGTCCATGGGGCGGTCGTTTCCAAGAACTGAGAAGCTTGGTATTATAAAGGAAAGACGATTATCTGTAAATGGGAAAGAACAACTTGGATACGGAATATACGGATCCCCTGCATATGCGGTAGACTGCGGGGTGCTGGAATTAGCTGAAAGAAAGCCGGATATATGTCTGAGCGGGATTAATTATGGAGAGAATCTCGGCACTAATCTTACCTGCAGCGGTACGGTCGGCGCTGTCCTTGAAGCCAGCACGCATCAGATTCCCGGAATTGCGTTTTCTATACCTGCGGCAATCGGGATACAGAGGAGTCAGGAGTATCCTCAGGTAAATTGGGAAACTGCAAAGGCGGTCGTTCATTATTGGACGAACAAGCTTCTTGCGGAAAAAGAGATTTGCGGCGCTAAGTGGCTGAATATTAATATGCCGGATATCATTCCGCCGCCGCAGGAATATTGCTATACCAAGCAAAGCTCCCAGAATTATTTTGACTTTCTCAAACCAGGGGAGCGGGATTTTTCGAAGCGGTATGAATATAAGTCCGTGATAAATTACCGGGAACGGAAGTTGGATGAGAGTGATGATATTTATGCGGTGCGTGTGAAAAAAATGATATCCGTTACTCCTATCCTTCATGATTTGACAGTACCTGAGATGCGGATTGGGGTTTCTTCGTAAAACTTACCGCTGCGTCAAAAAATAAGGCGCTGAAATTCAGCGCCTAGATAACATTAATGTGTATTGTTTAATACTCCATTCCGCTTATGGAATAATCATTGTAATCCGTTATCCCTTTTCCTTCATTTGGATGCACGGTAGAATATACACTGTCCGCAGCATACAGGCATAACAACGCCAGACAGCTCCATACCAATATCTGCTTTTTAATCTCTCTGATCCGGTTATCCAGAAGCGGAGCCGCGATATAGACGATCACCATTCCGCCGATTCCGAACACCAGCAGGCCTTCTGCACAGATCCGGCCGTTCAGATTCAGGAAATATCCGCTGTAATCCCACCATTTCATCCCGTCGTGGATTACCTCCAGATAATAAGACGTCCAGTATTCCACCATCCCGCATACGAAGATGATACAGAAAAATTCTCTGACCGGATGATTCCGAATCCGGTTGAGCAGCGTAAGAAGCAGGATACCGCCTGCGCCATAGATGGGGAGCCATGGACCGTGGAGAGCGCCTCGGTTCACAAATACTCCGTCCATTATCAGATGAAGGCTCACTTCCCAACACCATCCAATAAAGGAAAAGATAAAGAACAACAGCACCAGAGACCAGATCGAATAGTGCCGCATATAATGGAATGTTTCCAACTTTTTCTGCTTTGCCGCCTCCGGGAATGGAGAAAGTCTTCTGGGATATACTCTTCCCTCTGCCGCATCCTTAAGCATACCGATTCGGATCTGCTGTTCCCGTTTATCTTCATAAGCCCGCCCTTTTTCTGAGTTCGTGAGTAATATACCGAACCAATCTGCTAGAATACCGCGTATTCCCTCCGGCCGGTTTTTGCTGATCTCAGTATCTTCCGTCCACTCCATCATATCTATGTATGCCTCAAAGAGCACATCGTCCGGCGCCCTTTCATACAGATATCTGTCGTTAAGAAGCTCTGCTCCCGGAATCCCGGTCTCTTTCGCTTGTTCGCGCAGTTTTACATAATATTCGCAGAAAGCTGCCGACTGATAGGGAATGGAGTAAAGTATCTCGGAGAGTCCAAGGGTAAATGCTCCCAGAATACTCCATCCGATAAAAGATAAGTCCAGTAAAAAGCACTCCCACTTATGTCCGTTCATCATTTTCCTGGAAAGGGTTATGGCTTCTCGTCCGGTAAGATCAGGATTCTCTGCCAGTATGTAAGGAACCTGGGCATAAGAATAGTATTTGATTACTCCGCCTACGATCGTAAGCATCCACAATGATTGATAGATGCTGTACCGAAGCATCGCCATCGAAACCTTAAGCCACCTTTTTACACGCAGTAAAAATACGAAACGCTGTATCGGAAGCTTCTCATAGCTTCTGCCTTCAAGGAACATCCGGGCTGAGATCACGGTATAGGTATCGACGATCAGGAGATAGAATCCTATCACACCTGCACATGCCAGCGCGACCAGGACCAGACTGCCCAGGTTTTCTGAACCGAACAGGGAATTAATACCTGATACGAACATAACGAACAAAGAGCCGGATGTTATCCCGTTGACTACCTTAGATAACGCGCCCCGGCTTCCCCCCAATATTCCGTTGCCGTCCTTGGAGCGTTCGATTTTCTTCTGCTTCAGCGCTTCCGAAAGTTCTTTCCCTTTTTCCGGGTTTCCCGACATGGTCTGACGCAGCACATCCATAAGTCCCGTACTGCCCATGGTCACTCTTGTGTCTGCTTTCATCTCTGTTTCCTGTGACGTTCCTGTCTCCGGTTCCGCCGTTGTTCCGGTCTTTGCCGGAGAATACATCCTTATAAAAGTGTCAAAGCTTGAGCTTTGCAGCCCCAGGAATACTGCAATTAAGCTTACCATTACCAGTATCATGTAATGCTTCTTTAGCGTCTGTCTTGCTCTTTTTTTTAGTTCTCTTCTGGTCATAGCGTTCCTCTTTCGTTTTAATCAGCATATTCCCTATCTTACATGATTTTGGAATAAGATAAAATATATTTTTTTGTAAATTTATAAAAAATAAAAAAATTGAAAGGTTTTGTAAAAATTACGCGGACGTAAGAAAGCCTGTAAATAAAATTGCGAAGATAAATTAAATATTGTATGATAGATGCAAGATTAGGAGCCGGAGGTGTTTACAGTATGAAGGTTGTGATTGCAATTGATTCGTTTAAGGGAAGCATGAGTTCTATGGAAGCCGGATATGCGGCGAAGAGCGGCGTTCTTAGAGTATGCGACGCGCAGATTACCGTCAAGCCTTTGGCAGACGGCGGCGAAGGGACTACGGAGGCTCTGGTAGAAGGGTTGGGCGGCGAATATGTTACTGTCGAGGCGAACGGGCCGTTGGGAGAGAAGACGAATGCGAGGTATGGGATTCTGGAAGACGGCAGGACGGCGGTCATGGAGATGGCAGAGGCATCCGGAATCATACTGGTTAAGCAGGAAGATTTAGATCCTCTAAGAGCGACAACCTATGGCGTCGGCGAGATGATCCTAGACGCTGCGGGAAGAGGATGCCGCGAATTCATCATCGGTATAGGAGGAAGCGCCACCAGCGAAGGCGGCGCAGGTATGCTTCAGGCATTAGGATATGATATACTGGATAAAGACGGCAATCCGGTTAAGCAGGGAATTCGAGGACTTGACAGGATTGATTCTATCTGCGGCGAGAATGTTCCGGAAGTATTGAAGGAATGTCATTTCAGCATTGCCTGCGATGTGAAGAATCCCCTCTGCGGCGAGAATGGAGCGGTCTGTGTATATGGTCCGCAGAAAGGCGTCAAAGAGGAAGAGAAGCAGATCTTTGATGAAAAAATGGAGCATTTTGCAGATAAGACACGGGAGTATACAGGGACAGACTTTCGTATGACAGAGGGAGCGGGCGCCGCGGGAGGACTTGGCTTTGCATTCTTAAGCTACCTGCCGAATGTGGAGTTGAAATCAGGGATCGACATTGTTCTGAAAGCAATCGGGCTTGAGAAAGAAGTTAAGGATGCCGATATCGTTATTACCGGCGAAGGACGGTTGGATTTCCAGACAGCCATGGGGAAAGTTCCGGTGGGCGTCGCCCGCCTTGCAAAGCAATACGGCGCAAAGGTGCTTGCATTTGCCGGAGGCGTCACGAAAGACGCGGGAGAGTGTAATGCGGCCGGGATCGACGCGTTTTTCCCTATCGTAAGAGGCGTGACTACACTGGATGAAGCTATGATTTTGGAGAATGCGAAGGAGAATATGGCGTTGTCCGTGGAACAGGTATTCAGGGTGATTTGCGGTTGAGAAGTATACTGTTTTATAAAATCATGATTTGTGTTATAATTACGAATATAAAGATCAGAAAAGGAGTTATTACAGTATGATGGTTAGAAAGACTGGATTCAAGAAAAACGTATTATGCGGACTTGTTATACTTACTTTATGTGTCCTGCCTGTCTTAAGCGGCTGTACTTCCCAGGAGAATACATCTGCCGGCAAGGAGGAGGCCGGGGCGCAGAATGAGCAGGAAAGCCCGGGGGATGAGTCCTTGAATTCCGGCGGACAGGACGACGGAGCGGGGAATGAGATTCTTGGAGATTTCACTATGCAGGATATCAACGGAGAGACTTATACTCAGGAAATGTTCGGGGATCATGAACTGACGATGGTTAATGTATTTACTACATGGTGTACGCCGTGTATCAGAGAGATTCCGGATCTTATGGAGCTTCAAAAGGAAATGGAGGATCAGGGAGTACAGATTGTCGGTATCGTCCTGGACGCGGCAGGCCGGCAGGGTAAGACGGATCAGGAGGCAGTGGAGAAAGCGAAGCTTCTGGCAGAGAAGACGGAAGCGGTATATCCCTTCCTGATTCCGGATGAAAGCCTTCTGAACGGCAGGCTCGCGGGAATCAGCGCAGTTCCGGAGACTTTCTTTGTGGACAAGGAGGGGAATATCGTCGGAGAGACTTATTCCGGCAGCCGTTCTTTTGAGGATTGGAAGAGTATCGTAGAAAAAGAGCTGGAAGGAGCGGTACAATGAGCCGTTGTCAGAGAACTCATTTTCGCAGGCTGCCGGGCGTCATCCTTGCCGTCATAGGGCTTATGATCATGGGATTTGGCATATACCGCGGGGAGATGACGGTGGTGCTGGAAAAAGCAGTGAATATATGTATGGAGTGTGTGGGAATTGGATAGAAAGAAGAAGACAGGATGGAAACGTCACGGAGCGCAGGCGTTATGGGCGCTTCTTACGAACAGTTACCTGGCAGGGTTTGCCCGGGGGAAGATATATCAGGGAAAGCTTAAGAATCTGTGCGTGCCCGGTCTGAACTGCTATTCCTGTCCGGGAGCGGTCGGCTCCTGTCCGATCGGCGCGGTGCAGGCAGTTATCGGGAGCTGGAATTTCAAGCTTGCGTTCTATGCGGCGGGATTCCTGATGTTCGTTGGAGCGCTGGCAGGGAGGTTTGTCTGCGGGTGGCTGTGTCCGTTCGGGCTGGTTCAGGATCTGCTGCACAAGGTTCCTTTTCCTAAGAAGATCGGGACATTTCGGGGAGACCGGCTTTTGCGGAAAATGAAGTATATGATTCTTATAGTATTCGTGATACTTCTGCCGATGTTTCTGGTGGATGTTCTGGGTCAGGGTTCGCCGTACTTCTGTAAACTGATCTGTCCGGCAGGCACGCTGGAGGGAGGGCTTCCTCTGGTTTTGATGAATGGCTCCATGCGAAGCGCGCTGGGATGGCTTTACGCCTGGAAAAATATCCTTTTGTTGATTACCATTGTATTTTCTGTTATGATATACAGGCCCTTTTGTAAATACATATGCCCGCTGGGAGCGGTCTATTCTGTATTTAATCCCATTTCGGTGTTCCGTTACAGGGTGGATGAGGAGAAGTGTACCGGCTGCGGCACCTGCCTGACCAAGTGTCCCGGCCTGGCCATCTTCATTGTAGACGAGAGCCACAGCGATACCACCGCCCTGGTGCGGCTGCCCTTTGAGT
>OFGB01001220.1_pt1 | contig 16280 bp, 28 predicted proteins | sample 1521491 | NCBI WGS metagenome assembly OFGB01 (sample SAMEA3504095, study PRJEB24116) | mouse gut metagenome | biome: mouse gut; feature: mouse-associated habitat; material: faeces | place: Denmark | collected 2011
AACCAGACGGATATAGACAGTGATATGCCGCTGCGGTTATTTTCTTATGATGGGGCGGCTTACAGGGGACAGCTTCTTGCAGATAAGGAGATGAAAGAAAAGACAGGAAAGGCAGCACCGAGGTATCCTGTAGTGACACTGGTTTTGTATTTTGGATATCAGAAACATTGGAAAACGCCAAGGACACTGTATGACTGTCTTGATATTCCGGAAGAAATAAAGCCGTATGTAAATGATTACCGCATGAATTTGTATGAGATCGCATATCTATCTGATGAACAGGTGCAGATGTTTACAAGTGATTTCAGGATCGTGGCGGATTATTTTGTGCAGATGCGGAAGAACAGAAATTATATAGCGCCGGAGACTACGATTAATCATGTGCATGAACTATTGCAGTTGATGTCAGTTATGACACGTGATAATCGTTTTGCGGACGTGTATAGTCCGGATATGGAAAGGAGACCAACGAGCATGTGTGAAGTATTAGACCGCGTAGAGAACAGAGGAATCCAGAAAGGGATAGCTCAAGGTGAGGATACAATATTATCTTTGATGAAATATTTGTTGTCAAATAGTCGGCTGGATGATGCCAGAAGAGCAACCGAAGACGAGGCTTATAGAAGTAAGCTCTTAGATGAGATTTCACTTCAAAAATGATTTTGAGGATGAGGTATTCTTGATGTATAATTTGAGTAAAGGGATTAAAGAAAGGATTCTGTCATCCATTCAAAATCTGATGGAAAGTATGTGCTGGAGTACAGAGTAGGTGATGTCAGCGCTTAAAATTCCAGAGTCTGAACGAATTCAGTATGTCGATGGATTAAAAAAGTAAAATAGATTTTCTGGCGGAATTTAAAAATTTAGTATGTATGAGAAGGCATGGCAGTCTGAAAAGATTTCCATGCTTTTTCTGTGCTTTGGGATTGGTTAGTCGAATTCCTTCTTCTTTGTCCTGCCTAACAGATAATCTGTAGAGCAACCATAATATTCAGCCAATGCAACTAGGATATCAAGAGGGATTTTTCTGGTCCCATTTTCGTAGTGCGAATATGCCCTCTGACTGATACCGAGAGCATCTGCCAGTTCTTTCTGCTTAATATCTGAATCTTCCCGTAAATCCTTAATGCGTGTAATGTTTACCATATCCATGCATACATCCTCCTATAAGGGATTATAAGCAGAACATATTGGACTATTAAATTTTAGAACAATATGGTCTAATGGAATGGAAAGATTCTGAAAGGAAGAGTAGGAGTCTTTTAGACTTTGATCGAGATCTGAGAAATAAAAGGAAATATGAAAGAATCTGATTGAGGAAATTGAGCGGGCATGGCAGTTGTAAGGATTACCATACCCGTTCTATGCAGATGGAGGGGAGGTTTTGTTTTTCTCCTTTGCGCGTCCCAGTAGATAGTCTGTGGAACAACCATAAAAATCAGCCAGTTCGACCAGGACATCAAGGGGAATCTTTCTGGTTCCATTTTCGTAGTGTGAGTATGTTCGTTGGCTGATATTAAGAATCTTTGCCAGTTCTTTTTGACTCAAATCATGGTCTTCCCTTATGTCTTTTATATGTCTTAAATCAATTCCCAACATTTTTATACCTCCATAAAATTATTATATGTAGAACAAAATGGACTATTGAAAAATAGAACAAAACGGGCTATGATTTTTATGTTCTCATGTGTAAGGTGATGTTTGGAGGAATTAAGGAAATGGACAAATGGAAGCGGTTCTTAGAGGCTGTCTTGCTGATTTTAGGGTTGGCAGGCATGATACACTATGGTATGCAGGAGTCTGGGGAATGGAAAGAAAGTCATTCGGGGATCCCGGATGCTGTCAGCAGCGTGTCCAGTGATGGCTGGCAATATTTAAAAGTTGTGGCAAACAGTGACCGGATAGAGGATAAGGAAGCCTTTGCCAGAGCAGTGGTTCAGATGTGTCGGGAAAATTCGTTCCATTCAATTATGTTTTCCACGGATATTAATGGCTATCCGTCAGGGCTTAGTATTACAGTCTATTTAAACCAAAAGGGTGTGGAAAGAAATGAATCAATCTGTGAGATTGAATTTCGCACTGAAACGTATAGGGAGGACTGTGATATTAAAAATAATGTAGAAGAATATCAGCTCTATCTGGATGGAAAGGAAATTGATTTTTATGAATAAAGCTAAAGAAACTTGCACTTCTGAGGGAAATGGATGATATTCCGGACATACGGGCAGAAAGGCAAACATGAATGAATAGGGTACGGATACAATGGTAATGATGTTGCATTTTGAAGGAAGGAATCCTATAATAGAAACTATAAATAGAGGGGGGATTCATTCCGATGTTTTTTATCATGGGAGTTGCGCAGGGAAGAAAGAATTTTGACTATAACCAGATGGTGGTTTGCGGGCATTGCGGTTCTTATGGAAGATATCAGGTGTACATGACTTACATGTGTTTGTCGTTATTCTTTATCCCTTGTTTAAAATGGAACAGACAGTACTATGTAAAAAGTAAATGCTGCAATACGGTTTATTCTCTTGCACCGGAGATTGGGAAGCAGATTGCAAGGGGAGAAAATATAGAAATCCTGCCGGAACACCTGGTACAGGTGCAGGCAGGATACAAAAGCAGATTCAAAAGATGTGGGAACTGTGGATTCGAGACGCAGGAAGAATTTGAGTTCTGCCCGAAATGTGGAAGGAGGTTTTGATATGGGTACATTGGTGGTTTATTATTCTCAGACGGGAACAACCAAAGCTGTTGCCGAGAAGATCGCGGAGATAAAAGAAGCAGACATAGTAGAAATCAAGCCGGAAAAACCTTATGAGATGTCTTACGGGAAGACGGTATTGACATCTTTAAAGGAGATATTTACAAAAGCACGTCCTAAGCTTGCAATGGAGATACCGGACATCCGAAAGTATGACCGGATTCTGATTGGATGTCCAATCTGGTGCGGAGGTGCTCCCAATGTGGTCCTGACTCTGCTGGATGCCTTAAATTTAACTGGAAAGCATTTAGCTGTATTTACGACGAGCGGTGCGACAAAACCGATAAAACTTGCTGTAAGCTTGAAAAAGGCATATCCGGATGCTAAGTGGCATAAGCCGTTGAATGCAAATGGCATAACCGAAGAAGGGATCAGGAACTGGATGTAGAATGTATAGATCCTGGCAGATACCTTAGATGAGGAGCTGAGAGAGGGGAAAGAAATCATGGTGAAACAGATTGTAAGAGACGTATTCTTCCTGGGGCAGAAATCAGAACCGGCAACCAGGGATGACCTGCAAGTGGGAAGAGACCTTAAGGATACCTTAAATGCTAATCGTGACCGGTGTGTCGGCATGGCTGCCAACATGATTGGCGTGAAGAAAAATGTGATTATTATAAATATGGGAGTTATCGACTTGGTGATGTTCAATCCGGTGTTGGTTTGGAAAAATGGACTCTATGAAACGGAGGAAGGGTGTCTGTCCCTTGACGGGATTCGTAAAACGAACCGCTATCGGGAGATTGAGGTAGAATATTATGATTTCAACTGGAAAAAGCAGAAGATAAAGTTGAAAGACTGGCCTGCACAGATTGCACAGCATGAAATAGACCATCTTTCCGGGAGGGTGATATAGTGATGGGATATCGAATACAGACCGTTCAGGGCGACATTACAAAAGTAGATGATCTGGAAGCAATCGTAAATGCGGCGAATAACAGCCTGCTTGGCGGCGGGGGTGTAGACGGAGCCATTCACCGGGTGGCTGGTTCTGAGCTTCTGGCTGAATGCAGAAGCCTGCATGGCTGCAAGACGGGAGAGGCAAAGATTACCGGAGCTTATCATTTGCCATGCAAATATGTGATCCATACGGTAGGACCTGTTTGGCATGGCGGGATGGATGGGGAAGAACAGCTCCTTGAAAATGCATACTGGAATTCCCTGCAGGCCGCGGTAAATCATGGGATTCGGACAATCGCGTTCCCTTCCATCTCAACAGGGGTGTATGGATATCCGGTAGACAGAGCCGCAATTGCGGCAGTCCGGACAGTACGGAAGTTCTGTGAAAAGCATATGGGTGAAATTGACATTGTGAGATTTGTGCTGTTTGACCCGGAAACACGTGCTGCATATGACCATGCGGTCTATAAAATGAACCGGAATATGATATGATTTGGATAAAAACAAAACAGAGGGAGGAAAACGGGTATGAGCATCGTTGTGAATATTTATTATACCGGAACAAACGGCAATGCGTGAAAGTTTGCAGAAGAAATGGAAACCAGCGGGACTGTACAGGACATCCGCAGGGAAGAGGGAAATCTGCGGTATGAGTATTTCCTTCCAATGGCAGACCCGGAGACGGTACTGCTGATTGACTGCTGGAGAGATCAGGAGGCGCTTGACCGGCACCATGCTTCTTTGATGATGGAGAGGATTGCAAAACTTCGGGAAAAGTATGACCTGCATATGAGAGTGGAGCGGTATGTGTCTGATGAAAACGGGATTCCAGAGAAAGACAAATGCTTTATGAATATGCCGGAAATGATACGATGATTGCGTGCGAAGAACAGAACCGGTATGAATCGGAACTTTATTCAAAATGTAAACAGTATTATGGGTATGTATTTTATATTGGCAGGACCATATAGCCTGGAAGTTAAGGAAGTGAGGAAACATGAGGCGAATAAGTTTATTTATTGCAATGAGTCTTGACGGATATATAGCAGATAGTAAGGGCGGTGTTGGCTGGCTGAACGGACAAGACAGTGAAAATGAGGATATTGATACCTATTCTGAGTTTGCAAAAACGATTGATACGATTTTAATGGGTTGGAATACTTATCATCAAATTGTTACTGAACTTTCTCCCAAAGAATGGATATATAACGAATTTACAACTTATGTTATCACACATAATGAGCATACGTCCTCTGAAAAAATTCGATTTATAAACATAAATCCTGTTGATTTGGTAAAAAGGCTAAAAGCGGAAAAAGGAAAAGATGTATGGATATGTGGTGGAGCTAAGCTTGTCTGGCAGTTAGTAAATGAAGATTTAATTGATGATTATCATATTACTGTAATTCCGACACTTTTAGGCTCTGGCATTCGGCTTTTTGAAAATGCAAAGCGTGAGATTAAATTAAGGTTACTTAATACACAGTCCTATAATGGTATGATAGATTTAGTTTATACACGAAGATAAATTCTGGTTGCCGGAAAGTAACACTACAGAAAAGTAAAATTGAGAGGACGCATCATTTTATGGAGAAAAACGAAAAATGGTTACAATGGGCCGTTGAACTTCAAAGTTTAGCACAGGCAGGTTTATTTTATTGTAAAGACAAATATGAACTGGAAAGATATGAGCGTATTAGAGAAATATCAGCAGAGATGATCAGCTATCAGTCAGAGATACCGATTGAAAAGGTAAAAGATTTATTCTGTAGTGATGTGGGATATCAAACGCCTAAAATAGATACGCGGGCTGCTATATTTAAAGATGGAAAGATACTGCTTGTACATGAAGCAAATGGTACATGGGCATTACCTGGCGGATGGGTAGACGTGAATGTTTCCGCTACGGAAAATACGGTAAAGGAAGTGAAAGAAGAAGCGGGGCTGGATGTTAAAGTGAAACGTATCATTGCAGTTCAGGACAGAGAAAAGCATAATCAGCCTGTTTATGCCTATAAGGTATGCAAGATATTTATGCAATGTGAAGTAGTAGGCGGTGAGTTTATTCCCAATATTGAAACTACAGGTTTCGCTTATTTTGCTATTGACGAATTACCTTGTCTTGCAGAAGAAAAAAATAACAGAGAACAAATAGAAATGTGCTTCAAGGCAATGGCTTCAGAAACATGGGAAGCGTTATACGATTAAATTTCGGCAGACAGGAGAATTGAACAGAATATAATCAAAAGCTGGAGGTATAGCTATGGCGTCAATTTGTGGTATGGATTGCTGTAAAGAATGCAGCCGGAAAGAAGAATGCGGAGGCTGCCAAAAAGTGAAGGGGCATCCCTTTGGCAAAGGAACCTGCATTGCTGCAGAATGTATTAAGCGGGGCGGCATTGAAGAATTTTTTCATTTTAAAAATATACTGATTTCCGAGTTTAATGCTCTTGGGATAGAGGGACTTAAAGTCAGCGACCTCAATTTATTAAATGGTTTTTTCGTTAATCTGGAATATCCGCTTGCCAATGGCCAGTGTGTAAAACTACTTCAAGATCATAACATATACTTAGGAACCCAAATAGAAATACCTGGCAGCGACAGGTGCTATGGGCTTGTTGCCGACGACAGGTATCTGTTGGTATGCCAATATGGCTGCAATGGCCAGAAACCAGAAATTATACTTTATAAAAAGCGATAAAGTTCAGGCTGTCGAAAAGTTATCTTGGAAAAAACTATGCGGATGACTCTAAAAAGGAAATCATCAAACAGGTACAGGGATTGTTGCGGCTGATGCCTGTTATGATATGGGATAACCTGCTTGTTCTGGGGGTACATGCTTCATATAAGCGTACGGTTCGTTGATGAATAGGCAAGATGAAACGCAATATATAGATATTACACCTTGACTAAAGCTATATATTGTGTTAATGTATAAATGGATTAGATTTTAGTGCATGAGTATTCTTAAAATGCAGCAGTGAATGTATTTGTTCCAGACGGTGACTGGAAGATAAATTTAAGGCTCAGCCTGATAAAGGACAGAAAGACATCAAAGATTCAGAATGGATTTTTGGTGTCTTTTTTGCGTTTTAGGAGTGCCCTGCAAATAAACAGGAAGGAGGAACGTGCTAATCCGAATCAATGGCACCAGTAAATGCATAAGGAAAAGGCGGATGACAGGAAAGTTTGCAATCTATACAGAAGAAGGGGGAGAATCTCCTTCTTTTTTTTGTTGCCAGGCATGCGATAAAACAGTCCGGGGGACTGTTTTGAGTTGCCAAAGCATCCAAAGGGAGCTGCCAGTGGCAGGTCCTATAGGTGTATTGGTATCCGCCGGGATATCAGTACCTGTATGTCCGTGAAAGGAAAGGAGTACATATGGTTGATCTATTTGCTGATGTTCCGGAAGAAATGATTGAGAATACCTTACAGACAATTAGAAGGAACCTTGACCGGGTAGGTTTATATGGCGGCCATACGCTGAGGAAGCATACGGATATCCAGCTTCTGGCATTAAAGACCAGGTTGACGAAAGAAGATATCCGCTATGCAACATCCTATTGGGACGTGGAAGTTGCAAATGCAGTCGTAAGCGGGATCATGCGTAAGTTTTTTGATTCCAGTATCACTGCATGGCTGAAATACAGCGGCAGCGACTGGATTTCGCTGGTCGGGCAGTTCCCAAGGACAATAGGCTATGGATTCCGGAAAGGAGAGGAGAAGCTGGAAGAAAATTTAAGGAAGGCCTGTTTGGTGCTTGTAAAAGATGCGGATACGGACTGGGGGTTCCGGATTCTGACCAGTTATCCCATGTTTGAGAGACAGGAGAGACGGCGTGGTTAAAAAAATGAAGCTGTTGGTGATGATGGCCGGCAGGTACGACATTGTAAAGGGGGCAAAGATCCGGTTTTATCTGGATGTGGAAAAGAACCTGTACATTGCTTCCTGCGGCCGGAAGGATTTTGGGATTGTGAAATTCCTAAAGGACGGAAACAAAAAAGACCTTGAGATGCTTGGTACAGAGTTTGGCGGCGTTGTACTGTGTACGGACCCTGACCAGTATCTGATGGAAGTGTCAGTGAAGGCACAGGAAGAAGCGGCATGATGATGGAAAGGGAAATCTCTTGTATTCATTCCTTGCAGGAGGGAGAAAGATGGTCGGAAACAGGAGCGGAAGAAGGAGCAGGAAACTTTTAAAATGGATCAGCAGATACAGCGGGTACTGGCAGCTGATCTGTACACCGGGCGATGAACACATGAATATGGTGACGGCAAGAAATGTCATGAAATGCCTGGCGAAAAATGGCCTGCATGAATTTATTTTTGTATTTTTATACGTCCACAGGGATGAGGAATTTATAAAGAGCATGCTGTCATTTATCAGCCTGGATCTGCTGTCAGAGGAGATCAGGCATAACGGTATGGATGGGATTATCCGGATGCTGGATGAACATTTGCGGTAGTAAATACTAAGGACAGCATCAAGCCTTTCTGTCTGTAACCGGAGGATCTGCCGGCACGGTCATCCGTAAAGGGGGTGTGCGATGTCGATTTGGAATGAGGACAGTGGTTATTATTGTTTACTGATTGCGATCTTCTGTGAAGTGAATGTGACGGAGGCAAAGCTGATCTACAAGTATGGACCGGCACATCCAGTCAGCAGGAGGATCTTCAGGAAAAAAATAAGGATGGAAGGCGTAGAAAATATGAAAAAAGAAACGATCGGAAATGCAATGTACCGGATGCGGAAAGCAGGATATACGCTGGATGAGATTTCCAATGTGTTTGGCTGCTATCCGTCTACGGTAAAACGAAGGATTGAAAAGGAAAAAAAGCGGAAGGAGGCATAGAGAAATGATGGTGCAGGCAGAGCAGCCCGCAGTATGGAAGCAGGAATTTGCCCGGCTGTCCTATGAGTGGGAAAAGGTATATTCCTATGGTGATGCTGCCGGCATGTGTACGGATGGGGTGATTTTGAACCGTATCCGGCAGGAACTTTTGGAGATCAGGGAAAAGCTGGATGCTATGGAGGATGAACACGGCCTGACGGTTCCGCCGGAAGTGTCGGAAAGCTTTATGGCATGTGTAGATAAGATCCGGGCAGAGGCACAGTGTGCCGTGCAGGAGTATCTGGCAATGGAGGAATACCGATATGTGCAGGTTATCCTTCCGAAGCTGACGCCGAAACAGAAGCAGGACAGCCATGCAATGGAAATTTCCGGGAAAGTAATGAGATTAGCGGAGGCGCTTGCAGAAGACAACCTGGTAGTTCTGAGGGAATATGGAAGCCCGGGTATGCTGACGGGTTTGATTATAGAAACGGCAAAAAAGCTGCAGGGTCTTCCATTAAAGCCGACAGCGGTTCCTGAGAAAAGGCAGGAGGATCAGCAGGAAGACTGGCAGGTGGAAGGGCAGATGAGTATTTATGATCTGGCGGTTACATAAGGGAAAGGAGAAAACGAATGGTAGACCAGAGTAAAATTGCTGAAATATTTAATGATTTTATGTCCCTGTATCTGGGGAGAGAGCAGATGGGGATTGAGGAACTCTGCAAAAGGCATGATTACCACCGGATGCTCATGGGGCTTCTTTCCAATCTGGATGAAGCGGCAAAGATACCGGTTCCGGTAGTGATGAAGGAATGCTATGAGGTATATAAGAAATACCGGAACAGGGAGATGACGGAGCCGGACTATGAAGACCTGATCGAAGAGACCAGAAAGCTTTCGGATAAATGGAAATCAAACAAATGGTGTACCCGTGTCCTTGTAGAACTTTTAGGACTCCTGGAAGAGGATGATAAGGAGCGCAGGAGGATCGCAGAGGAAGTGGAACGGGAAATGGAAGAGGAAATGCGCAGGCAGGCGGATGCGGCGTAACAGGCGGAGAGTCAGCGGACTCTCCATTTTTGCGCCTGGCAGCGAAAAAAACAGTAGAAAATAACAGCATGAATGAGGAATTAAAAGGAGGAAACAGCCGTGTATGAGAAATTGATCAATAATACGGAAGAGTTAAATGCAATGGCGGTGCATCTCAGGAACTCGCAGAATATTTCGGAGCTTCAGGCTTTAGCGGCCCAGTGGCTGGTGCCGGAGCAGGATGTGGAGGATTTTATCAAAGGGAAGAGATTCCAGCTTGCGGAGATCCCGCTGTCTGAAAAAGATTATGCCTCTGCAGCGGAAAAATTGCGGGAAGAGATGTGGCTGATGAAGGACCAGCTTTTTACGGATATCGTAGGCAGATATCTGATGAAGAAGGCAGAAGAAGACCCGATGTTTGGAATCCAGGTATTAAAGAAGCAGAAAACCCTCCAGAAATGCATGAACTATATCATGGAGCAGGCTTATCAGATTGCAGAAAAAGAGCATGATCTCAGGTTTGGCAGGAAAAAGAATCCAAACCGCCGGGCAGACAGCGCGCACCAGTCAATCGGCATGGGAATGTCGGAAACACAGGTATATCAGTGGGCGGAGGCTTATTATGCCCTGGAGGATGAGGCTGAGGAGTCAAAGAAACGGAAAGCAGAAACGAAAAAGCGGCTGAATTCTCTGAAAAAGAAGGAGGAACGAAAGAAAAACAGTATTTCATCCGGGAGCTCATCCGCAAAAGGCGTATCAAAAGAGGACACGGAAAAAAACGCTGAAAAAGGAGAAGGGAATCTGGAAAAGGAATCTGGAACAAAGGGGCAGGATGAAGGAGCAAAGAAATCTATAGAAAAGCCGGTTCAGATGTCTCTGTTTGACATGATGGCAGGTAAAAGTGAAGAAAAGGCTGGGGAGGAATAGCGTGAGAGCATTTAAAGGATTCCGTAAGGATCTGACCTGTCTTGGTTTCCAGTTCAGGGAGGATGAGGTAAACCGGACGGAGGAAGCGAATTGTGTAAAAAATGGGTTCCACTGTGCAGAAAACCCGTTGGATTGCTTTTCCTATTATCCTAACTGGCGTAACTCCGTTTACTATGAGGTAGATGCAGGCGGAGATCTGGATGAGGATGCAGTAGACAGTAAGATATCCTGTACGGAAATGCGGTTAGTACGACGCCTCTCACTGGAGCAGATGCTTTTTGAAGCGGCAGTTTATATGGTAGAGCATCCGAAGCGCCGGTGGAACTGCAGGGTGAGTAAAGAAACAGGTACAGCCAGGAATGGTTTTGCGGTTGTTCGGGGAAAGAATCCGAGAGCAGCAGGTAAAGAAGGAGAGGTTCTGTTAATCATGAAAGAAGAACAGCATAGCCCGGAGATTGAAGAGATTGCGCTATTAATGGTTGACGGGAAACGCTATCATTCAGACAGGTTTTATGATGCTTATGGGAAGTGCTAAGGAAAAGAGGCAGATATGAAGAAAAAAGAATTAATGAAGATTGATCCGCCGGAATTTACGCCATACCTAAAGCGGATTGCAAAGAAGGACGGGCCGGTGAAATCACAGTACTGGGGAGCGGATAAGAATTATAAATATGGTAAGTATTTGCGGGTAAAAGAAGAGAAAGGCTATTTGGTTGTTTCTGTATTCTTAGCCCAGTTTGTACGGGCAGGAGCGAAGCATCCGGTCTATGTACTGTATATTGACAAAAGAACAAATGATTTTATTACGTTTGAGACGGATACCGGCAAATGGAGAAAGTCCATGCTGTATAACCTTGACTGGCCAAGATATATGTACGGTTCGGGAACGTACATCAGCAGGAGAGATAAAAAACTGGTTTGTAGATATCTGGAGACTGAAACGGGAGAGTATAAAGAACTGGAACGATATCAGCTTAGGGTACGGGAACAGCAGTTGACTGCCCGCCATAAGAAAAAAACGGATGTGTGGGATGAAGTCATGAAACAGGTGCCAGGGATACCGAAAGACTGGGAACGGTGGATTCTTAAAAACGTGATTTCTAAGCATTATATCTTCTACAAATATAAAAGAGGAGGCGCAACGGAAGGGTACTGTACCCATTGCGGCAGAATCGTCCCAATTAAAGAACCAAAATATAATGGGAGCGGAATCTGCAGCAGATGCGGGCAGGAAATCAATTTTAAATCTGTAGATAAATCCAAATCTATCTGGACGGAAACAGAAGCGGCATATTTAATCCAGCGTTGTAGGAAAGGGATTATTTTAAGGTTGTTTGAAGTACGGATGGTTCTTGGCAAAGGAGACTTCTATAATCCGGAGATTTGGTACTCTGAGGTAAAGCGTATATTTTACGATGATCAATTTCGTGAGGATCCTTATTATTATGGTGATTTTAAAAACAAGGGCACACGTTGGATTGCGGGTGAGAGCGATTCCAGGAGAGTTGGTTTTTACTATTATTATTCCTGTTCACCGATATATGGAAAAGTATATCCAAGGACATTGCCTGACCTGGAGAAGAAAGAGTTAATGAGGACTGGGCTTAGGCAGTGGATTCAGGGGAATACGATCTTAAACCCACGGAAATATCTGGGTGCATGGAGAAAGATTCCAGTACTGGAACAGATCATAAAGGCAGGGCTTACAAGGCTTGCCGGTGAACTGGTGGAAAATCCGGAAAAATTAGTTTGGAAAGATTCAACTGGGGAACTGGCAAAACGGCTGCGGATTGACAAAGCAAAATTGAAACGGCTGCGGAAAATGGATGGGGGGATTCACGTTTTATACTGGCTGCAGCAGGAGAAAAAAGAGGACATCTGCTTACCGGATGAATTGATCGGCTGGTTTATTAAAAAAGGCATATTGCCAAAAGACCTTGCGTTTATTCATGACAGGATGAGCTATGTGCAGATAAAAAACTATCTTGTGCGCCAGAAAGGGAAGCGTGGGGACAGTATCCGTCAGGTTCTGATTACCTGGAAGGATTACCTTTCTATGGCAAAGCGGATCAAAATGAATGTATATGATGCGATAGTGTACCGGGCAAACAAGCTGTATCAGAGGCATAGTGAACTGGTGGAGTATATCCAGAAAAATCAGTTATCGGTAACAGAGGGAGAACTGGAAGAAGAGTATCCGTATATCAACGGCATCCTTCCACGGCTGCAGGAAAAATATGAATACTCGAACAAGACCTATACGATCCTTGCGAGCGGATTAATAACCAGGAGAGCTTTATCCTGTTCTTAAGGAAGACGAAACAGCCGGATCAGCCTTACTATACGTTGGAGGTGGAGCCGGGAGGCGTGATACGCCAGAAACGTACAGAGTACGACCGGCAGAAAAAGGATATTGACAAAGCCTCAGCATTTTTACGGAAGTGGCAGAAAGTAGTCCAGAAAAGGCTCACCGGGGATGATTTTGCGTTGGCAGAAAAGAGCCGGGAGATTCGGATAGAATCCTATGCAGAAATGCGGAAAAAGAAAGTGAAGATCAACGGCGGCCTTTTTGCCGGCCAGTATCTTGCGGATGTTCTGGAAGCGGATCTGATGGAACTGCCGGATACGGGAAAAGAAGCGGCATAGAAGGGAAGACAGTGGAAGGCAGGATTCCTCATGTCGGGCTATCCTGGCATGGGGATAAAGGAAAGAAAGGTTAGGGAATAAATGATATGGTTGAGATGGCAGGGAAGGAGTATCTGCTGAAATTAAGAAAAGAGCGGACTCCTATGAGAGAAGAAATAGTAAGGCTGCTTGCAGAGAATGGGACGCTTTCTTTTCAGGAGATTTATCTTGAGATGGAGGGGCAGTATCACAAGTATTGCCCGTTTCCATATGAGAGAGACCGGATTCTGGAAGGCGTGGTAAAAAATGAGCTTGCAGTTCTGGTGGGTCGAAAAGAACTGGAAGAGATTACGACAGAGACAGGCGCGGGCTATTGCCTTGCCGGAAACGGCAGAAGGCAGAAAGAGACCCACGCCGCATAGAGAAAGAGGGAATTTCATATGAGTAAAAACAGGCTGTTTGAGATGAAGGAGACCTGCAATTTTCTTGACGTGTTCGAGCATTGTTCAGAAGCGCCGGACTCTTTAAGCTCAGGGGAATATCCGGATACCCAGATTGGGCATATCCGTGCATACTGGAATCAGGATGGGTGGAATGGGAGTTATTTTCCTTGCAGAGGTAATCTCTGGACGAAAGCATTTAACTGGGAATCACAGGATATTTTCCGCTGCCTGGTGACACAGTTTGATAATCTGGAACGCTTAAGAAAATTCTGTAAGGAACATCCAGAGTCTTATGTGAGTGAACATGAATACGATTTCTTTATGAATGGGTGTGCGGCGGATTATTGGATCAGGTTCATAACAAGGGAAAATGATTACAATCTGTATCTGAAAGGATTTGCAAAAGACCGGTAGGATATAGGAGGTTTTGAAAAGACAGTGAAGCGTGAAAAGGAGAGGCGGAAAGATAGGTTTCCCCTTTCTTTTTCTTAAAAATGGAAAACGAAGAAAAGAGGAAGACAATATGAAGAATAAAAAGGAATTTTTTGATTACGTAATGAAGAATGTGAAGATGTATCTGCCGCCGTCTTTTGAAGATGCACAGGTATTTATTGAGGTGAAAGAAAAGGAGAATGGGAGAAAGGTTCCGGTTCTTTTGGTTATGCGGCAGGAAGAGACCTCCCTTCCATGCTTCGTTACGACGGAGTTTCCCGTGAGGACGGCAGGAAGATTCTGACAGAGAAGAACGCGACTCCAATGGAGATGAACCTGTTTGAGTCCATGTATGGATTCATGCAGTTTTCTAAGAATCCTGATTTCGACGGCTTAAGAAAGATCATGAAGTACAGCCCGCATATGCATGGGAAATTCATCGATATCCTGGAGGACGGCACAGAGGCGACCATCCCGTACGATAAGATCCTGAAGGTATTGGATGAGGAGAATTATGACGGTTACATTGTATCTGAGTTTGAAGGACAGGTGAAACCAGGACACAGCTCCTTCGATTATGTAAGAAGGCATATCGCGCTTGAGAGGAAGATCCTCGCGGAACTGAATCAATAACAGGAGGGAAATTATGAAGTACAGTTTGATGTCCCTGATGGTGGACACAGAATTAAAATTAATGAAGCCTAATTTCATTCATATGTCCATCCTGAAGGATATGGGCTATGAGGGGAACGATCCTACCATAGATGAAGTATTCGAGTTCCTGAATGCTCACGGCGTGCCGATGAAGAACGGAACCATGACCTTTGAAGATCTGGTAAAGCTTGCCAAAGACTGCGGATACGACGGACTGGACCTGATGAGCTTCCATTTCGAGCTTCCGGGAGCAGAAGCGAAGGAGATTTTGGATAAATATGGAATCGTATTATCCGCCGTCAATCTGATCATACCTTTTGCCAACGCATCCACAGAGGAAAAATACCAGGTGATGCTGTCAAGGGCCAAGGCGACCATCGACCAGACCAGTGAAGCAGGCTGCCGCAATATGCTCCTGATGCCTACCGTTTATGCCCTGGATGAGGGGATTACCATGGAGCAGTCTTTCCATTACCTTACCAGAGGATTGAAGGAGTGCGTGGCATACGGCAAGTCCAGGGGAGTGGTGATCAATACGGAGACACTGGAGACAGCAGGAGTATCCTACTGTACCTGCGGAGAGATGAAGCGTATCTTTGATGAGGTAGAAGACTTGAAATTGACTGGAATGTGCAGTCGGTATTCAAGAGAATTGACCGGAATAAATATGCTTACCGTGTCGTCCTTTTTTTTGGGGACGGCACAAAGCGGGTCAGGCTATGCTCCGGGTTTTCTACGAAAAAAGAGGCAGAAGAAGCCAGGAAGATTACCATAGGCAAACTGGTGAATGGGACGTATATTGTAAATGACAGAGTGAAGGTGAAAGATTTCTTGGAATACTGGCTTGAATATGACATCCGCAAAAGAGTGCAGAGCAGCAATACATATGTTACCTACTCCAATATTGCAAAGAAGCATATCATCCCCTTTCTGGGGAGCAAGAAGCTGACGGAGATAAATAGAGGCGATATTTACAGGCTTTATCAAGACCGGGCAGGATATTCCAAATATATTGCGAGGCTGGTCAAGACGGTCATGAACGTCTCTTTTCAGTATGCGTTAAAGCGAAAACTGCTTTCTGCCAATCCGGCAGAAGGGATAGATTTGCCCAAATCAATGGGAACGAAGCCATATCATACAAGGAATATTGATACGGCAAAAACCTTGAATATGGGGCAGATTTTGAAACTTCTGGAGGCAAGCAAAGAGACCCCGATCCATATGCAGATACTTTTTAATGTACTTATGGGGCTTAGGAGACAGGAAATCAATGCGGTAAAATATTCAGATGTGGATTTCATGAACCGCACATTATCCGTGGAACGGCAGCTTGGAAAGAAATTGAACCGTGAGCCGGACGGAGTGGAGGAAAAGCCTACATCGAAAAGTGAACTGCCTCTCAAAACTTCATCCAGCCGGAGACACGCTAAAGAGATTATCACAATGGATGTGTACGGTGATAATGCCAATATTATCCCGGAAGAAATCCCGGAACTGCTGTCATATATGGAGGAGGTCATGCCGAAGGAATCCGATGATGGCGGTACGGGGAATGTATCGTTGGATACGTTGGCTGATATAGAAGGGCTTTTGTCGGAGAGAAGACAGGAGACTTAAATTTGTCAAAAGAGTCGGTGAAAGAAGACAATTCTTTAAAAGCGTCAGCTATTG
>OFGB01001254.1_pt1 | contig 16012 bp, 10 predicted proteins | sample 1521491 | NCBI WGS metagenome assembly OFGB01 (sample SAMEA3504095, study PRJEB24116) | mouse gut metagenome | biome: mouse gut; feature: mouse-associated habitat; material: faeces | place: Denmark | collected 2011
CTATCATGCTCTTATTTCCAGCATAGAAAAAGAACAATATCAAAAATTGTCTGATGATGTGCGAGTGGATTTATGCGGATTCACAGCTTCTATTGGTAGTGTTAAATCTGGAAACGATCGTCTTAATATTTCGTATTCCAACAATGATGCACTTACATTAAATGGGCTATCTGTTTCCGAGGGGAAAATGCCAGAGAAAGAGAATGAAATACTGATTGAACAAGAATACTTAATTCGGCAGAAGATAAATGCAAAAATTGGAGATACCATTTTATTGCCAGACCCAAACAACGGCGAGGAAAAATCCTTTATTATAACAGGATACTTGAAAACAGGGGCGAAAGGCACTGACCGTTCATTATATGGGGCTATGGTTTCTGAAGAATACTTTTTAGAAATGGATGGATGGAATCACTTTTCACCGGCAGTAATGCTTCGTGTAAATTTAGATGCAAAGACGAACTCTGGGGATGTAAAAAACTTAATATCAGAGATAACGGCTGATGCAGGCTGTAAAGCGGCTCCTTCTTATAATGAAGCGTATTTGAATCTTAGCCAGCCTTCGGTACCGATGGTTCTGGCGGCTGTTGCCGGGCTGGTTGTTATCGTAATCGCTGGTATTTTGGTAATATACAACATTTTCTATATTTCCATTATCAATTCAATTAAAGAATATGGACAGCTTCGCACAATAGGGATGACAGCAAAACAGATTCAAAGACTTGTTCTTAGGGAGGGAACTTTGCTGATGTTACCTGCAATACCTATTGGACTAATTGCGGGAATTGTAGTGGCTTATATTTTAATTCCACATGGATTTGGGCTATGGAATGTACTATGGATATGCCCAATTGTTGTTGTGTTAACCTATGCCACTGTACGCCTGTCCATCAAAAAACCTGCTAAAATAGCAGCGACCGTTTCACCCATAGAGGCTTCACGCTATGAACAAAATAAGTTGCCTAAATGTAAACATAGGCAGCACAAACTAACGCCGGGGTCTTTGGCAGTAAATCAAGTTTTGCGTTATAAGAAAAAGAATATACTGACAGTCGCCTCTCTTGTCTTGACTGGCGTTCTGCTGTCAGGTTTATCCTCTGTCCTTTCTTCTATCAATGCAAAAGATATGTCTTTATCTGGATTTGCAAGAGGACAGTTCGTTTTAAAAATCTCAAATCAGGAGCTAATGGAAAATCCTTTAGAGATTTTGCAGGAATCAAGTCCTTTTACGGAGAAAGTAGAAAAAGAACTCTCGCAATTATCAGGTGTGCAAAAGATTATGAATGATCAGCATCTCCCAGTCTCCTATGATCTGCAGGCTCTGGAATCAGATGCTGAAATTGTAGGATTTGAGAAAGCAGATATGACTTTGCTGCAAAGCTGTATCTTAAATGGAGAAATATCAGATTATGAGCAAATGGCAACTGAAAATCAGATGGTTATTGGCCGGCCGAATGACTTTGAGAAGTATTTTGGTATTCATCCAGAGGCTGGCTTGTCTGTAACGCTGAAGATTTTTGATGGGCAGCATACGGAGAACCTGGAATTTGAGATTGCGGCAGTTCTTGACGAAAGTAAGATTGGAAATAATGGCGATAAAATAGATATGCTGTTATTGCCGGTTGATTCAATGCAAAAAATTGCACACAGCAATTTAACATATCAGTATGTAATTTGCGTAGAGGATTCTTTTGAACAGCAAGCAGAAAATGAAATAGACCAAATTGTATCAGATAACCCGCGGCTGAGTGTGGATTCACTTTCTGCTGCGATTGCCCAGAATGAAAACTTCCTGCAGGGAACACAGTTAGCCCTTGCAATAGCCATTGTTTTAATTGGTTGTTTTTCTGTGATGAATTTGTTAAATACAATTTTGACGGGAATTATCGTAAGGCGCAAGGAATTTTCTCTCATGCGTTCAGTGGGAATGTCTCAAAAACAATTATCCGTGATGGTTCATAAAGAGGGATTGATCGTAGTCGGCATGGGACTTGTATTATCTGTGATAATTGGTGGAGGAATTGGATATGTTCTTTGCTCATTTTTGAAAAACAACCTAATGAGCTATTTGAATTATCAATTTCCATTGTGTATTACAATCTTGTATTGTGCGATTGTTATTTTATGTAGTGTGCTGATTACAACAGGCGCCTTAAAGCAGCAAAGCAAGTTATCAATGATGGAAGCTCTGCGATAAGTGTATTTTTTTGCTGCTGTAACATTTCGCGGACATTTGAGTTTTACAATGTCCTTATTAACAGGAAAAGGAGTATTTGATTATGAATGTATTACAAACAATCGACCTGAAAAAGTATTATGGCAGCGAGCCCAATATCACCCGCGCCCTGGACGGCGTCAGCCTGTCTGTGAAACAGGGGGAGTTTGTGGCGGTGGTAGGGACTTCCGGAAGCGGCAAATCCACCCTGCTCCATATGATGGGCGGGCTGGATACGCCTACCTCCGGAAGCGTCATTGTCCGCGGGGACGAGCTGGCGGAAAAGAATGATGAGGAGCTGACCATCTTCCGCCGCCGCAATATCGGCTTTATCTTCCAGAACTATAACCTTGTCCCAATCCTGAATGTCTATGAAAATATTGTCCTGCCTGTGGAGCTGGACGGCGATACGGCAGATGAGAAATTCATGGATGAGATTGTGGAGATGCTTGCATTGGAAGATAAGCTTAATAATATGCCGAACAATCTCTCTGGTGGGCAGCAGCAGCGTGTCGCTATCGCACGTGCCCTGATTACCAAACCAGCTATCATTTTAGCTGACGAGCCCACGGGCAACCTTGATTCCAGGACCAGCGCCGATGTGCTGGGGCTTTTGAAACGCACCAGCATGGAGTTTAACCAGACGATTGTGATGATCACCCACAACAACGAGATTGCCCAGCTTGCCGACCGCATAGTCCGAATTGAGGATGGCAGGATTGTTGGAGGAGGAAGGCAAGTGCGGAGCGCTTTTAAAATGCCTTCCGACGACCTGCCCTCGGACGCTAGTGAGGGGGCGCTACCTTGTAAAGGAAGGCAGGCGCGACGCGATCTGGGAAAGCCTTCTGACGAAATGCTGCCAGGAACCGGAAAGAGGGCGCTGCCTCGCAGGGGAGGTGGCAGATCATGACATGGCCTTTTGAGAACGACACCAGCTCTGTTGTAAAGAAACTGGCAAACAGAAGCATGAGGGCAGATAAGAGAAGCAGGCTGCTTTTGCTCTTTACGATTGCGCTCTCTGTCTGCATGGTCCTTTCCATCATTTTAATCTCGTCAGGTTTACAGGAGAAATATAAAAATACCCAGAGAAACAAAGCGCAAATTGGCATTTTGGGAATTACAGACGAGCAGTCGGATCGGCTGCTTGAAAAGGGAGATGTTTTATGGATTGGCGAGTACTCTGCAATCGGACTGTTTTATGTGGATAGCAAGACCATCACGGTTGCATATGGGAACCAGGATTATTTCCTGCATCAGGAAGAAAAGACTTTGCAGGGGAATACTCCGCAAAAGGTGAATGAGATCATGCTGCCGCAAAATTATATTGATTATCTGGGAAAATCTTATCAGGCCGGCGATACGGTTTCGCTTGACCTGACCGGAACAGGTCAGGAGGCAGAATATATACTTTCGGGCATCCTGAATGATACAAAAGAGAGCGACGGATATTTCATCTATGTAAATAAAGAACTTGCGCGCAGTTTATCAGAAGATATGTTTCAGGTAACCGCATATACAAGGCTGAATACGAAAGCCATAAGCTCAGGAGCGATTCTTGATTTTGCCGAAGAGGTCATACGGGATACAGGCATTGTAAAAGAACAGATCAACCTTACAGAATATTTTGCGGTTATGTCGGGGGCAATAAAATCCGGGATTCCCATTCCGGTTCCGGTTCTGGCTGTGCTGACGGCGGTTCTGGCCGCGACGATTGTTTATGGTGTTTTTTATACAAAGATTGTAAAGAATGTTCAAATGTTTGGACGGCTGCGGACGATTGGAATGACAAAAAAGCAGATGAAAAGGATGGCAGGGAAAGAGGGGCGTTTGTATGCCCTGATGGGGATCCCGATGGGGCTTGTATTTGGCATTCTGATCGGGTTTGCCGGCTGTCCCGATGGATTTCGTGTGAAAACGGCAGTTCTTTATGCCGTTCTGGTTGCGGCGGCAGCTTTTCTGACCGTGAATATTGCGATATTTAAGCCTGTACGGGTGGCAATGCATACGTCCCCGGTAGAGGGTACGAGGTATCTTGCGTATACAGGGAAGGTCAAGAACAGCCGGGGGCTGCACCGGAGATTTACACCGTTCAATTTAGCCAAAATGAATATACAGAGGAATCGAAAAAAAGCAGTTTTGACACTTTTCATGCTTGGAATGAGTGGGGCGTTTCTGCTGGTTACCTCCACGGCTGCCGGTTCGGTTGATCCGGAAAAACAGGCGAACTTCAAGTACTATCCCTATGGGAACATCCTGATACAGATAAAAAATACGGTGGGAAGTTCGTTTGATAAGGAGTCGGAGCCATACGGAAGCTCAAAGCTGCAGCTGGAGGGAAATCCACTGAAAAGCCAGACGTTGCTTCAGGAATTGGAAGAAATAGATGGAATAGAGAAAATTACGGAATGCGATTGTATCCATATGACCATAACATTTCCGGGCGGAAGCGGGTCAATTACAAGCATTACCGACTTTTTCCCGACCTTAAACCGGGAACAGGTAGAAGAGAAGCAGACCGTTTTATCTGACGGAACGGCGGATTATGATGATATGGCTGCAAGAAACGGAATATTAGCGGAAGAAGATACGGCCAAAGTCGGGGATACCCTGAAAATCGGGGGAAGGGCTTCAGACGGCAGCAGCTTTGATATAGAAGCTGTCGTAGTCGGGACATACGACAGGGCCGATCTGATGGAGGACAGCCCGGTTGTACCGGGAAGCCCTTATTTTATCATGACATATGATACGGCAAAAAAACTGACAGGAATCACAGAGCAGACAGGCATCCTCGCTGTGAAAGCTTCCGACGGATATTTTCAGGAGGTTCTGGATGCAGTCCGCAAGATAGCGGACAAGAACGGGACAATAGAAGTAAATGCGGTTGAGCAGACGATTGCCAACATTCAGTACAGATATCATTCGTCTATCAGGGCGATGTATATGATTTCAGCCATTTTATTTATCTTTGGAAGTATCAGCCTGATGAACATGTTTCTGGTTGATTTCCAGAGCAGAAAATGTGAATTTGGCCTGTTTGAGGTTGTAGGAACAACGAAGAATCAGCTAAATAAAATGCTGGACAGAGAAATTGGGATCTATCTTGGCGGTTCGTTGGCAATATCCCTTATTTGCGGCAGCATTTTAAGCGTCATTGTATGCAGACAGCTGGATATGATGAACCACTGCATTACTCTGAAACTGCCATGGATATTTCTACTGGCCCTGGCGGCTGTATTGGCGGTCATATATTTGACTTTTTCTGTATATGCCAGGTCAGAACTAAAGAAAACAAGTATACTGTCTGCGATTAGGGAAGATTGAAAAAAAGGAGGTGGAGATTATGACGTGGCCTTTTGAAAACGATACCAGCGCCGTTACCCGCAGGCTGTCGAATGCCCGTCTTGGGCAGGACCGTTTTAGGAATCGCTTGATCGGGGTTATTATTTTTATGGCTGCGGCCATTATGGCGTTTATTTCTTCTTATGCATATAACATTACAAATGAATATGCGGCATCAACTTCCTATCAGGGGATTTTCCAGAACCTCTCACAGGAAAATATTTCCTCATTGAAGGCAGATCCCCGTATCCAAAAGACAGGCGTATTCCAGTCTGTCGGCATGACGGAGCAGGAAAATGGTATTACAATGAGTATGGTATGTTCGGATGAAACAACCATGCAGCTTTCCAATATTACATTGGCCAAAGGGCATATGCCGCAGGCAGCGGATGAACTGCTTATAGAAAAGGGGTATATAGATGCCTTACATCTAAATGCGGGAATCGGTGACACTATAACCCTTCATTACCGCAATCAGGCGAGCCGCCAGTTAGACACAAAAGAATTTCGGATCACAGGGTTTATCCAGACAACTGCTGAAAATGACAGGGACAGAGCAGCGTATAACGCTGTCGTTTCACAAGATTTTGTGCAGGAAGATTCTGCGCTTTCTGCTGAACCTGCAGCGGTTATGATTTCTGTCCGTGATTCAGCAGGATATACAAATCAGGAACTGAAAGAACTGGTACGGAATATTGGCCTGGATTGTGGGATTTGTGCAGACAATATTCAGATTAATAATCTGTACATTGACAGCAACAATCTGTCGAAGGAGACGGTGCTGGCCGTTCTGCTTGTTGGACTGGTCCTGATTGGCATCTGCTCTCTGGTTGTTTACAATATATTTTATATTTCTGTAATAAATAATGTGACATCCTTTGGACAGCTTCGTACAATCGGCACTACAAAGAGGCAGATCAAACAGATTATTTCAAAAGAAGGGAATTATCTTGCGCTTCGCTTTATTCCATTGGGGTGTGCGGCAGGCGTAATGTTGTCTTTTCTGACAGACCGGAACGCTTTTCATGCGCTTCCTGATATGATAACCGCATTTTTGTCAGGAATCGTGGTATTTGTCTGTGTAAGGCTGTCTATTTTAAAACCGGCAAAGATTGCCATGTCGGTTGCACCTGTGGAAGCATTCCGTTACAGCGGATATACTGAGCGCCAGATAAATCTGCCGCTCAGTATATGTGATGCGCACAGCCGCATAAGGAAGTATGCCGCTTTGCGGCTGCGGCTGGCGCGATACTCACGGCAGATTTCATCAGCCGTGAGTATATATTGGAATAAAAAGTTGAAAAAGAGCGGGAAACATCTCACACCGTTTTCACTTGCGGTTCTGAACCTGTTCCGTAACAGGAAGAAAAGCATACTGACCTTTGCCTCGCTGGCCTTAAGCGGAATGATGTTTGTAGGGATCTCTTCCCTGCTGTCCTCTCTTGATCCGGAGCAAAGGGCGAAACAGGCTTTTCCTTACGAGGGGAGTTATGTGGTGGAACTGAACCGCTCGCTTGTCACGCCTGCGTTTTCTCTTACGGAATTACAGGAAAACAATCTGTTGACAGATGAATTGGAAAGTCATATTCTGTCCATCGACGGGGTAGAGGAAGTCATCCGCCAGCAGGAAATATGCGCCGGGATAGATGGAACGGAGACAGCAATCCGGAGTATGAACACAGAGGATTATAAGGAATTAAAGGACAGGGTAATGACAGGGAAACTGCCGGATTGTGACCATACAGGAGAAAATTCCCTTATCATTAACATGGGAAGCCCGGAATTAGAATATCTGCATAAGAGCTATGAGGTAGGCGATACAGTCGCTTTTTCACTGGCAGGAAACAGCCCGCAAAGTAATATTACCTATACCGTATCTGCTGTTATTTTTGACAGAGACAGTTCTGCCAGCTTTATCCTGCCCGCGGCTGAAATGGAACAGATGGTTCCCTATAATGCAAGCAGTGCATTTGTAATCCGGGCAAATGCAGACAGTGATACCGGAATTGAGGAAGAATTATATTCGCTGGTTTCAGCAGGCGATACCTTGCGCCTGAAGACATTAAAAGATATGACGATGCAATACAAAAGCGTATTCAGCACAATTTCTATTGCGGCATATGCGCTGTTAGCAGTTATTGTCCTGTTCAGTATCATCAATCTGGTCAATACCAGTATGACAAATATCATTTCCAGAAGGAAAGAAATGGGGTTATTCCGGGCGGTTGGCCTGGGCGGCAGACAGCTTTATCATATGATAGGCTTTGAAAACGGATTTCAAACGCTTGGCAGTTTTGCCGTCTCCCTTGTCTGCGGTCTGGGGATTGGGAAAGCAATATGCGCTGCCGTGGGGAATATGCCTGGGTTGGGCTTTATAAATTATACGTTCCCTGCCGTACCTGTTCTCTTATATGTTTTATTGGTTTTTATGATTCAATTAGCGCTTACAAAATGGGCGGATCGGTATTGCAAAAAAAACAGCGTGGTAGAGCAGCTTCGCATAACGGAATAGGAGATGGCAGGTTATGACATGGCCTTTTGAGAACGACACCAGCGCCATTACAAAAAAGCTGGCAAAAAAAAGCATGAGAAGCGAGAAACGCCGGAACCGGATGGTGATCATCGCGGTCGCTCTGGCGGCGTTCCTGATCTGCTTTGCGGGAACTGCGTCTGTTTCTCTGGCACAAATACAGCGTAATCAGGTAGCAGATACGTATGAGGCGGTCTGGCAGGGGATTGACGAAGCGGATCTTGAAATCCTGAAAGAACAGCCGGAATTTGCCCGCGTGGGCGGCTACTATCTGCTTGACCAGGAACCCTCCAGACAAGGGTATACAGCGTCCTATGTGTATATGGACAGGGAAATGATGGATACTGCCCGTGGCCAGATGAGGCTGCTAGAGGGCCGGGTTCCTGAAAAAGCAAACGAAGTTGCTGTAAGTAAATACTTCCTTTCCACCTATGGAGATAATGCTAAGGTTGGGGACACGGTGACCTTAGATACAGAGAGTTTTCATGGCGGTTATACCGTTACCGGAATTATGGACAGCGCAGGCGAAAAGGAGATGAATACCTGTCCTTTTGTCCTGTCAAAGGCTGCATTGACAGAATGGGCAGGATTCGACCCTGCGGGATATCGTGCATATGTGCATTTTGAGAATGACACGAAACTGGATGAGGCGGTCATGACGGCTTCCTGCCGCGAGATTACGGAAAAATACGGGCTGCCGCCTGTGGGAATGAACAACAGATATTTTACTTATTATAAAAGAACCATAGATTTTACGGTCGTCGGCGGTATCGCATTGCTCGTCCTGATTGGCGGGTATGTGGTAATCCAGAGCATTTTCCGTATCTCCGTCAACGACAAAATACAAAGCTTCGGGCAGCTTCGGATGATTGGCGCAACGAGGAAGCAGATCAAACAGATCGTGAAGTGCGAGGGGAGAAGGCTTGGCAGTATCGGGACTCTGATTGGAACAGTGTTGGGAGTGTCTGGCAGCTTTCTCCTATTTCCGAAAGGATTTCACGCCCTGTATTATGCGATAGCCGCTGTTTTAGCGGCAGTAATCTGTTGGTTTATGGTGTTCGTCTCCATCCGCAGGCCGATGAAAATAGCTTCCGGCATTTCTCCCGTGGAGGCAGTCCGGTTTTCGCCGGAGCCAGACGCCATCTACAGGCGGAGGAAATACATCAGGCTGGATCCCGTTTTTATGGGAATCGCAAACTTCATGCGTGACCGTAAAAAAACAATCGCTATTGTGGCTTCTTTAAGTTTAGGCGGCATTTGTCTGCTGATCATTGCTTCTGCTCTTTTAACAAGATCGCCCAAGCAGTATGCGCGGCAGTTTTTTCCTGACGGGGATTATGAAATTTATCTGGATTCCGAAAAATCCGAAATTGAACTTATGACCGGGGGAAATCCGTTCGATGACCGGTTGAAAGAAGAAATTTTGTCTATTGACGGAGTGACTGATATCATTGAAAAACGGGAAGCTTTTATAGGAAAGGCTGCTGTTTCGGAGGTCACGCCTGTTGCCAGTATGTGTGATATTCTGGATGAGGAAAATGAACAGGAGGCAGAACTGGCTTTGGTCAAAGGCAGTATGCCGGCGGATAAGGATGAAATCTTAATAGCTGAAAGTGTGTATCAATACCTCGGACGATTCGCAGATGTCAAGGTCGGCCAGACGATGGAACTTACTGTGGAACAGAAGACCGTTTTGGTTACTTTAGCAGGTACTTTTGATACAAAGAAGGTTACAAACGGGCATGGCAGTCTGGCGATGGATTCTACGCAGGTTTTTCTCTCCAGAGACCTTGCACAGGGATTATTCCCTGAAATTGAGAATTTCGATTATTCGTGGAATATAGTAAGCGATCCCCAAAAGGCGCAGAGTGTGGAAGCCGGTTTAAAAAGTGTGGCTGCAAACCACAGAGACCTTGCATTATGGACATTTGCTGAAAGTCTGGAATATGAGGAAATGCAAAGCAGGATCATGTTCGGCAGTATGCAGGCGCTTTCGTGGCTGATATTCCTGTTTGGTGTGATCAACCTCATAAACACGACCCTTTCGAACCAGATATCCAGAAAACGGGAAAACAGTATTTTGCGCTCCATTGGCCTGACTGGAAAACAGCTATGTAAAATGAACATCTGCGAGGGCCTGTGTTATGCGCTTTTTACAGCATTGGCAGTCTTGCTTGCGGGGCTTCCGATTGCCGTTGTAGTTTCCAGGGAAATAAGCAAAATAGCCTTTGCGGGAAAGATTGTGCCGTATCAATTCCCGGTTTTGGAAATGGGGCTGTTCCTGCTGGCGCTGTTTGTCGTGGAACTGATCTTGTCTGTCTGGATGGTACATAGGCAGAAAAAACAGTCCCTGATTGAACAGATGCGGGCGCTTTAGTAATTCACATTCCACAGCATTCAGAAAGCATTTCACAGCAATTCGATTGTTTTGGCGCTTCAGGCAGAATATAATAAAATGTCTACCTATAGCAATGGCAAATTATATTTGATTTAGCCATTGGCTGTTGTGTACGGGGAGGTGGCACATTGATTCACATTGCAATCTGTGATGATGAAAAATATATGTCCGATCATATAAAAACTTTGGTCTCCGATTTTTTCCGTAAAAAGAACAGGGAGATCCGTCTTAGGATATTTTCAAGCGGCGAAGAGCTGTTAAGCGGCGGCAGGCAGATAGACATCTGTTTTCTAGATATCCAGATGAAGGGTATGGACGGCATGGAAACCGCAAGGAGACTGAGGGCAGATAAATTCCAAGGATTCCTGATCTTTATCACGGTACTGAAAGAGATGGTATTTTCGTCTTTCGAAGTGCAGGCGTACGATTACCTGCTCAAACCGGTGGAAGAAAAACAGTTTGAGAAAACCATGGAACGCCTTTATGCTTCCATGCGCAGTGCCGGTGAAGACAGTATGCTTATACAAAAGGGGTATGAGGGACGCATTGTCCAAAAAGATGAGATTATTTTCTGTGAGATCATGGACCGGAAAATATATCTGAACCTGACCTCAGGCGAGGTTCTTGATTATTATGAGCAGATTGAGAATCTGGAAACGAAGCTGGGCAGTCATTTTTTTCGGTGCCACAGGAGCTATCTCATCAATCTGAAGCATTTAAAAGGATATAAAAACGGAACCGCATATATGGATAACGGCAGGGAGGTTCCTGTATCACGGCTGCGGAGCAAAGAGTTTTCCGGTGTTATTCTGCAGTATATGAAAAATAGGTAAGTTGTGTATAGCTATGAAGGTATGGAATGGATACAGAAGTTATACATATGGGGGCAGGTAAAATGGCTGAGTATTTAGATTTTTTTAATGTATATGTCATGGGTGTCATTGAGATGACTTTTCAACTATATTTTCTGGGAAAAATTCTGAAAAAGAAAATATCGCTGCCTTTTTACTTCCTGTTTGCAGTTTGTGCGGTGATTGTCTGCGATTTTATCCCGGCCAGCACGATCACAGGCTTTGCTGCGCTTGTCTTTCTGCTTACGGCATGCGGGATTTTGGTGTGCCATGCGGATGTTAAGTCATCCATTCTGTATGCGGCCCTGGCGGTTGAAATCATGCTGCTCTGTTACGGAATTGTGAAATCCATACTGGCTCTTTTACGCCCATGGATGCCTGTGGTTTTCCATGATATGGACGGTATTGCGGTTATGCTGGTCAGTGAGGCGGCTTCATTGGCGCTGTCCGGTTTTTGTTATTATATGGTGTATCGTTATTTTTCCTGCTATTCTGCGGCGGAGATGCAGCAGATGTTTCTGGTTATCATTCCAATACTGATGATATTTATTATGAGTGAGTATATCAATACGGTTGAATTTGAATGTCAGTTTGAAGTTTTAGCGGAGGGCGGGCCTTCCGGAGACCTGTTCAGCCACTGGCATCTGCTTGTTATACATCTTCTGGGGCTTTTAAGCCTGTTCTGCATCCTGTTCTCTTATAAGAAACTGCAGCAAAACTTCCGTCTCAACACAAAAATTTCACTGCTGGAGCAGGAGGAACATACCCTGAACCAGTATGTGGAGGAAGCGAAGACCCGCTATGACAGGACAAAGTCCTTCCGCCATGATATCCGAAACCATATCGCAGTGATAAAAGACCTTTTAGAGAGCGGGAAATTTAAAGAAGCTGTAAGCTATATTGAGGATATGGACCATATGGCCGAAAAAATGTCATTTCCCTGCAGCACCAATAACCCTGTAGTGGATATCTTAATGGGAAACAAACTGGGGATTGCAGAAAGCATGGGAATCCGCGTGAACTGTTCCCTTCTCCTGCCATACCCCTGCGGCCTTAAAGACATGGATATCTGCATTGTCCTGTCGAATGCGTTGGATAATGCAATCCAGGCATGTAAAAATATGGATGGGTATATCCATGTGTCCGGGCGTATGCAGGGAGATTTTCTCATGATGGAAGTGGAGAACAGCTTCCGGGGGAAAAGCGCGGTGAAAAAGGGAACGGGATTGTCTAATATAAAGGCGGTAGCTGAAAAATATAGCGGCGCCATTAGCATAGAGACAAGGGAGGATGTATTTGCCCTACAGGTGCTGCTTGTCATTCCACAGCATCCAGAATGCATCTCACAGCAAATGGATTAACCGCCCGCATTTTGCAGCCGAAAAACGAAAAGGGAAGCTGTTTTTATAAATGTAAGAAATAGCTGCCCGATCATATCAGATTAAAGGAGGAACATACTTATGGCAATGCAGGTTAGTGGAAATTACGCGCAATCCAGAACTGATTATGCAGAGAAGGTGAAGGAGAAGCAGGCTGCGGAAAGGGCGGAAAAAGCAAAAGAAGCACAGGAAGCTAAGAAGGCGGCCGGGGAAAAAGGATCAGGCAGACTGTCCGAACCGCAGGATGTTTACATTCGTGGTGAAAAATCAGAAAAAGAGCCTGTCGGACTGTATCGGATCGGACAGGATGAGGACGGCAGCAGGAAAATCTTTTTTGATGATCCGGATAAGGCAAACCGTGCGGATAACAAGGAAGAGCCGAAAGCAGATGAGGATGGCAAAAAGTCGAAAGTAGACGGGAACGGCCAGGGAAAGCCGGCGGAGAAATGTGTCGGGAATACGGATAAGGTTGACAGAGAAATTAAGAAACTGAAAGAGAAAAAGCAGCAGTTTGAGCAGCAGATTCGGTTAGCTTCTGGAGATGAGAAGAAAATCCGGGAGTTGGAGAAAAAACTGGCACAGGTAGAGAATGAGTTAAGCCAGAAAGACAATGATACATACAGGAAGCAGCATGCTGAATTTTCCCAGATGAAATAGTTTCACAAGGAATGAATTTCGGGAAATGGTGGCAAATGTATACTGTTTTCCAGTATTTTTGAAAAGATTATGCCGGGAAAAATTTGGATGGAGGAATCATTATGCATGCGAAAACAATGGAAGGCCTTGCAGGAGCAAGTATGAATATGAAAATGATGAATACGCCGTTCCGTGTCTATGAAGAAGCAGAGAGGAGAGGCGATACATCCACCATGGCGCGGGCAATGGGGTATGTCGGTGAGACTGCAGACAAAGCAGAGGACTATCAGAAGAAGATTGAGAAAGGAATGAAAGAGGAGGCAAAAGAGGCGCGGGAAAACGCGAAATCAGAGCAGGAAAACGCGATCCGGAAACAAAAGGAAGAACGCGGGGAACAGGAAAAGAGGATAGCGGAAAGCAGGAGTGGCAACACGGATACAGTAAGCATCAGCGAAAGCGGGAAGGCCGTGTCAGGTGAGAGATCCGATTCGGTTCAGGCTGGTACAGACAGCAGCACACCTGTAGAAGGAGCAGATGCTATTATGACAGAGCCTGTAATTTATACGAAAACAGGAGAAGAAGCAAGACCCGAATCCGGTACGAATATTTCAATTTCTGCATAGAAGAAATCCATCCCCAGCAGGAAGGAACTGCCATATGGTTCCAAAACCTGCCGGGGAAGTTAGGATTCTTTTGGTATACAGGCTTGTAGGGGATTGCATTTTTTGTGAAGAATATGAGGCAGACCGGACATTGGAATTGGAAGGAAAAATAAAAATGGATAAGAACAGAGATTGTTTTGGAGCAGACATTGAGGCGGTCATAACAAGTTTTAATCAAGGAACTATGATTCTTGAAGCCGTTGAATCTTTATGCGCCCAAACATTATTACCCCAAAAAATAATCATTGTTGATGACGGCTCCAAAGAAGAGAATTCCATACGTATATTAAAAGATATGGAAAAAAAGGCTGATCTGCAGGTTCCGGTAATGATACATTATCAAGAAAACAGGGGAGTATCCTCTGCGAGAAATACCGGTATAAAGAAAACACAGGCGCCAATGGTATTAGTATTAGACGGGGATGATAAACTGGAACCTGAATTTACGGAGTATGTAAGCCAATTGCTTCGTGACAATCCATCCATGGTCGCTGCCTCCTCCCGGATGCAGACATTTGGGATTTTGGATTCCATTGTCTGTCCTGCCGGAGGGAATATAAGTTCATTTTTATCACGCAATTGCTGTCCGGCGACACACATTCTCCGCCGGGAAATATTTGAACAGTGTGGAGGATATGATGAATCCATGCGTTCTGGTTTTGAAGACTGGGATTTCTTTTTAAGCATGATAGAAACATCTCCGGAAGCATGGATTGGGATTGTTGATAAGCCGCTGATCCAGTATCGTACAGCTCCTGCTTCATCCAATATAAAAAGCATGGATAAACGGCTGGAGATTATGCGTTTTATGATTGAAAAGCATATTAGCAGCTATCACGACCATTTAGCAGATGCATTGTTGGGAATAGAGACCATATCAAATTTAAGGTTATATCATTGGGAAAATGAAGTAACTCACGCAATAAGAAGTCATCAGGAAATAAGCCGGTTGTCAAAGGAGTTTTTGGAAAGTCCGACATATGGTGACGGAGGAATGGCTTCGGCCGTTCGGATTGCTTCGATTGGAGAAGAGAAATGAATAAGAAAAAATGGATCCGCATCGTATCGATTTATTCGATTATATATACAGGAATCACATTGTTAAGCAGCATTTTGTATCTTTGTGACGGTATTTATGAAGATCCAAGCGGTAACTGGCACGAATTAGACAGGGCTATGATCCTTCTGATAGGGGTAGCGGCATTTGAGTTGTGTACGAAGCTGCCTGTTAAACCCTTCAATGGCGTTTGTAGTATAAATAAGACGCCTGACCGCCTCCGGATATTTAAAATAGGTGGAAAGCGTTGCCCAGTTGTCATACCATGATTTATAAATCTTAGGATATTTGGAATTCCATTTATCACGGAACAGTTCCAGTTCATTCAGGGCGGTTTCTTCTGTAAGAGCCGCATACACAAGCTTCAGATCCGACATGAGCTTTTTGATGTCTTTGTAGGAAACAAATTTTGTGGAGTTCCTGATCTGATGGATGATGCACTGCTGGATCTCGGTCTGTGGGTATACCGCCTCTATGGCCTACGGGAAGTAAGCCCATCCACACAGGCGATCAGGATATCCTCCACACCGCGGTTCTTAAACCCGTTCATGATGGAAAGCCAGAACTTGGCACTCTCGTTTTCCCCCACATACATACCAAGCACATCCTTTTTCCCATTCATGTCAATGCCAAGAGCGATATAGACCGCACGTTTTACAATCCGTCCCTCGCTGCGGACATGATAATGGATGGCATCCATAAAGACTACAGCATAAACTTCTTCTAAGGGGCGTTCCTGCCATTCCTTTACGATAGGAAGAATCTTATCCGAGATCCGGCTGATGGTGCTGTCGGAGATATCTATGTCATAGAGCTCCTTATTCTGGTACTTTTTGATGAGCTGGGGCTGGTATTCGCCGTTACGGTCACGGGGGACAGCCATTTCCATAGTAAGCGATAAATAGAGGCACGGGGTGCCATCCCCCAATTTTTGCTCTATAATGA
>OFGB01001255.1_pt1 | contig 16002 bp, 14 predicted proteins | sample 1521491 | NCBI WGS metagenome assembly OFGB01 (sample SAMEA3504095, study PRJEB24116) | mouse gut metagenome | biome: mouse gut; feature: mouse-associated habitat; material: faeces | place: Denmark | collected 2011
CAAATGTAGGGCGGGACGACCTCGGCCCGCCGTCCTGCCGCAAACGGCGCGCCGGATCGTTGCGCCCTATGGAGTGCCTTTGTCAGCAATTTTGGATCCTGCTATAAACAGGCTCTTAGGATTGGCCCTGTCCCTTTCGGCTCTTCCAGACGGCGGCCAGGATATCCTTCAAAACCAGGAAGGCGTCCAGCTCGCTGTAGCCGCGCTCACGCTTCAGCTCCTGAATCAGTCCGTCCAGCTTGAGGGCATAATAGTCCACGTTCACCTCCTGGCGGTAGGATAGCAGGATGGGGTATTTTTTGCCCCAGGCCTTGGTCCAGTCGATTTTTTCCTCCAGGGCGGCGCTGGTCCGCTCAATGGCCTGCTGGACCTCCTCCACGTCCATGTCAAAGTCGATGAGCTCGTCCAGGGACAGGTGGTACAGCAGGGCCAGCCGCTTGGATTGGCGAATGTCGGGGAGCGTCTCGCACGTCTCCCACTTTGAGATGGTCTGACGGCTCACCCCCAGCTTTTCCGCCACCTCCTCCTGGGAAAGGCCGCGCTTCTTCCTCGCCTGAAATAAACTGTTTCCTAAATCCATAAATGGCACCTCTTTCTCTTTGGGATATCCACAGTATAGAAGATTTCGGGGGAAACCGCCACCAATTTTCCCTTGCGGTTTGGAGCGGATTCTTAACATAGGGGGAGAAGCCGCCCCAAAATGTTATCATTTGCCCCTTCCGGAACACAAAGGAGAAATTATAGGGGAAAGAGCGTGGCCTAAAAGGGTATTGACAGGTAAGGAATAACATTCTATAATTGAAACGACAAACAGCGACAATTTAAAGAGGGACGCTCAAGATTATGTTTCAACAGGTTGCTTTGGAAAAACTGGAGGATTATTTCAGGCCCCTTTCCGAACGGCGTGAGAGGTGCGTCTATTTTTACCGTTTTACTGGGCTCTCGCCGGAGGCGGCCGGTTTTATCCGGCGGTACTATGAGGCGGCGCTGCGGGGCGGCGTCGTCATTGACGGGCGTCTCCCCAACCCGGACGCCGGACAGTTGGCGTATTTTTCCGAGATCATGGGGATGGATTTCCAAATGGACCGGGCCTTTTTATCCGCGAAACTGGGGAAATGGCTGCCCCGGATGTCCGCCGGACAGCGGGAAGCGGTGGCTTCCGCCATTTTTTATACCTTTGAGGACATGCTGCGCCGGGGCAAGAATGAAAATATTTTGAAAAACGCGTATATAAAATATATGTGTTGGCTTTACTATAAATTTGAACGGATTGTCAATCAATTGGGCGGGGAAGTTCTCCCAAAAATTCTCTATGACGGAGAGGTTAGCTATTACGAACTGCAACTTTTGACCGTCCTGTCAAAGGCTGGCGCCGACATCGTGGTATTGGAGCGGGGCAGCGGGTATCATCAGTTGGACCCCGCTTCTGAATATTCCCGGCTCTACCAGGGGGAGGGTCTGGCCGGCTTTCCGCCCCAGTTCAGCTTAAAGGGGCTCCAGGCCGAGCTCACCCGGGAGGCGAACCGGCAGCGGCTGTACGGCCCCCTCCCCAAGGTGGAGGCCTGTACAAACGCCTGGATGAAGAAGCCGGAGCTGAGCGAGGCGCTGACCCCGGTGGGAGCCCGTGGCAGCGGGGAGGGGTTTTTCTACAACTGCTTCCTGGCGCAGTACGGCGTGTCGGACAAGCTCACCTTTTCCGGCGACCTTTTTGCTTTTTATAAGCGGCTGACGGGGGAGAAGCGGCGGGTCTGCGTGGTCAGCGGCGGGATTCCCATCCCCGCGCCGGAGGAGATCGCCGCCATTCAGCGGAAAAACTACGCCAATGTGGAGCAGCTGGCCGGCGGCCTGGCCCAAAATATCCGCTTTCCCGCTGATGCGGAGCTCCAGCGCCTTATGGTCAAGGCCTTTGTGGACCTTGTGCTGGACGGCGGGGGGCAGCCGGGGAACACCCTGCCCAAGATGACCAACCAGGCGGTCTACCTCCTGTGCTGGCTGAGGCGCTACCAGAAGGAGCTGTTTGCCGGCTGGAAGCTGCCGGAGGTTTCGGTGTTTATCCTCTTTGGACGGTGCGCCACAGACCCTGAAGCGCGGTTCCTGCGCCTGCTGGCGCGGCTGCCGGTGGACGTGCTGCTGATTCAGCCCAGCCTGAACGAGGGGGGCTGCCTGCGGGACGAGAACCTGCTGGAGCTGCGCCGTGAGAACTCCCTCGCGGTGAAGGAATTTCCCTCGGAGAACACGCAGGCGCGGGTGAGCACGGCGGCCTATCAGGCGGAGCGGGACCTGGACGACCTGATGTATCAGGACTCGGGGCTCTACCGGAATCAGCAGTACGCCAAGGCGGAGACGGTGATCCTCCGGACCATGTACGAGGAGATCGGGCTGCTCTGGGACCAGGAGCTGAAATACCGGCCCACATTCCAGACGGCCAACGGCGTTGTGACCATCCCCGTGCTGCTGGAGAAGGTCTGCGGCGTGAAGGACGGGCAGACCGCCCAGTACTGGCAGGAAATCAAAAAGCTGATCACCCCGGACACCCTGGTGGTTTCCGGCCTGCCGTGGCTCAAACCCCTGGAGGGGAATCCCATCAAGCCCTACGCCACCCAGTTTTTGCACAACGGGAAGCTGCTGAAAAGCAAGATCAAGGGCCATAAGGCCTACCCCTACGGCATTTTGCGGGGGGAGATGCAGGACTATCTGCTGGACAAGCTCCAACTGCTGCTGGACCGGCGGCTCATCGCGGGCACCTATCAGAACGGCACGGAGTATACCGCTGTGGCCGTGGCCCTGAATTTGAAAAAGGAACTCCTCCGGCTGATCCAGAAGTTTGACTTTACCAGGAAAAACCCCAAGCTGATTGTAATCAACACGGCGGAGGAGGTCCTGTCCCTGGAGGACAGCATCCAGTTCGCCTTCCTGAATCTGGTGGGGTTTGACATCCTCTTCTTTGTCCCCACGGGGTATCAGTGCATTGAGCGGTATTTTACCCAGCCTTTCGCCAACGAGCAGCAGATCGGCGAGTATCTTTACGACCTCGCCCCGCCTGATTTCAACACGGTCCAGACGCGGGGGCGCAATCCAATCAGAAAACTATTCGGAAGGAGCAATTGACTATGGGATTAGATTTTAACAGGCCCTCCTCCGGGCCGGCCCCCGTTCTGGAGGTGGCGCCCGCCCAGGGGCAGGAGGAGTACCAGGCCTACGACGTGGAGGCCGACAGAAGGCAGATGACCCAGATCATGGTCAATTCCCCCGAGGTGGACTCCCTGGCCAGCCAGATCGAGGTCTACAACCTGGAGACTATCGTGTCCTTCGGCAGCGGTGCGGCCGAGGAGATATCCAAGTGCTCAGACGTCATCCTGAACAGTATGAACATGTCCCAGCTGGACGACTCCAGCGCCATGCTCACCACCCTGGCGAAAATCATGGACAAGTTCGACATTGAGGAGATCAAGGACAACCCCGGCCTGTTTGGAAAGCTGTTCGGCAATTTGCGCAGGCAGCTGGATAAGATACTGGCCAAATACCACACCATGGGCGACGAGGTGGACAAGATCTATGTCCAGCTGAAGCAGTACGAGTCGGAGATCAAGCAGTCCAACCGGAAGCTGGAGGACATGTTCCAGGCCAACGTGGGCTACTACCACGAGCTGGTGAAGTATATCCTGGCCGGCGAGCAGGGCTGCCGGGAGCTGGAGGAGTACATCGCCCAGCGGAGGGCGGAGATGGAGTCCACGGGGGACGCCTCCATCCAGTTTGACCTGACCACCCTGGAGCAGGCGCTGATGATGCTGGAGCAGCGCACCCAGGACCTGCGCACCGCCGAGAGCGTGGCGATGCAGTCCATCCCCATGATTAAGACCATGCAGTTCAGCAACATGAACCTGGTCAGAAAGATCAACTCCGCCTTTATCATCACCCTGCCTGTGTTCAAGCAGGCCCTGACCCAAGCCATCATGCTCAAGCGCCAGCGCATCCAGGCGGAGGCCATGTCCGCCCTGGACGACAAGACCAATGAGATGCTCATCCGCAACGCCCAGAACACCGCCGAGCAGTCCAAGATGACCGCCCGCCTGGCCTCCGGCAGCTCCATCAAGATCGAGACGCTGGAGAAGACCTGGCAGACCATCGTCAAGGGCATCGACGAGACGCGGCAGATTCAGGAGAACGCCCGCAAGCAGCGGGTGGACGACCAGAAGCGCCTGGAGACGATCAAGGCGGAATTTAACAGCAGATACCACATGCCAAAATAAATATTAAGAAAACGGAGGAATCAACTTATGGCAATCAATCTGAGCAAGGGTCAGAAGGTAGATCTGACGAAGGGGAACCCGGGGCTTTCCAAAATTGTGGTTGGCCTGGGCTGGGACGTAAACGCCTTTGATTCCGGCGCCGCCTTCGACCTGGACGCCGCCGCCTTTATGGTGGGCGGCAGCGGCAAGTGCCCAACCGAGAAGGAGTTTGTCTTCTACGGCAACCTGGAGCACCCCAGCGGCTCCCTGAAGCACATGGGCGACAACCTCACCGGCGAGGGCGACGGCGACGACGAGCAGATCGTGGTGGACCTGGCGAAGGTTCCCGCCAATGTGGAGCGCATCGCCTTCACCGTGACCATCTACGATGCCGAGTCCCGCAACCAGAATTTCGGCCAGGTGTCCAACTCCTATATCCACATTCAGGACATGGCCTCCGGCACGGACCTGATCCGCTATGACCTGGGGGAGGATTTCTCCATTGAGACGGCCATCGTGGTGGGCGAGCTGTACCGCTACAACGGCGAGTGGAAGTTCAACGCCATCGGCAGCGGCTTCCAGGGCGGCCTGGCGGCGCTGTGCGGCCACTACGGCATCGACGTTGCGTAAAGGAGGGAGCGATATGCCTGTCAATCTGCAAAAGGGGCAGAAGGTAAGCCTATCAAAGAGCGCGCCCGGCCTGACAAAGGTGGTCGTGGGCCTGGGCTGGGACGTCAACCAGTTCGACACCGGCGGCGACTTCGACCTGGATGCCGCCGCCTTCCTCCTGGGGGACAGCGGCAAGGCCGCTAGCTCCAGCGACTTCGTGTTCTACGGCAACTTGAAGCACAGCTCCGGCGGCGTGGAGCATCTGGGCGACAACCTCACCGGCGCCGGCGACGGGGACGACGAGCAGATTAAAGTCGACCTGGCCAAGCTGCCCCCGTCCGTGACCCATGTGGCCTTTACCGCCACCATCTACGACGCGGAAGCCCGCCGGCAGAATTTCGGCATGGTGAACAACGCCTTTATCCGGATTTACAACGAGGCCACCGGGGAGGAGCTGCTGCGGTATGATTTGGGGGAGGACTTCTCCATTGAAACCGCCGTGGTGTTCGGCGAGCTCTACCGGAACAACGGCGAGTGGAAGTTCAACGCCATTGGCAGCGGCTACCAGGGCGGCCTGGCGGCGCTGTGCGCCAACTATGGCGTGGATGTGGAATAAGAGGAGGGGGAGCACATGGCAATCAGTCTGGAAAAAGGAAAAAAGGTCAGCCTGAAAAAGGGCGGGTCGGCCGGACTGGGCGAGATTCTGGTCAACCTGAATTGGAACACCAAGCCCGCCAAAAAGGGGCTGCTGGGCGGTTTGTTCGGCGGCGGCCAGGGGATTGATTTGGACCTGGGCTGTCTCTTCGAGCTCAAGGACGGCCGGAAGGGCGTGGTCCAGGCGCTGGGCAACGCCTTCGGCTCGCTGAACCAGCCCCCCTACATCGCCCTGGACGGCGACGACCGCACAGGGGCGGTGACTACAGGGGAGAACCTGCGCATCGACGGCAACCAGATCGCCCTGTTCAAGCGGATACTGGTCTACACATTTATCTACGAGGGAGTCGCCAACTGGCAGCAGGCTGACGCTACGGTCACCATCAAGTACCCCGGCGCCGAGGATCTGATTGTAAAGATGGACTCCTACAACTCCAACGACATTATGTGCGGCCTGGTGCTGCTGGAGAATGTGAACGACGAGACGTTCAGTGTGGAAAAAATCGTGCAGTTCTACTCTGGCCACCCGGCGCTGGACGCCGCCTTCCACTGGGGGATGCGGTGGCAGGCCGGAAGAAAATAACATCAACTGGGAGGAATTTACCATGTCTGTAAGCTTGCAGAAGGGCCAAAAGGTCAGTCTGACCAAGGACAACGCCGGGCTGGGTACGGTGGTCGCCGGCCTGGGCTGGGACGAGGTCAAGAAAAAAGGGGGATTTCTGGGCGGCCTGCTGGGCGGCGGCGGCCAGGCTGAGATCGACTGCGACGCCTCCGCGCTGCTGCTCCAAAACGGAAAGCTGATGGACAAAAAGGACATCATCTTTTTCGGGAATTTGACCCACCCCTCCGGAACGGTCCGCCACATGGGCGACAACCTGACCGGCGCCGGCGACGGGGACGACGAGCAGATCGTCATCGACCTGGCCAACGTCCCCGCCGAGTACGACCGCATCGTTCTGGTGGTGAACATCTACCAGGCCGTTCAGCGGCGGCAGAATTTCGGCATGATCGAGAACGCGTTCATCCGCATTGTGGACGCGCGGAACAACCAGGAGCTGTGCAAGTACAATCTCACCGAGAACTACAACGGCATGACCGCCATGATTTTCGGCGAAATATACCGCCACAACGGCGAGTGGAAGTTCAACGCCATCGGACAGGGCACCACCGACCCCGGACTGGGCGAGCTGGTCGGCCGGTATATTTAACGCTCTGCCTGTTATTTGAATCACAGGGAAGAGAGGAGGGCCTCAAGTCCTCCCTCTTTCCTGATATTTTAGAGGAGAAAAGCTCATGCACTTCAATGGACTATCTGACAAGCAGGTTGCCGAATCCAAGGAAAAATATGGCAGCAACCTGATTCCTGACTCTGAACCGACCACCTTTTGGGCCGAATTTAAAGAGACTTTTGGCGACCCCATGATCCGGATTTTGCTGGCCATTGCGGTCCTGATGATTGCCATGTGCGCCTTTGGCTACGCGGAGATCTATGAGCCGGTGGGCACCATCGTTGCCGTTTTGATTGTGGCCTTTGTGTCGGCCAAGACGGGCGTGGCCAGCGACACGAAATACCGGGAACTGAAAGACAGCACGAAAAAGGACCAGTGCAAGGTCTACCGAAACGGCGTGATCTCCGTGATTGACGTGGACGACGTGGTGGTGGGCGACAAGGTTCTGCTCCAGTCGGGCGACAAGATTCCGGCGGACGGCGTGCTGGTCCGGGGCGGGCTGAAAGTGGATAATTCCGCCCTGAACGGCGAAGCTGAGGAGTGCGCCAAGACCGCGGCGGAGGGGGAGTTCCGCCTGGCGGAGGAGATCACAGGCGACACCTTTGTGGACGCCCACTCCCTGTTCCGGGGGGCGGTGCTCTTCGACGGCGAGGGCGTGATGGACGTTCAGAAGGTGGGCCTGTCCACCATGATGGGGAAGATGGCCCAGGAGATGCAGGACGATGAGCCGGATTCCCCCCTGAAAGTCAAGTTGTCCAAGCTGGCCGACATGATTTCCCGGTTCGGGTATATCGGCGCCGTTGTGATCGCGGTGATGTATCTGGGCTATTTTGTCCTGTCCGCCGGCGGGTTCGGGCCCTACTTTGCCCAGGACGCGGCTGAAATCATCAAGGACGTGGTGGAAGCGGTGTCCCTGGCCATTGTGATTATTGTCTGCGCGGTGCCCGAGGGCCTGCCCCTGATGATATCCCTGGTGCTGATGCAGAACACCAGCAAAATGCTGGACCACAACGTACTGGTGAGGAAGGCGGAGGGCATTGAGACGGCTGGCTCCCTAAACATCCTGTTCAGCGACAAGACGGGCACCATCACAAAGGGCCACCTGGAGGTGGTGGAGTTCTTCACCGCCGACGGCATCTCCATCCCCCTTGCGGAGCTGGCCCAGCACGGCAAGATCAAGGGCCTGCTGGACCTGGCCATCGGAAAAAATACCCAGTCCATGTTTGACGCCGGGGGCCGGGTGATCGGCGGCAACGCCACGGACCAGGCCTTGGTGAAGTTCCTGGGGGCGGACGTGCTCAACCGGCTGGCGGAGACTTACACCGCCGCGCGGACCCAGAGCTTCAACTCCGCCAACAAGTTCAGCCAGGCCTACCTCCAGGAGTTGGGCAAGACCTTTTACAAGGGTGCGCCGGAGAAGTTTTTGGCCTCCTCCGGAAAGTACCTCAGCCTGAACGGAGACATCCACGTGGTGGACCCGGACCAGCTCAGCGCGAAGATCGACGAGCTGGCCGGCCGGTCCATGCGCGTGCTGGCCTTTGGCTACTCCGACCGGGAGATGACGGTGGACCAGATTAACTCCGACACCACTTTGATCGGCTTCTTTGGGATTCGGGACGATGTCCGGCCGGAGGCCCGGGAGGCCATCGCCGCGGTGCAGGACGCGGGAATCCAGGTGGTGATGATCACCGGGGACCGGCTGGAAACTGCGGTGGCCATCGCCAAGGACGCGGGCCTGCTGAAATCCCAGAACGACGTGGCGCTGACCTCCGGCCAGCTGGGCAAGCTGTCCGACGAGGAGGTCAAGGAGCTCATCCCCAGGATTCGGGTGATTGCCCGGGCCCTGCCCACCGACAAGTCCAGAATGGTCCGGCTCTGCCAGGAGATGAACCTGGTGGTGGGCATGACCGGCGACGGCGTCAACGACTCCCCCGCCTTGAAGCGGGCCGATGTGGGCTTTGCCATGGGCAGCGGCACGGAAGCGGCCAAGGAGGCCGGCAAGATTGTGGTCCTGGACGACAATTTCCGGTCCATTAAGGACGCCATCTGGTATGGCCGTACCATTTATCACAACATTTTGAAGTTCTGCAAGTTCCAGCTGGTAATCAATGTGGCCGCCGTTGTGGTCAGCGCCATCGCCCCCTTCTTCGGGGTGGAGGAGCCCTTGAAGGTGACCCATCTGCTGTTTGTCAACCTGGTAATGGACGGCCTGGGGGCCATCATGCTGGGCAACGAGCCGGCCCAGGAGCGCTATATGCAGGAAAAACCCCGCAGAAGGGACGAGAGCATTGTCAGCAAGGCTATGATGGTCCAGATTGTGGCCATGGGCATATGGCTGACCGTTTTGAGCTTTATCTTCCTGAAGCTCCCCCTTTTCGACCAGTTCTTCGACACGATGGAGCAGAAGCTCTCGGCCTACTTTGTGCTGTTTATCTGGGCCGCCCTGTTCAACGGCTTTAACGTCAGGGACGAGGGCTTTGATATCTTCAAGGGCCTGAACGAGAACACAGGCTTTATGAAGGTGTTTATTGCCATCATCCTGGTGCAGGCGGTGATTGTGAACGCCGGGCTGATCCCCGTGGCCGCCTTCGGCTGGATTGGAAACATGTTCAGCTGCGTCCCATTCAGCGCCGTTGGCTGGTGCGTGGTGGCGGCGCTGGCCGTGACGATGATTCCAGTGGATATGGTCCGGAAGATGATTTTTAAGTAAATGTTCATTAGACACAAGGGCTTCCCCGGTCTTGGGGAAGCCCCTTGCCGGACACTTTAGATAGGCGGGTGGAGTGCCGTGAAAAAACTGCAATACAATTCGCCGGTGGTCCTCAGCTATTTTCTGATCTCCCTGCTGGCGCTGGGCTTGGGGTATCTGACGGACGGCTGGACAACCTGGCACCTTTTTTCTGTCTACCGGTCGCCGCTGGCCGACCCTCTGACCTATGTCCGATTTTTCGGCCATGTCCTGGGCCACGCGGACCTGGATCATTTCCTGGGCAATATGCTGCTGATGCTGGTGGTGGGGCCGCCGCTGGAGGAGAAGTACGGCAGCTCCACGCTGCTGGCGGGCATCGCCCTGACGGCCCTGGTTTCCGGGCTGCTCCAATTCATATTCTTCCCCGGCGCGGCGCTGCTGGGGGCCAGCGGAATCGTGTTTATGCTCATTATGCTGTCCTCCCTGTCCGGCATGAAGAGCGGCGGGATTCCTCTGACCCTGTTGCTGGTGGCCCTGCTGTATCTGGGCCAGGAGGTCTATTCCATCCTCTTCGTGCGGGACAGCGTGGCCAACTTCATGCACATCGTGGGCGGCGCCTGCGGGACGCTTTTCGGCTTCGCCCTGGCGAAAAAGGGCCAAAAATTTTAGGGCTGTTTGACGGGCGTCAGTTGGCCCCACACAAAACGGAGTGATGCTTATGCCGGACTATTCCCAAAACGATCTCCTGCGGGTGGCCAAGCGGGTCCGCAACGCCAAAAGGAGCTACCTCCTGGTCAACCCGCTCCAGGGGAAGCACATCCCGGTGAGTCCGGCGAGGTCCCTGGAGATGATGAATACCCTGGGGGGCCGTCTGGCCGAAGCATATCCGGGGGCCCGCCTGGTCATCGGCTTTGCCGAGACGGCGACGGCCATCGGCGCGGCGGTGGCCAGCCGGTTCCCGGGGGAGTGCGTGTACCTGCACACCACCCGGGAGGAGCCCCCCCAGGTGGGGGAGTGGGTGCTGTTCTCTGAGGAGCACAGCCACGCTGTGGAGCAGAAGCTCTGCGGGGACAGCCTTGCCCGCTGGCTTGAGGACACGGAGAGCGTCATCCTTGTGGACGACGAGATTTCCACCGGAAAGACCCTAATCAATATGGTCCGGCAGCTCCGGGAAAGATACCCCGCCCTCTGGAGCAAAAAGCTGGTGGCGGCCTCTCTGCTGAACCGGGTTTCGCCGGAGCACGAGGAGCGGCGGGCGGAAGCGGGTATCCGCTGCGAGTATCTGGTCAAGGTGGTGGATGATGGAGCCGATGAGGCCGCCGCCCTCCTCCAGGTGGAGGAAGCCGGCCCTGCGGAGGGGGCGGACAGGGCCTTTGGGCGGATGTCTCTGGACTGCGGCCCGTTCCCAGACCCCCGGGAGGGGGTACGGATCCAGGACTATCTGGCCTACTGCCAGGGGCTGGCCCGGGCCTTTTTGTCCCGCGCCGGACTTGCCGGCATGGAGCGGGTGGTGGTGCTGGGGACGGAGGAGTGCATGTACCCCGCCCTTGTCCTGGGCCGAATGCTGGAGGAGCGGGGCCTGTCCGTAAAGTGCCACGCCACCACCAGAAGCCCCATCGGAATCTGCGGCCGGCCTGGCTACCCCATTACGTCCGGGAAGAAGCTCAGCAGCTTCTACGGGGGCCAGCGGGACACCTACATTTATAATATCTCCCCCTGCGACGGGCTGATTGTGGTGTCGGACGCCCCCGTCTGCCAGACGAAGGCGCTGAACCAGCTGGCCGCCCTCTGGGAGGAGCGGGGCTGCAAGCGGATTTTTTTCATTCAGGGAGGAAGCGATGTTTGGTACTTATAGAGACGGCGACGTCAAAATACTGCTGAAAGACATCACCGGCATGGTGGAGCCCCTGGGGACCCGGGAGCGGGAGGAGCGAATCCAGGGGGGCGTGCACTACTCGGAGATGCTGCCCATCGAATACGTGCCCTCGCCCGCCTACTTGTCGGCCTACCGGGACGCCCTGGCCAGATACGCCGGCATGACGGCGGAAGCAGTGGCCGCTGTGGCCGAACAGATATGGCGGGACAAGGGGGAGAACGCGGCGCTTGTCTCCCTGGCCCGGGCGGGCACCCCGATCGGCGTTTTGATCAAGCGGTATCTGGCCTTCCGGTACAACGCCGCGGTGGAGCACTACACCATTTCCATCATCCGTGGGCGGGGCATTGACCATGTGGCGATGGAGTACATTTTGAAGCGGCACAGGCCGGAGCACATTCAGTTTGTGGACGGATGGACCGGGAAGGGGGCCATTCAAAATGAGCTGAATCAGGCCATGAGGGAGTACCCGGGCGTGGAACCCGGCCTTGCGGTCCTGTCCGACCCGGGCCTGCTGGCCGGAAAGCGGGGGACCCACGACGACTTCCTCATCGCCAGCTCCTGCCTGAACGCCACGGTGTCCGGCCTGCTGAGCCGCACCTTTTACCGAAAGGACATCATCGGCCCCGGCGAGTTCCATGGGGCGGCCTTTTACAGGGAACTGATGGATGAGGATTTGACCTACTCCTTCATTGACGCTGTGGAGCGCCGCTTTCCGCTGGAGGGCGGCTGTCCGGAGGGGGCGCCTGACGCCTCCGCCAGCGCCGGGGAGGAGATTGACGGCATCTGCGCCCGCTTCGGGATTGGTGACCGGAATCTGGTGAAGCCTGGAATTGGAGAAGCCACCCGGGTGCTCCTGCGCCGGGTGCCCTGGAAGGTCCTGGTCCACAGCCTGAGCGACGAGGACCACCTGGGGCACCTCTATCAGCTGGCGGAGGAGAAGGGGGTCCCGCTGGAGGAGTACCCACTGGCGCGCTACCGGGCCTGCGGCCTAATCCGCGCCCTGGCGGATAATTGAGATGGGCGGGGTCTTATTTGCCAGCGACCTGGACAACACTCTGTTATTCTCCCACAGGCATAGGCAGGACACGGACCGGTGCGTGGAGTATCTGGAGGGGAAGGAGCAGGGGTTCTTCACCCGTCGGTCGCTGGAGCTGCTGCCCCTGGTGCGCCAGCGGGCGCTGTTTGTCCCGGTGACCACCCGGTCGGTGGCCCAGTACCGGCGCATCATGTGGCCGGAGTCCTGCGCCCCCCGGTACGCGGCGGCGGCCAATGGTGGAATCCTGCTGGTGGACGGGGAGGAGGATCAAGCGTGGTCCGCCCGGACCCGGGAGCTGGCCGCCCCCTGGCGGGAGGAGCTGCTGGAGCTGCTCGGCCGCATGCCGGAAGCCCCTATGCTGAGGCGCTGCCGGATGGTGGATGGCCTGTACCTCTTCGCCGCCTGCGACGACGGGGAGAGCGCCCAGGCCGGCGGGCGCTTTTTCGCGGGCCGGACCACTCTGGACATCCAGGTGTCGGGGCGGAAGGCCTACTTTTTTCCGCCGCCGCTGAATAAGGGGATGGCTGTCGCCCGGCTGAAGGAGAGATTCCAGCCGGAGAAGACGGTCTGCGCCGGCGACAGCGTAATCGACGTGCCAATGCTCCGGGCCGGAGACGTGGCGCTCCTTCCCAGCGGGGAGCTGCTGGGGGAGGGGGGCGGACTGCGGGTCCACAGCGGAGGCGGGCGGTTCCCGGACTTCGTCCTGGAATCTGTGCTGAAAGAGATACCGCCGCCTTGGCCTTCGGGAGGGGCGGCGGCAAGTGATGAAGAGGTTTTCTAACAATGAGTCGAGAGATTACTGGTTATGACGTGGGCGCTCTGATGTACTGCCCCGCCAACGGCCACAAGGGCATTGTGGACGCGCTGCGGGAGGAGCGGTTTTCCCGCCCCTTTTCCCTGGCCTTCTGCCTGGAGGACACGGTGCGGGAGGACGCGGTGGAGTTGGCGGAGAGGGAGCTGTACCAGACCCTGGAGCGCATCACAGCCGCCCGGAGGGAGGGATATTTTTACCTCCCCCTGATTTTTGTGCGGGTCCGCTCGCCCAGGCAGATGGAGGAGCTGGCACACCGGTTCCGCCCTTTCTCTGATATTCTGACGGGCTTTATCCTGCCCAAGTTTTTCATTGAGAACTGCGGCGCGTATATTGAGGTGATACAAGGGGCCGGGGCGGATTACTACTATATGCCCATCTTTGAGTCCGCATCCATGATCGACCTCCGGCACCGGTACGACCGTCTGGCTGAGGTCAGGGACCGCATGGAAGCTGTGTCCGGCCGGATTTTGAACGTCCGGGTGGGGGGAAACGACTTTTCCCACGCCTTTGGCCTGCGGCGGCAGGTGGATCAGACAATCTATCAGCTCCGGCCCGTGGCCAGCCTGCTCACCGACATCGTGACCACCTTTGCCAGCCGCTATGTGGTGGCCGGTCCGGTCTGGGAGTACTTTGCTGGAAGCGGCTGGGAGTCCGGCCTGCGGCGGGAGATGGAGCTGGACCTGCTGTGCGGCTTTGTGGGTAAGACCGTCATCCACCCCAACCAGATTGCGGTGGTCAACGACTGCCTGAAGGTCTCCGCCGCGGACTATCAGGACGCGTGCCATATTCTGAACTGGGAGCCGGACAGCTTCCAACTGGTGTCCTCCAGCGCGGAATCGACCCGGATGAACGAGTACAACACCCATTTCCGCTGGGCGGACCGGATCGTCCGTCTGGCGCAGGTGTATGGAGTCAAGGACAGCCCGGCCTGAGGGACGGACGCAAGATTTATCCACAACCGCACAAATACAGGTTCTCAATCATGGTAAAGGAGCGCGGTTTTATGAACGGCCAGCACTTTCAAACAGCAGTCAGGCGGCCCACTGGCGACGCGCTGGAGGAGTTCATGCTGCTGAACGGAAGGTATTCCAATTTCACTAAGGAAACTTTCTTTATCCGGTACGTCAGCAAGGGGAGCTATGAGGAAAACGCGGCCCGGCTCCAGAGCTGGACGGAGGGGGGCGGAGCCCGGGAGCGGGGCTTTGTCTTCGAGAGGGCCATGGCCAGCCAGCCCCCCAGGGAAAAGGTGGAGCGCTATTTGGCGCTGTACCACGGCGGAGCGGTGGAGTTTCCCTTCCGTTTTCAGAACATGATGTGGCAGAAGGCGCTGGAGCGGAGCTTCGCCCAGGTCCTGGAGCTGTTTAAACAGGCGCGGGGCCGCAGCGAGGACTCCATTGTGAGAAATTTTGCCGTCAAGCTCCTCTACTGGATGGATACATATTTTCCCAGGCTGTTTGTGGAGACGGCGAAAATGAACCGGTTCCCCAAGTTCGCCTGCGGCGGCGGCGTCAAGCTGGCGGAGTACCTGTTTTTGTACCTCCTTTGGCTTTTGGGGTGCGACGTGCTCTACCTCAGCGCCGGGGAGGATGTTTCCGTCAGCAATCCGGAGCTGCTGGCCCTGTCCCTGCGGATTGAGGACGCCGCCCCGCCGCCCGTCTGCCGTCCGGCGAGCACGGAGCGTGAAAACGCCCCCAGCGGCAGGGTGGTGATTACCATGGACAGCGTCCGAAGGCCGGAGCGCCACAGGACGGCCCCGCCCCAGCCTGCGGCGGCTCCTACAACGGCGTAAAACTGCGGCCCCTGTCCTCCGCCAGGGCGGAGGGGCCCGCCAGCCCCTGGAGTTTGAGGAGCTGGCGAAAATCGCCTCCTCGGTGGTGATGCTGCGGGTGTTTGACCAGAGGGACCAGTGCTTTAAAACCGGGTCCGGCGTCATCATCAGCGAGAAGGGGTATGTGCTCACCAACATGCACGTGGTCAACGGCGGGCGCTACTACGGAATCATGCTGGAGGAGGAGACAGACGTCTTTTACACCGACGAGTTGATCAAGTACCACCAGGATTACGACCTGGCGGTCCTCCGCATGGAGAAGCGCAGGCGGCCGGTTCCCATCTCCAAGGGGGGGAAGGGGCTGGTCAGAGGGCAGAAGGTGGTGGCCATCGGCAGCCCGCTGGGCCTGTTCAACTCTGTCTCGGACGGCATTATCTCGGGGTTCCGGGACATGGAAAAGGTGTCCATGATTCAGTTTACCGCTCCGGTGTCCCACGGCAGCAGCGGCGGCGCCCTTCTGGATATGTACGGGGAGCTGGTCGGCCTGATTACCGCGGGATTTGACGACGGGCAGAACTTGAATCTGGCGGTGGGCTGTCAGACCATCGCTCAATTTGTACGAGGATTGATTTAAGCAATAAGAGACTGGCGTACACCGCCAGTCTCTTGTTCATTATGTAAACCACGGGAGAAAATCCCATAAAACGGCGAAGAGGAGGGTGGGGAGCATGTTGGCCACCCGAATCTTCATATTCCAGATCAGGTTGACCCCGATGCAGAAAATCATGATCGAGCCGGTGAGGGAGAGGTTCGCCAGGGCCGGCTCGGTCAAAAAGGGTTCCACAAAGACGGCCAGCAGGGTGACCAGCCCCTGGAACACCCCCACAGGGATGGCGGAGAAGATGCAGCCCTTTCCCATGGAAGCGGTCATTACCAGGATGATGATAAGGTCCAGGACCGCCTTCGCCGCCAGGATGGAGTAATTTCCATAAATCCCGTCCTGGACGGCCCCCACCACCGCCATTGCCCCGATGCACACCGTCAGGGAGGAGGTGGCGAAGGCATCCACAAATGAGAGCCTCCGGCGGAAAGCCGGAG
>OFGB01001257.1_pt1 | contig 15994 bp, 12 predicted proteins | sample 1521491 | NCBI WGS metagenome assembly OFGB01 (sample SAMEA3504095, study PRJEB24116) | mouse gut metagenome | biome: mouse gut; feature: mouse-associated habitat; material: faeces | place: Denmark | collected 2011
CTGGCAGGCAGCGCCAGGACGGCCCCCATTAGGCGGCGTTTTTCTTCCCGCCTGAAAGCAGTCTCTTCCGGTCCCGGCGCCAGATCCTCCGATTCCTCCGGGCCATTCCTCTGACTTGTCTGGTCAACAGATTTTCCCCCTTGGGAATCCCAGTCACATTCATGGCGTCTGCTTGCGCTGCGCCATATTTTCCGGCACAGGTTCAGCGTAACTTTCAAAAGCCAGGCCTTTTCATGCTCCGGACTCTCAAACTGCGGAGCCTTCTTCAGATACTGGTAAAATGCTTCCTGCACCACATCCTCCGCATCCTGTACATTCCGGAGCCTTACATAGCTCAGTTTAAACAGCATATTACCGTACCGGTCAATCTTTAATTGTAAATCTTTTTCCTCCGTACCTGATTTTGTCATCCTGATTGTTTTGCGCAAAACCCTCTCTACTATATTATGAATATCCCGGAAACTATCGATTTACTGCAAACATTGTAAAATACTTTTGTATCAAAGTTGCATAACCTTTTTCGCTATCCTGTAAAAAAGAAGCACGAAAAAAGAGAGTGTTTACGGCACTCTCTCTTTTATAGACTTCTTTTTTTGAAAAAAGTTTCACTTTTCCCCGTACTTTTTATGTGATTCCTTTTCTTTTGCCATCTGTTCCCGGCGTTTTAATGTCTCTGCCGCCTGCCTGTTGCGCAGCTTCATGGTTTCCACCTCAGCCAGATCTTCTTTTCCGAGACTGCGGAAGCGGTTGACTCCGGCAGTCAGTATCAGAATACTGTTTTTGGTGGTGTCAAAAGCGCCATCTTCATACAATGTGTATACAAGAAGCCCTATGGGCACGGCTATAATCATTCCTATCACCCCGCTGACTTTGTAGCCGATATAGAGCAGGAACAGCGTGGGCAGAGGCGGGACGCCTATGGAGTCCCCCACAATTTTGGGCTGGATCAGCTGTCTGGCAAGCTGTCCCACACACCAGATCACCAGAAGCCCTATGGCGGTTTTGTACTCCGCAGTCAGAATCCGGATCACTGCCCAGGGAATCAGCACGGTTCCCGTTCCCAGGAAAGGCAGAAAATCCAGAAATGCAATCACCAGGGCAATCACGGCAAAATAATTTACCCGCAGAATCCCCAGTCCGATCAGCAGCAGAAAATACATCCAGACTTCTATTTTCAGCTGGGCCTTTAAATATCCCCCCACTGACTTCAGCAGACTGTCGCATATCATCCGATACCGCAGCAGAATCGACGACGGCATATGTTCCCGGAACCATTCATTGATCTGCTGCCTTTCTGCCACAAAAAAATACGAAGAGAGCAGGGCCATAATCAGGCCGATAAAGACAGCCGGAAGCTGTTTTGCAAAATTTCCGGCGGCCTCAATGGTAGGCGATCCGAACCTCGAAAGAAATTCTCCCATATACTCGTCCAGCTTTATGGCATTGTCATCCAGCTTCAGCTGTATATCCCCGGGAAGTTTTGCCAGCAGGGCATTCAGGTTATTGCCGATGCTGTTGAAATCAGCCTCTGCCTTTTCCAGCATTTCCGGCAGGGCGCCTGCCAGTCCCTTGACCTGTTCAAACAGCTGGACAAAGATAATATATAATACCAGCACTACAAGGGCTATCACCGCGATAATCACAAAGGCGCTGCCGATTTTTCTTTTTAATTTTACCTTTTCCTCAAAAAAGCGCACCAGGGGGCCGGCAATCAGCGCAATGATCCAGCCCGCTACAAAGGGTGACAGAAACACCAGCGCCCTGGGCAGTCCCCAGATGATGCAGAAAAGAATGGCGCCTGCCACAGCCAGGTTTACCAGTGCCTTACAATATTTCCTCATGATTTTCCTCCACAATGTGGTCTATCAGTTCGTATATTTCCTCCCGTCCCTGCTTTGTCTCTGCCGAAAAGGGAATCACCCGGATATCTGTTCCCGCATGCAGGGTCTCCCGGATCTGTTTCAGCTGCTTTGCCAGCTGGCTTCTCTTGATCTTGTCCAGCTTGGTAGCGATAATCACGGGCTGGTACCCTCCCTTTACAATCCAGTCATACATAAGCTGGTCATTTGCGGAGGGCGCATGGCGGATATCCACCAGCAGAAATACCTGTCTGAGCCGGCCTGAACTATGCAGGTAGTTCTCCACCATCCTGCCCCACTGGGCCCTGACCCTCTCGTTTGCCTTAGTATAGCCATAGCCCGGCAGGTCCACAAAATAAATGGCCTGATTGACATTATAATAGTTGATGGTCTGGGTTTTACCCGGCTGGGAACTGGTGCGGGCCAGGGACTTCCGGTTCATCAGCGCATTGATCAGTGAGGACTTGCCCACATTGCTTTTTCCCGCAAAGGCAATTTCCGGCAGCTGTGTATCCGGCAGCTTGCTGGTCACTCCGCACACAATTTCCAGGGCAACGTTTTTGATTACCATTTCTCTATTCCTTTCCTTTCCAAAATCCGTGCCTGCGGCAGTGCGTGGCCCCTTTACGGTGTCTTTTTCCGCAATGCCGTCTGATACCCGGAACATTCTTTGTCCTATGGGATGCATTTTCCGGATGCGCAAAGCGCCGTCACAAAGACGGCGCCCACATTTTAAATTGCTTTATTCAATCCGATCCTGCGCTCATTTTTATGAATGGTCAGGGGCGCATGTCCCTCTTCCACCACATCCTTTGTAATGATACACTCCTCTATGCTCTCATCGGAAGGAATCTCATACATGGTGTCGATGAGAATATCCTCCATAATGGAACGCAGCCCCCTGGCACCGGTCTTGCGCTCAAACGCTTTTTCGGCAATGGATTTTATGGCCTCCTCCTCAAAGGAAAGCTCCACGCCGTCCATGTCAAACAGCTTTCGATACTGCTTGATCAGTGCGTTTTTCGGCTCGCTCAGAATGCGTACCAGCGCATCCTGGTCCAGCCCCTTCAGGGAGACGCAGATAGGCACACGTCCCACAAATTCCGGAATCAGTCCGAATTTCACCAGATCCTGGGGAGTGACTTCCTGAAGAAGTTCCCCGATCTCCTTGGTGGTCTTGTGGGTAACCTCTGTGTTGAAACCGATTGCCTTGCGGTCCAGTCTTGCCTCCACGATCTTCTCCAGTCCGTCAAACGCGCCGCCGCAGATGAACAGAATATTGGATGTGTCAACGGAAATCAGTTCCTGATGGGGATGCTTCCTTCCCCCCTGGGGCGGTACGTTCGCCACAGTGCCTTCCACAATTTTTAAAAGCGCCTGCTGTACCCCCTCCCCCGAAACATCCCGGGTGATGGATACGTTTTCACCTTTCTTGGTGATCTTGTCAATCTCGTCAATATAAATGATGCCGTACTGGGCGCGCTCCACCTCATAGTCTGCGGCCTGAATCAGTTTCAGCAGGATATTTTCCACATCCTCGCCCACATATCCGGCCTCTGTCAGTGTGGTCGCATCCGCAATGGCAAAGGGCACATTGATAATCTTCGCCAAAGTCTGGGCCAGGTAGGTCTTACCGGACCCGGTAGGCCCTACCATGATGATATTGCTCTTCTGCAGTTCCACATCATCCAGATCCCTGGGCGCCATCACTCTCTTGTAATGATTGTAGACGGCCACGGAGAGCACCTTCTTGGCCTCCTCCTGGCCCACCACATATTCATCCAGAAAATCCTTGATTTCAATCGGTTTCAGAAGATTAATCTCGGGATGAACGGATTCCTCCTCTTCCTCGTCCTGCAGCTCCTCCTCCAGTATATCCGTACAGATGTCAATACAGTCATCACAGATATAAACTCCCGACGGCCCCGCAATCAGCTTGCGGACCTGATTCTGGGTTTTATTGCAGAAGGAGCATCTGATATCACTTCCGATCATTTTTCCTGCCATTATCTTACTCCTAATTCTACTCACTGACTTTTATATTATTTTTCGTCTGCGGTATCATGGGAAGAAATTACCATGTCAATGATACCGTAGTCCTTTGCTTCCTGGGCACTCATCCAGTTGTCGCGCTCGGTATCCGCGCAGATCAGTTCGTAATCCCTGCCTGTGTTCTCCGCAAGAATACGGTTCAGCTTCTCCTTGGTTCTCAGGATATGCTTTGCCGCGATCTCGATCTCCGTGGCCTGGCCCTGGGTCCCGCCCGCAGGCTGGTGAATCATGATCTCTGCGTTGGGCAGGGCAAAGCGCTTTCCTTTCGCGCCGCCGGCAAGCAGGAACGAACCCATGCTGGCCGCCATGCCGATACACACCGTGGAAACATCACATTTAATGTAATGCATGGTGTCATAAATCGCCATTCCCGCCGTGATAACACCTCCGGGACTGTTGATATAAAGATGAATATCTTTTTCGGGGTCCTCTGCCTCCAGAAACAGCAGCTGTGCCACCACAATGCTGGCAGAAGTATCATTCACTTCCTCCCCAAGAACTATAATCCTGTCCTTCAGAAGCCTGGAATATATATCATATGACCTTTCGCCCCTACTGGTCTGCTCTATGACATAAGGTACTAAACTCATTCGCCAAATTACCTCCATTTCGGTTTCCGCATCCGGCCGCTCTATTTATTATACCCGGCCACACGCCAATATTCATTCTGCCGCGTTTTCCACCACAAAATCGGCAGCTTTTCTGACACAAATGTCATCTGCAATCTGCTTTCTGCCATCTTTTCCAAGCATTTCTTCCACTTTGTCGTTTTCCACACGGTAGGCTTCCGCCATTTTCTTCAGTTCTTCCTCAATTTCTTCCTCTGTGGCCGTGATATTCTCTGCTGCCACAACTGCCTCCAGCACCAGCCTGGACTGGATTCTTCTCAGGGCCTGGGGCTTCACCTGGTCCATCAGCATCTCATGCGTCATGCCGGTGAACTGCAGGTACTGCTCAAAGGAAATCCCCTGATACTGCAGTCTCTGGGCATATTCCTGAATCATCTGTCTCTGCTGGGTATCAAGCATGGCATCCGGAATATCCATCTGTGCATCCGCGATAATGGCATCCACCACGGCTTCTTCCTTTTTCGCCTTTGCCTCGTCTGCCTTGCGGGCGGCAATCTTGTTTTTGATTTCCTCCCTGTACTCTTCCACGGTATCGCTTTCCTCGGAAACCTCGCCCACAAAATCATCATCAAGCTCCGGAAGCTGCTTCTCCTGAAGCTTCGTCACCGTACATTTGAACACGGCTGCCTTCCCAGCCAGATCCTCCGCCTGATAATCCTCGGGGAATGTGACGTTTACATCCTGTTCCACACCCACCTGGGCGCCGATCAGGGCCTCCTCAAAGCCGGGAATAAACGCATGGGAACCGATGGTCAGGGGATAGTCATTTCCCTTTCCGCCTTCAAACGCCACGCCGTCCACAAAACCTTCAAAATCTATGGTGGCGATATCACCTTCCTTCACGGCGCGGCCCTCAACCTCCGCCGTCCTGGAGTTTTTCTCTCCTTGTCGATCTCCGCGGTGATCTCTTCCTCCGTCACGTCCATCTCTATCTTGTCCACTTTGACACCTTTATACTGCCCCAGGGTCACACCGGGCTTCAGGGCCACTTCCGCGGTAAAAATAAAAGGTTTTCCCGACTCTATCTGTACAACGTCCACCTTGGGACTGGACACGATTTCCTCGCCGCATTCGTCATAAGCCTTCTCATAGGCTTCCGGGATCAGTGCGTTAGCCGCATCTTCGTAAAAAAGACTTTTGCCGTACATCTGTTCCAGCATCTTCCGGGGAGCCTTGCCCTTCCGGAATCCGGGCAGGCTGATCTTATTTCTGTTCTTCTGGTATGCGCCCTCAATCGCTTTCTCCAACTCCTCTGCAGGTACTTCGATGGTCAGTCTCGCCATATTGTTCTCTAATTTCTCTACCTGTAAACTCATCGTTACACTTCCTCCTTCAATCCTGTGTCCCATTTATTTTATTGTCATTATTGAAAGAAAACCTTCTATCCTGTCATCTTCCTGTCACTGATTCAAAAAGCTTCTTCCCTGCGAAGAAAACCGACAAAACCGCAGACACAGCCACAATCACACAGATTATAGCATACAAGATTCCAAAACACAAATGATTTCGGGTATTTTTATGCTTAAAATTTTGTAAACTCCGGACATCTTCCCGGCCTGTCCCGGTTTTGTCCAAAAACCCGCCCGGATTCTGTCCTGTGCCCGCCCCGGTCCGGCAGACTGTCCGCGCCGCCACGCAAATCCGGCGGTCCAGGTATCCTGAACCGCCGGCTGGGACGGACGCTGCGAGTCTGTCCTTATCCTTCCTTCTCCTCCAGAAGTCTCACCAGATAATCCCACACCCGCGCGGCAGAGGAAATACTCAGGGTCTCCTCCGTGGTATGGATTCCGCTCATGTCGGGCCCCATGGCCACACAGTCCAGATCCTTTATCTTGCTTCCCAGAATCCCGCACTCCAGACCTGCATGGATGGCTTCCACCCTGGGAGACTTCCCGTACATTTTTTCATACAACGCCACCATTTTTTTCCGCAGGGGCGAATCCTTGCGGTATTTCCAGCCCGGATAATCCCCGGATACCACATTGCTGCCCCCAGCCATTTCCGTCACCGCACACATTTTGTCAATCAGTGCATATTTCGCGCTCTCCACGCTGCTGCGCACGGAAAATTCCGCCAGAAGGGAATCTCCCTCCCATTTCAGGATACCCATGTTCAGGGAAGTCTCCACCAGCCCCGGTATGTCCGCGCTCATGGCCTGCACTCCGCCCGGCAGGGATGTGAGAAATGCCGCGGCGCGCTTTGTGTCTTCCGGCTCCGTACAGCGGTATGTCCCGGTTTCCCTCTCTGTCATGCGGATGAAAAATCCCGGATCCTTGGTGGCAAGTTCCCCCTGAATCTGTGCTTCCACAGTCCTGACGATTTCCTGGAACCTTTCCCGGTCTTTTTCTTCTGTCAGGAGAACCCCCTTCGTCTCCCTTGGAATGGCATTGTCGGCCAGCCCGCCGCTGATCTCACATATGCCCACGGGCATCTCCCTGGACAGCCGGTACAAAAGTCTCCCGAAGAGACAGTTTGAATTTCCACCCTCCTTCTGGATCTCACCGCCGGAATGTCCGCCCCTGAGACCGCCCACCAGGATTTCTGCCGCACAGCCCTTTCTCTCCCCCGCCTTCACCGGAAGGAGACATTTTACCCTTGCCCCTCCCGCACAGCTGGTCAGGAAGATGCCTTCCTCCTCCGAATCCAGATTGATCATGCGGCTGCCCTTCAGCATGGACAGGTCGATGCCCCTGGCGCCGTCCATGCCCACTTCCTCGTCCACGGTGATGATCACTTCCAGACGGGGATGTTTTATGGTTTCTGCGTCAAGAAGCGCCAGGGCATATGCCACCGCAATGCCGTCATCCCCGCCCAGGCTGGTGCCCTCTGCAGAGATTTCGTCTCCCTGCACCAAAACCTTAAGCCCCTCCGTCCTCATGTCAATGTCACAGTCCGGCTTCTTCACTGCCACCATGTCCATATGTCCCTGCAGAATCACGGTGGGTTCCTCTTCATAACCGGGAGCCGCTTCCTTTACCATGATAATATTCTTCCATTCATCCTGAATGCAGAAAAGTCCCCGTTCCTCCGCAAACTTCGCCAGATAATCGCTGATCTGCCCCACATTCCCCGACCCGTGGGGAATCTTCGTAATCTCCTCAAAAAAATAAAATACACTCTTTGGTTCCAGGTTTGCCAATACGCCCATTTGATCTCAGCTCCTTTCATTCACTGCCAGGCCATCCATTTATTCCCGCGGGCAACAAGCCAAGTGGCTGCCTCTCTCTATTTTAACCGTTTTCAAATGTGCTGTATATATTTCTTTGAAAAATTTACGAGAAATTTTCTTTTTTTGTCTTTCTCCGTTTCCTGATTTTTCCCATGAGCAAAATCACCAGCAGAATACAGGCTCCCGCCCCGGCACCCAGGACCATGGCCCCATTATATTCCTCCCGCTCCAGAACCGTCACCCGGAATGTGCCCGGCCGGTCCATGGAAAATTCCAGATAATGGCCTGTCACGGTGGTCGGCACTGTCCGGAACCCGGCCTCCGTCCGGATTTCCACCACCGCGTCTTCCGGATCCCCATCCCCATAGGGCACCCGCACCCGGACGGGCTGTGTATCCTCTCCCGCAACAACTTCCTCCCCATCCAGGGTCACAATGGAAAAGTCCGTGCCTTCCGCCCCTTCTTCCAGCACCAGTCTCTGTTCCGGCAGAAATTGTCCCTGCACCAGAACCAGCGCCCTGCCCTGGGGGTCCTTTTCGGCGCTTGCCAGGGAAGTGATCCATTTTTCATACCGCGCCTCCAGCACCTTACTGCATGTCACATGGCCGAAATCAAAGTCCGGCCACAGGCCATAATATCCTTCCTTCTGCGGAATTTCCGGAATCCGGGTTCCGTCTATGGACCCGCCGTATTCACACTGGAATTCCGCCAGTTTCTGTCCCTCTGCCTGGAAAATCACCGTGAAGTGCGAAAAGGCATCCGGCACTTCCTCCCTGCCACAGAATTCTGCATAATCCAGGGGCGTAGCCCCTCCCTCATGGCCCACGGAATCCACACCGGGCACATTTCCCTTCACATAATAGTTGCCGTACAAAGTGCCCTGTTCCTCCAGACTGCCCGCAATGGAGCCCCCGTATTCGCCGGAAAACTCCAGTTCCGGGCAGGCATAGCTGTAAAACACATCGCTTCCCCGGCCCGCGATGCCTCCCACATAATTTTTTCCGGACAATTCTCCCATGGTGTAGGAGCTTCTGACACAGTAGCCGGAAAAGCCGGCGATTCCCCCCACGTAACTTCCGTCCGTGCTGGCCACTTTCCCGTAAGACTCGCAGGAAACCACGGCCCCGTAATCAGCCTTTCCCACAATGCCGCCCACATAATCCTTTTTTCCTGTAATATCGCCCTGGTTGCAGCTTTCCCGTATGACAGCCTTCAGGGTCTGCTCAATATGGAAGCTTTCCGCACCGCTGATGGAAATATCGTCCTCCGGATCAAAATCATATTCCGTGGCCACCTGCCCCACGATACCGCCCACATTGGTATCCGCTTCCACAGTCCCCTGATTGATACAAAGCGTAATTTTACCCTGCTGGAAAGAAGAAGTGTCATAATATGCCTCCGTGGTATCCTCCGCCGTGCCGGAATCTTCCCCGGAAGCATTCTCCGCGTCCCCGGAATCCGCCCCGGGACTGCCTGCCTCGTCCGCAGGCGCCTCATCCGAGGCATCTTCCACGGTAATGCCCTCATAGCGGAACAGATCGTCCCTCAGCCCGCTGATAGAACGGCGCAGGACCTTCCCCTGGGCCATCAGGGCATCCACATTGGCCGATGTCCGCTCCGTTCCCTGCTGCAGTACGTCTGCCAGCTGCACCAGCTGGTCGCCCGCCGCGGCCAGTTCCCGGTTCAGGCTTTCCAGGTTACTGCTGATCCCGCCGCTTCTGTCGCCTGTGGCCGTGGTAATGTTTGCCAGATGGGTGCTGGTTCCCTCGCCGAATCTTCTGAGCGCCGCCAGATAACTCTCGATATCCACCTGGTTTCCCGGTATTTTATCCGGTTTCCAGTCCCCATTCACCGTGATCCGGGAGGATTCCCCGGACTGCCCATTGTCAATGGACGGTTTTTCCACATCTAATATATTGTTATCCGTATTATCTTCCGTATCATCCTCCTGATTTCCATCTGTCACTTCATCTTTCGGTTTGTCCCGGTCAGCGGCCGCCTGGTCTGCCAGTTCCTGATTGAGGCGGCTTAAATCACTGCTGATGCCGGTCAGTTCCTGATTGTAGATATACCACAGTTCATTGGCCGTGCCGGTGAGATTTCCCCCGGCTGCGGACGCCGCCGACAGATGGGCGCTGATTCCTTTTGTCAGCTCCGAGGCCTGGCTTCCGTAGCCGCTCCGCTCTTCGTGGGATGCCTCCAGCAGGTCAAAAAAGACTGCCGCTTCCCTGTCGATCTCACTGAGTTTGTCATTCATGTACTGGATCTCCAGAAAAGGCTCCATCTGCCCCGCAATGCCTCCCACATCCTTTCGTCCCAGAATATAGCCTGTGTTGGTGCAGTTCTGCAGATACCCCTGGTGCAGCCGGCCCACGATCCCCCCAGTGTTATAACCTACATGCTGATACCCCACCTTTCCGGAATTGGAGCAGTAATATATCTTGCCCCGGGAATATCCCGCAATCCCTCCGGTATCCGTGTGTGCCGACACATTTTCCGTGCCGCCCATATCTTCCAGATTTTCAAGGGTGATGTCCTCCAGGTCATAGGAAACCTCCTTACTGTATGTGTTGATGCTGCCGGAATTGGTGCAATTGTTCAATGTCCCCTCATTGACGCCGCAAATGCCCCCGGTAAAGTGATCCCCCGTCACACTGGCGGCAGAATGACACCTCCTGATCTCACCGGAAGCCTCATTGACTCCGGCAATACCGCCGGCTTTTTCCGCCGCTGCCACACTGCCTCCCACGCTGCAGTTTATGATACTGCCGTAATTGACTCCCGCCAGAATGCCGATTCTGCTTTTTGTGCCCTCCGGATGCACCCTGCCCAGAACAGACAGGTTCCGGACGGTGCCGCCTTCCTGTACATAGCGGAACAATCCCATGGACGAACCGGCGTCCGTTATCTCAAGCCCTGTGATCTTATGGCCTCCGCCGTCAAAGATGCCGCCGAAGCTGGGAATCACCACTCCCCTGTTCTGCCGGAGAACAATATCCTTCTCCAGTTTGATATATTTATCCCGGGACCAGGCGTCCACCTGGCAGTCCGCAGCCAGCTGCACCAGTTCATCCTCCGAGGATATCCCCAGCACCGTATACGCTTCTTCCGGCAGCGGGGTATCCTCTCTGTACTCCCCGGAAAGGAACTGTCCGTAGACAGGATATTCTTCCGCACTGGCGGAAAGCACATTTGCGGCAGCCAGAACCAAAACAAGCATGACGGACAAAGCCTTTTTACCTGGATTGATCTTTTTCTTCATGATTTCTGCGCCTCCTTGTTCTGATTTTCTTTCTTCCCCGCTTCCCCATATTTCCGGAACCGGCCTCATCCTCCTGCACCGCCGTCCCAGCACTCCCCGGCACTGCTTCCATGGTGTTTTCCGGCACTTCTTCCCATGGCTCTTCCCCATGGCTTTCCGGCACTTCTTCTGTACGGCTTCCCGGCACTGTTTCCCGGGCACTTCCACGCCCGCATTCTGAAATGTTTTCCCGTATCCCTTCCGTACGGCTTTCCGGCACTTCTTCCCATGATTCTTCCGTATGGCGTTCCGGCCCGGCCCCGGGTTCTTCTTTCCCCTGCCCGGCGGCATCCTGCACCGCCTCTCCCGTTTCCAGCCTCGGCACCATATCTTCTCCCGGATAAGTTCTCAAATGCTCCACTTCATCCCTGGCTCTCACCACAGCCCCCATCTCGCCGTCAATGACACCGCTGAAGTCTCCTTCCACAATCCCGTTCACATAGCCCCTGATATGGCCTGACATCCGGATTCTTCCTCCGGCGGGAAGGGGTTTGCCCACTTCCCGTTTTAAAGTGAAAGCTGTTTTTTCTATAATAATGTCGCCTGTCAGCAATGTCTGGGGCAGTACCAGCAGTACCAGCGCAATGGACGTCAGCGTACCCCTTCCCAGTGCCAGCCCTATGGCTGCCACCACTGCATTGGTAGACACATTGCTGATGATAAAGCCTGCCGCCACAAGCATGGAACCGCTGGTGACAATGGTGGGGAATGCCTGGTTCAGGGATTCCACAATGGCTTTTTTGATGGGCATATAAGTTTTTATATCCATATACCGGCTGGTGATCACAATGGCATAATCGATGGTGGCGCCCATCTGAATGGCCGAAACCACCAGATATCCCAGGAAATACACCACTTCCCCCGTGAGATAAGGCAGGGAAAAATTCATCCAGATACTGCCCTGAATGGTCAGTACCAGCAGCACCGGCAGGCCGGCTGACTGGAAAGTAAACAGCAGAATGATCATTACAAACAATGCCGTCAGCACCGTGATGATATTGTTATCCATGCTGAAGGAATCGCTCAGGTCCTTGTTGCTGGTGGAATTTCCCACCAGGTAAATATCCTCCGCATTGTAATACCCTGCAACGGTATTCCGTATTTTTTCCAGCGTGGCATAGGTTTCTTCCCCCTCGGACGGCACGGACAGTTCCAGCACAAACCGGCTGCAGTCCTCTCCCAGCAGCTGGTCCCTTGCGATGCTGATCTGGGAATATGCTTCCGTCAGCGTCTCCTCCAGTTCCTCCTCCAGCGTAATGTTCCCGTTTTCTTTCTGGTCATATATAAAGAGGAACATATCGATCAGCGGCACCCTGTACTCGCCGATTCCCCCCAGAATGGCCCCGTAATTGCTGTGGTTTACCGCATAGGCGGAATACAGCAGATCTGCCACCTCCACGTCCAGGTCGATGAGTTCCGCGAATTCCCTGGGTGTCAGCTGCTGTGTGAGGATATATCCGTCCATGGCTTCGATATTGGCCAGACCCATGCAGGAGTTCACTTCCTCCATTCTCTCCAGACTTTTTAAAACCTGCGCCTCCTTCTCGTAATCACCGTTAGGCACTATGACCGCCAGCTGGTTCACGGTTCCGAATTCCCGGTTCACCATGGATACCGAGAACTTGTTCTCGCTCATGGTTTTGGATTCCAGCGTGTTCACGTCATACACATAATGGGCCTTTCCCGAAAGGATGGCACTGACAATCACCGCTGCCACCAGCAGGGGCGGCACCACAAACCTGGTATGTACACAAAATTTTCCCACTGCGGTAATCCTGGGCACAAAGCTTTTATGATGGGAATGGTCTATGGCCTTCGCAAAGGTGAGCAGCAGCCCCGGCATCAGGAAGAACACGGACACCAGGCTCATGACAATTGCCTTTGCCAGAACGATACCCATATCGTAACCAATCCGGAACTGCATGAACATCATGGCCACCATACCGGAAACCGTGGTCAGGGAGCTGGAGGAAATTTCCGGGATGGCCTTGCTCAAAGCCACGATCACCGCGTCCCTGGCGTCCTTGTCCTCATGCTCCTCCATGAAACGGTGACACAGAATGATGGCATAGTCCACTGCCAGTGCCAGCTGCAGCACCACCGCTATGGAGTCCGTCACAAAGCTTATGGTGCCGAACCAGTAATTGGTGCCCTTGTTTAATATGGCAGCCCCAATAAAAGTCATCAGAAACACCGGTATTTCCGCGTAGGTGGAAGAAGTAAACAAAAGCACCGCCACAATGACCACACCTGCCAGCATCAGAATGATAATCATATCATTGCTCAGGTCTGCGGCGTCCCTCTCCTCCTGGCCGATATCGGAAGTGTAATATACATCCTGCCCGGAAAGCTCTTCCAGCACCCGGTTCAGATATTCCAGCGCTGCCGGGTCATCCGCCTGCCCGTCAAAGGTGACTTTGAAAAGCGCTTCCATGTCATGGTAATAGTCTTCGGTGTTGTCGAAGTCCACCATGCTGACACCTTCCATCTCCTTCAGCCGGTCAGCCAGTTTTTCCGCCTCCTCATAAGTCACATTGCAGACCATGATACGGGCAGTGCCGTATGTGAGAAACTGTTCCTCCATCAGGTCCAGTCCCTGCCTGGTCTCCGTGGTATCCGGCAGATAGGATGTCAGGTCATTGTTGACCTTTACCCTGTTCATGGAGGCAATGCTGAAGAGAATCAGCATGATAAAAATCAGATAAAATCCTTTCCGCTTATCCACGATCAGGGTGGACAGCTTCATCATAAAAGATTCGTCTTTCTTTTCCTTTTCCATAGAACCTCCCATATCCTTCCTATTTTCAGGCATGTTATTGATAAACCTGTCTTTTAATCAACTTTTGTTGATTTTCTTTTCACATGCTATTATAATAAAGATATGGGAAAACGCAATACACAGATTTTGACGGAATGTGGGATTTTGAACACATCACAAATATTGTGTCGACGATTTAGAAAATGTTTAGATTGCATCCATTTACAGTTTATAATTTGGGAGGTGTCTATGACGGATCACAACGAAGACCGCAGAGTGCGGCGTACAAAAGCCCTTTTGCTGCAGGGACTGATAGAACTTATGGCCAGGAAGGACATCAACGATATTTCCGTGAAGGAACTGTCGGACCTGGCCGATATCAACAGGGGAACATTCTACCTTCATTACAGTGATATTCATGATATGCTGGCACAGATAGAAGACGAATTATTTACGGAATTTCATGAGATACTGGACCGTACTTTAAACAAGGACACAGGGACACACTCTCACCGCACCACGCTTTTTGAGATCTTTACTTTTCTGGAACGCCACCGGGATATGGCCAGAGTCATGATGGGCCCCCACGGAGACCTGACTTTTGTGAACCGCCTGAAAAGCCTGGTAAGCACCCGTCTTTCCAGTATTTTATCCGCGGGAGAGAAGGAAACTGTCTGTCCCTATGCGGAATCCTTCGCGGTTTCCGGCTGTATCGGCGTCATAGAGACCTGGCTGAACCAGCCTTCCCCGCCCTGCCCCAGGGAAATGGCACAGATATGCGGCGATATGCTTATGATGGGCGTGGATACCCCGCCCGGAGCACCAGAGCGCGGGGCACTACAGGGCGGTTCCCTTCCGGGGAACAAAAAGACCTGACATGTCCGCTTTCTCAAGGGTCAGAAGTTTTACTTTCTTGTCGATGCCCCCGCCGTATCCCGTCAGGCTGCCGTCCGCCCCCACCACCCTGTGGCAGGGAACGATCAGGGATACCGGATTATGGCCCACTGCCCCGCCCACCGCCTGGGCGGACATTTTTCCGACTCCCCTCTTTCCCGCCATCTCCCTGGCGATATCCCCGTAGGTCACAGTCTTCCCATAGGGAATCCGCAGAAGAATCTTCCATACTTCTTCCCGGAAGGGAGTCCCTTTCAGGCACAGCGGCGGGGGAAAATCCGGTTCCCTTCCCGCAAAATAGATGTCCAGCCACTGACTTGTCCGGTCAAATACCGGCAGTTCCTTTTCTTCCTGTTTTTCCGAAAAATATTCCCCGGAATATTTCTGTCCCCTCAGATACAGTCCCGTCAGGGCTTCCCCATTGCTTCTCAGCAGAATTTCCCCCATGGGGGAATTATAAAACCGGATATAGTCCATGGTCCCCTCCTTTGGCCTCATCCGCCGGTCATCCCAGCGCTACATCCAGGGCCATCATCACCGTAAATCCAAAAGCAAAAAACACTGTCCCCAGGTTGGAATGGGTTCCCTCCGACATCTCCGGAATCAGTTCCTCCACCACCACATAAATCATGGCTCCCGCCGCAAAACTTAAAAGATACGGCAGTACCGGCACCACCAGTCCGGCGACCAGTATGGTCAATGCCGCTCCCAGGGGTTCCACCGCGCCGGAAAGCGCCCCGTAGAGAAACGCTTTTCTTTTGCTCACCCCTTCCGCACGCAGGGGCATGGAGATAATCGCGCCCTCCGGAAAGTTCTGTATGGCAATGCCCAGGGACAGCGCCAGGGCACCCAGGGCAGTGATTCCTGTGTCGCCGGATGCCCACCCTGCATAGACCACACCCACCGCCATGCCCTCCGGCAGATTGTGGAGCGTCACTGCCAGAACCAGCATGGTGGTCTTTTGCAGGCTGCTGCCCGGCCCCTCTGCCCTGCTGCTGTTCAGGTGCAGATGGGGAATCGTCCGGTCCAAAAGCAGCAAAAACAAAATGCCCAGCCAGAATCCCGCCACGGCAGGCACAAAGGCCCACTTCCCCAGGGAACCCGCCTGGTCCATCGCCGCCACCAGCAGACTCCACACGGACGCCGCCACCATGACCCCCGCCGCAAATCCCGTCAGGGCACGCTGCACGGACACATGCAGCTTATTTTTCATAAAAAACACACATGCCGCCCCCAGGGCCGTGCCCAGAAACGGTATCATAATTCCCCGAATCACTTCTGTCTGCATAAAATATCCTCTTTTTACGGAAAGCAATTTTCAACTAGCATATC
>OFGB01001260.1_pt1 | contig 15975 bp, 15 predicted proteins | sample 1521491 | NCBI WGS metagenome assembly OFGB01 (sample SAMEA3504095, study PRJEB24116) | mouse gut metagenome | biome: mouse gut; feature: mouse-associated habitat; material: faeces | place: Denmark | collected 2011
ACACCGCCCAGGTGGGCCCCCAGATCGCCGAGAAGCTGGGCCTGCCCCAGGTCACCTATGTCACCGCCATCGACTACAAGGACGGCGAGCTGACCGTGCGGCGCGAGCTGGAGGACGGCTACATGACCATCAAGGTCCAGACCCCCTGCGTGCTCACCTGCATCAAAGAGCTGAACACCCCCCGCTACATGAGCGTGTCCGGCATCATGGAGTGCTACGCCAAGCCCTATACCATGTGGGACTTCAACGCCCTGATCGACAGCAAGTGGATCGGCGCTGTGGAGAACGTGGGCCTGAAGGGCTCCCCCACCCAGGTGTACAAGTCCTTCTCCCCGCCGGTGAAGGGCGCGGGCACCATGCTGGAGGGGGCCGACAAGGCCACCTGCGAGAAGCTGGTGTCCATTCTGGGCGAGAAGCATATCATTTAAGGAAGGGAGCGCTTAAATATGGCTTATAATAGTAAAGACACCGCCGCCTTCAAGGGCGTGTGGGTATTTTGTGAGCAGCGGGACGGCGTCATCCTGGGCACCGGCTACCAGCTGCTCAGCGAGGGCCGCAAGCTGGCCAACGACCTGGGCGTGGAGCTGTGCGGCGTGCTGCTGGGCAGCGGCGTGAACGAGACCTATGCCAAGGCCCTGGGCGGCTACGGCGCGGACCGCGTGTACATCTGTGACCATCCCCTGCTGAAGGACTACACCACCGACGCCTACACCAAGGTGCTGTGCGATCTGGTGGAGGACAAGAAGCCCGAGGTGTTCCTCATCGGGGCCACCAACATCGGCCGCGACCTGGGCCCCCGCGTGGCCGCCCGGCTGCACACCGGCCTGACCGCCGACTGCACCCACCTGGATGTGGACGTGGAGAAGTACAAAGCCTTCCTCAAGACCACCTCCACCATCGACGTGGACAACACCCCCTTCGAGGACAATAAGAACTTGAAGATGACCCGTCCGGCCTTCGGCGGCCACCTGATGGCCACCATCGTGTGCCCGGATTACCGTCCCCAGATGTCCACCGTCCGCCCCGGCGTGATGCAGACCCAGGCCTTTGACGAGGCCAAGAGCCAGCAGACCATCCTGGAGAACGTGGACGTGAAGCTGGACGCCTCCGACATCCACGTGGATCTCATTGAGATCAAGAAGTCCGCCAAGAAGCTGGTGGATCTGATCGGCGCAGATGTGGTGGTGGCCGTGGGCCGCGGCATCAGCTCCAACCCCACCCGGGGCATTGAGATCGCCGAGGAGCTGGCCAACGTCCTGGGCGGCGTCGTGGGCGCGTCCCGCGCCGTGGTGGACGCCGGCTGGATCGGCGTGGACCACCAGGTGGGCCAGACCGGCAAGACCGTCCACCCCAAGATCTACGTGGCCCTGGGCATCTCCGGCGCCATCCAGCACCTGGCCGGTATGCAGGACTCCGAGTGCATTATCGCTGTAAACAAGAACGGCTCCGCCCCCATTTTCGACTCGGCCACCTACGGCATCACCGGCGACCTGTTCAAGGTCGGCCCCATGCTGGCCGAGGCTATCAAGTCGTTCAAAACCAGCAAAGCCTGATCCTTTATCCTAGCCTTTTTCTGAAACCAAAAGCGGCCTCAAATGAGGCCGCTTTTGGTTTTTGTGCAATTTAGCAGAAAATTTGGGTAGAAATATGTAGGCTGACCATCGCTGGTGTTCCAGGATGCCCCAGCCTTTCCACATCTTGTATTCGCGTCGTATTTTGTCGAATTCTGCGATTTCTTTTCCTTGCAATTGGTCGAAAAGTACGGATAATAGGAATTGAGAAAGCGAGGTGAAGCGAATACGTGCGTGAATTATTCCTGCAAACCGTAGAGCTGGCCGATCAGGCCGGCGCGGTCCGGCGCTTTGACTATTCCATCCTCATCGGCGAGATGGACGTGGGCCCCTTCGCCTGCGAGAGTTATGGCGTCAAGATCGCAGAACAGGGCGGCGAGCAGGCCAGCGTACCAAATGTGACATGCAGCGCCGCCCGCATTGACGAGCTGAGCGGCCTGCTGGTGCGCAACGGCGTTACGCCCGCCGCCCTGAATGATGTTTTGTCCGACTGGCTGTAAACTGTCCTTGGATGTACTGTCCTACCCCTGAATGTCCCATGGATGTACTGTCCTACCGGCTGTAAACTGTCCGACGGCTCTAAATATATCAGCATCCCACAAAGGGGTGGGGAGAATGAAGGTTCTCCCCGCCCTTTTTATTCATCCCGCAGGGCCAGCACCTCATCTGCCACCTGATCCGCCGTCCGGGCCACACCATCGAAGTCCACATAGGGATTGTAGAGCTTCTCCAGCCGGTCATGGGCCTCCTTGGCCTGGGCCAGACCCGCCACCCCCTCATCCAGCAAGGCCGCCGCCACCCGCTTTGCAAAGCGCAGCCGGGGCCGGTTGATGCGGTACGCATCCTGGTCCGCCATGGCGTCCAGCCGCAGCCGGCGGTAGGCCCGGTGGGGCCAGGGGACCTCCTGGGTGGAGGTGACAAAGGCCAGGGACAGGTCCGGGAAAATCAGGTGGGCCAGCCGCTCGGGGGCCATGGGGTCGGGACAGGCCACCGCATCATGCCCTGCGGCCAGGGCCGCAGTGAGGATGGGGGCCAGCATATGGTGGGCCAGGCCGTACTCCCCTGCCAGCTCATATACCCGCTCCGCCTGGGCCGTCACCGTATCCCACAGAGTGAGCATTCCCTTATGGGTGACGGCGGACAAAAAACGCTGCTCCGCCCGGCCCTCTCCCTGCGCGGGGCGCTTCAGCTCCCGGCTGATGATGCCCGCCGCCCGCTTTCCCAGCCTCTTTTGGACCCCCTGGGTGTCTACCAGCTCATTCATGTCCCGGCGCAGCTCCCCTGCCGCCCCCAGGCATCGGTACACCCGCTTGTAGCGGCCCCGGTACTCCGCCGTGGCCGCCAGAATACTCTGCTTCAGGGGCTGGAGGCCGGCGCGGTCGTAATATTGGCTCAGATCTATGTAGCGCTCCACCACGCCAGGGCATTGGGGTTCTACCACGTGGGGGGTGGTGCCAAAAGGACACTTTTGGGGGACAAGCTGTTCATTACTTAAAGAACGGCGTAACTGCTCAATTTTTACAACCGAATAGGGATCATGCGGTTCCGGCACCGGGATGATTTTGCTCCTGATATTTCATTTATTGCGAGGAAGAGTTTTCCGGGGCAAAAAGCAGTTTTGTTCTTGCTTTTGAGATATTTTGTAAAAATGCGTCACTGATTCTTGATTTTAGGATCAGTGACGCGTTTCTATAAAAATGTAGAAAGGGCTGTTATAAAATGCGTATACTGAATTATGGTCTGAAAACCATTTTGTCAGAGCATCAGGAGGATTTTACCGATTCACTGTTTGAATCTGGAATCGACGTTGAGAAGAAAATCTGGGATCATAGGGCTGTAGCAAACAATGCCGAAAGATGTGCGGGTATTCTCAAATCTTATATGGAATATCAAAATCCGGAATTCTTCCCCATTATCCTCAACGGTATCCAAGAAAAGCGGTATTTTTCCATTATGGCCTATATTTTCTTTGCCGCCGAATGCCAACACGCTCCTCCTCCGTATGGCATCATCCAGCACGCCATTGATGACAAGCTCCTTGAGGAATTTTGCATTGCTTTGCAGGAAAAATTATTTACCATGGCGGAGATGGAAGGGCATTGGGATTGGCTGGATCCCACAAAATCACTGCCAACGGGTTATTGGCTAAAATAGTTGGGGAAAGCGCGTATTTGCTATGTATGTCTGCCTCACAGTTTTTCTAAAAGAGGCGTGGAGAAGTCAGCACACGGTTGTAAGGAAAGCCAAATTCTGCTATAATCACTCTTGCTCTGCTTGCTGTCCTAAGTGAATGCCTGATTTTGGAGCAATAAAGCAGTAGTTCCTATCAGTGCTTTATGAAAACAGAGCATCCATTTCATATTTTTAGCAGGAGGATAATGGCATGATAGCAATAGATTTGGAGCGCATGCGGAATATGGACGTGAGGGATGTGGATCCAGCCACTATCCCAGATATTAAAGACATCCACATCGACACATCGCTGCCCCCAGTGGAGCGGATGGCCAGCGTACTCCAGCAGATGAACGGGAATCTCTACTTTTTCCGCAGCAGAGGTCTGGTAGTAAAAACCACCTTCAAAGGGGAAGCCCGCCTGCAAGACATTCTGGAAGACTGCCTAAGGAAGCTATAATCAGCAATTGTTTTCATGATATTCTATTGACGTCGCTTTCTTTTTACATAAGCTATCCTGGTCTAAACATCTCGGTCAAAGATAAGTGAGCATTGGAGAAGCTGCCTAACAGAAAAATGAGAGCTGAAGCCATATCGCAAAAATATGTCTAATAAATCAATATTGTGCATTTTAAGAGGTGAAATGGCTTGGAGCTGCTGGACAGGCCGGAATATGGCTTTTTGAAAAACGACCCGCACCTGGGGCAAAATATCATCTTCCTCACCTACGGCGGCAGCTACGCCTATGGCACCAACGTGGAGGGTTCCGACATTGATTTCCGGGGCTGCACTCTGAACAGCAAGGCCGACCTACTTGGCATGGGCGATTTTGAGCAGGTGGTGGACGCAGAGACGGATACCACGGTGTACGCCTTCAACAAGCTGCTAGGTCTGCTCATCAACTGCAACCCCAACACCATTGAACTGCTGGGCTGTAAGCCGGAGCATTATTTTGTACTCACTCCCATCGGGCGGCAGCTTCTCGACCAGCGCAAGATGTTTCTTTCCCGGCGCGCCATTAACTCCTTCGGCGGCTATGCGGGGCAACAGCTCCGGCGGTTGGAGAACGCCCTGGCCCATGACGCCTACCCCGTCTGGGCCAAGGAGCGGCACATCACGGGATCCTGCGAGAACGCTATGCTCTCCTTTTCGGAGCGCTACCGCACCTTTGACCCGGCGCAGATCAGGCTGTCCGTGGGCGAGGCAGGCGGCAAACCCCAGGTGCTGGCAGATATCAATATGGAGCGGGTCCCCTTGCGGGAGTTCACCGGCATGATGGGGGAGTTGGTGGAGATCACCCGGAATTACGACAAAATCCATCACCGCAACAAAAAGAAAGATGACGCCCACCTGAACAAGCACGCCATGCACTTGGTGCGGCTGTACTTGATGTGCCTGGATATCCTGGAGAAGGAGGAGATTGTCACCTATCGGGCAGCGGATCATGACCTGCTCATGGATATCCAAAACGGGCGCTATCAGAAGGCGGATCACACCTTCAGCGCCGAGTTTTACGATCTGCTGAACGACCTGGAAAAGCGGCTGGACTACGCCAAAAAGAACACTTCCTTGCCGGAAGCGCCCGATCTGGCCCAGATTGAGGCGTTCCAGATGGAGGTCAACGAAAGGGTGGTGCGGGATGAATTTTGAGATACCGGACGGGGCGCGGTATATCCTGCAAACGCTGAACATCGCAGGCCATGAGGCTTATCTGGTGGGCGGTTGTGTCCGGGACCTGCTACGGGGCGTGGGACCCCACGACTGGGATATCTGTACCTCCGCCCTGCCGGAGGAGACGGAGCGGTGCTTTGTAGCCCGGCGGGTTATCGAGACCGGCCTGAAACACGGCACCGTCACGGTGATGGAGGAAGGCGAGCCCTACGAGATCACCACCTACCGCACGGAGGGGCCCTATTCCGACAGTCGCCGCCCGGATTTTGTGCGGTTCGTGCCCGATTTGGAGCAGGACTTGGCCCGGCGGGATTTCACTATGAACGCCATCGCCATGGACCTGGCCGGCAATCTGCGAGACCCCTTTGGCGGGGCTGACGATATCAAGGCGGGGCTGATCCGCTGCGTGGGTGAACCGGACCGGCGTTTCCAAGAGGACGGCCTGCGGGTCATGCGGGCCCTGCGGTTTGCGGCCGCGTTCGGCTATGCCATTGAGGCGCGCACCGCCCAGGCTGTCCATGAAACCCGGGCCATGCTGGACCGGGTGGCGGCGGAGCGGATCAACGCGGAGCTGTGCAAGTTGCTGGTGGGTAAAAATGCCGGGGACGTTCTGCGGCAATACCCGGATGTGTTCTGCCAGTTCTGGCCGGAGCTGGGGCCGCTGGTGGCACTGGAGCAAAACAATCCCTGGCACTGCTGGGGTGGTTGGGAGCACACCATCCACGCCGTAGAGGGAGCGCCAGCCGATGTGACCCTGCGGCTGTCTATGCTCCTTCACGATATTGGCAAACCCGCCTGCAAGTCCACTGACGATAAGGGGATCGCCCATTTCTACGGCCATCCCGCTGTCAGTGCCCGGCTGGCGGATCAAATGCTCCGAGCGCTGAAGTTTGATAATAAGACCCGGAAGCGGGTGGTGTTGCTGGTGGAGCGCCACGACGCACAGCTGCCACCCAGAAGCCATGTCATCCGCCGCTGGCTCAACCGGCTGGGACCGGAGGCGTTCTTCCAGCTCCTGGAGGTCAAGCGGGCGGATAGCATGGGACAGGCCTCGGAAAAGGTAAGGGGCCGACTGACAGGACTAGATGAAATCAAGGCGAAGGCGGAACTGATCCTGGCTGAGCGACAATGCCTCACACTGAAGGATCTGGCGGTGAATGGCCGAGATGTCATCGCTGCTGGAGTTGCCCCAGGCCCAGAGGTGGGACTGGTGTTGAACGGATTGCTGGAGCGGGTACTCAGTAACGAGATAATAAATGAGCGAGAAGCATTGATAAAGATACTATATTCCGATGATGATTCTTTTGTTGGGACATAATATCTACCTAATTATTGTCCTACTTATTCGGAGAGCAGAAATACATCGCTGCATACCGAAACTGATAGTTTATCGGTAAATTTTGGGGAGAAGAGTAGGCTAAAAATTTCTCACCATATACAATATTCTGAGTCTAAGCATCTTGAATAAATGCGAGTTTCTCGGGCAATTTATTTCCTTTGAGCTCACATTCCCAAATTCTCACAACTTTCCAACCGCGTTTTTCAAATAGTTCTGTTACTTTTTTATCATGCTCAATGCTTTTCTCTTTCTTCTTTTGCCAAAAATCCATGTTGGATTTCGGAGTGGTGTTTCTACAATTATGTCCATGCCAAAAACAACCATCAACAAAAATTGCAATTTTTTCCTCCAAAAACACAAAATCAGGATGTCCTATTACGCCATAATTTCGTCTCCACCCGGTTATCCCGTATAACTTGAAAAGAGAAATAAGTTTTATTTCTGTTGACTTATTTCTCTTAGAGGGAATTCGACTCATAATTTCCGAACGCTTTTCCTTGCTATAAATGTCTCCCATTAAGTATCACCTATATAATTACTCATTTAACATAGCTTTTTGGGTACTGCGCAAGATGTATTTTGCCAAGGATTCAGCCATTTTAACAGGAACAGCATTTCCAATTTGTTTTCCTATGGAAGCGAGACTCCCAAAGAAAATGTAATCGTCTTCAAAAGATTGAAGAGCAGCCGCTTCACGCAACGAAATCGCTCGATCTTGTATCGGATGTCCGTATCTTCCGTTAGAGAGGCTATAGCAACGAGCGGTAAGTGTTGGAGCAACCTTGTTCCAATCCATTCTACCGTAAACGTCTGTATGACCTGTATGCCCATTACTATGACAAGCAAGAACGAGTTTGGAAGGCCATGAACGACGATCCCCGCCAGAATGCGGTGTATTACGTATGCGTTCAAGGTTTAACTCCGAAAGAGAAACTGCTTGATGGTTAGGAATAGAAATATCTGACGCTCCCGCTTCAATTGCAGGATATTTTTCAATTGCATCTCTTACGGTAAGATAGGGATTCTCTACCGTCCCGTAGGTTCCTTCAGGAATAATGGGTTGAAAAAATCTTGAAGCAATTAGAACAAAACGTTGCCTATTTTGTGGTACCCCATATTTTTTTGCATTGACGACCTTATGAGCATAGAAATATCCATTATTATTAAGGATAGCAAGGAATTGATCTAAAACTTGCTTCCCGCTTTTTTGAATACCTGGAACATTTTCAACAAAGACATGAGCCGGTTTAATTGCTTCAACAATTTTTCCGAATTCTACGAGCAAGTTTACATCCTTGTGAATTGAGTGAGTATGCCTTTGAGAACTAAAAGGCTGACAAGGGGCACATCCACAAAGTAGCAGATTATCTTCCTTGCCTTTAATCTGAGAAAAGGTTTTATAAACTTCTTCTTTCTTTAAATTTCGGATATCTGTACAGACATACTTTGCTCCATTATTCTTTTCATATGTATCTTTGTAATCAGGACAACTATCATATCCGCCAAGCACATCAATGCCTGCGTTAATAAGTCCTTTGGTTAGTCCCCCGCCACCGCAGAAGAAGTCAATTGCGATCATGGCATCATTAAATCCTTTGCCCATAAATTCATATCTCTATTTGGCATCCCAGGCCGACATGAAGTGATCATATATGCCCAAACAATTTGTTCCCTAAAAGGGCTATCAATGGATGCAACACGGAAATATGTATGTTCGAGAGAAATTGAATTGCTATTAAGTGCTATTTTTTCAAGGGGTATAAATTCAAGTTGTTTCAAATTTACGGATAAATATGGTAAAACCTCTGGAAAACCTGGCAGCGAAATATATTTATTACTATATCCAGTATTTAAAGTTGACACTATTCGTTTTATTTGATTGTCAGAAGGATTTTCACTAGGGGTAAAACCATGAAAATTTGATTTAGGGTAACATTTTGCACATAGTACATTAGATATGTGGTTCTGGGCTATATCACAAGAAGGGCTTAAGATTAGTCGATATTCATCTGGATCTCCAATTGCAAGTGCAGGAATATTCCTATCTGTTGGGATTTTTTTGATAACATCGCATACGCATAGGGTTGTTGTAATTGGTGGGCAAACGTATTGAATCCATGGAGGCGGACACGCATCTCCACATTCTTTGTCAAAATAGGAAGATACCCTTTTGGCAAATATAAACTTCATTATCTCTTCAGAAATACACTGCGTTTTGCTTATAGGTTCAATAGAGTTGAGAGCTTCGATTAATGCGGTATTGAACTCATCCTTCAAATTCGTTATCACTGAAACAAAGTTTACAATCATATCAAGGTACTCTATGACTGGTTCTTCGTCTCCTTTTGCCTGGACTTTAACCAGGCTACTGCGTTGGTATTTGTCCTCTAAAGTTATAACATCAGCATATCCCGAGAAAATAATAATAGGCTTAAACCCAGAAGACCATATTTTTTCTAGCAATTCGTTACCCTTGTTTTCGCCAGAAATATCATCTTTCCAATCCAAAACTATTGTATCTGGTGAATATGCATCAATACTTTTATCAAATGTATCAAAGGATATGACACTACAATCCCATCCCCTGTCTACACAATGATCCCGTATGCCCTTTACAACATCTTCTTTGTCATCTACGATGAGTACTTTCATTTTCTTTCTCCTTCTTAAGCAATTGGAACATCGAAGACAAATGTTGCACCCTCCATTGTGCCTGGAATAACTGTAGCAATTTTTCCGTCATAACAGTCTAATAGTTCTGTAACTATTGCAAGACCCATCCCAATTCCGTGAGGCTTTGCGGTTACACCGGCATTAAAAATAAGTTGTGCATCTTCACTTTTAATGCCTGGACCATTATCGCTGATTGTAATCCTTATTCGGTTTTCAAGAATTTCATAATTAATATCAATAATTTTTTCTCCAATGTTCTTTTGCAGCCAATAGCAAGCGTTATCTAATAAATTAACAAAAATAGTTTGCAACTCGCCATCATGCATGGAAACAAAAAGATTTGGAACATCATTTTCACATATCACAACATTTATAGACGATTTCTGGCCTCTAATGAGTCGGATGCTACTGTCCAATGCTGCACTCAGATTACATTTGTTATGAGTTTTTCTTAAATCCTGACGATAAAGAGGTGAAAAACTTTTTGCAACATCTAATAGACGTTCATGACTCTTTTCGGCATCCTCAAAGTATTCTTGCGTTCTTGTGTCAAAAGGAGAATACTCTTTAAAAACTCTACGTAAAAAGCGCTTGATTACTGTCATTCCGGTAAGAACCTCATGCAGTATAACAATTGCGACTGATCCTAAAGAGGCAGTTTGAGCATAATAAGTAAGCCTAGATTGAAGATTTTGAATGCCCTTCTCATTTTGAGCAGAATACTCTTTCACATATTCAAGGATATCTTCGTATTGTGCACCTTTTTCAACCGCATCTTCAATTTTTCGAACAAGCGATTGTGCCGAGAGAGGTGCCATCAGACTGTTTATATTAGGTTTTTCTTGGTGCTTTTCGGGAGACTTGTCTGTAGTCCGCAATCGCTCGAGCTGAGATATAATTGTTTCAATGATTTTTGAAAACTGCTCGAATTCTTTTGTGTCGACAAGTTTTTCTCGATCAGTAGTATCCCGAATCTCTGGGTTATCGGAGGATGATATGTTGACTATACCAACGATCTGACTTGTGCTTATACGCGTACCAAGACTACTGATACGGCGCAAGTCAATCCCTAACCAGTCTTTAGAAGCATTTGATTTGGGCAGAACTAATACATCGTCGCGGTATATAGAGAGTCCTTTGTATTGGCTGATAATATTTCTTATGGCTCGACGTTTTAAATCAAAAACCCTTGTTAAATCATCGAGACTATCGTTATCGAGATCCCAACATCGAATTTCAAATGTAAACGGGCCAGCCGTATAGTCTTGGAAAGTATCTTGACTATCCAGAAAAATAGCATTTGTATTAAATCCGCGACACGCTTCTTTCCAGGGAATGGAGGCACTGCGATTTTGCTCATGCTGCTTATCATTTACTGGATCGAATATGTAACTCCAGTGTATAGTTCCGCCAGCATCTACATTTCCCCATATGCGATAGGTTGGTTGCTCGATTAACTTTGTGGGCTTAATTTCAATTGGTGCTTCATAGAATGGGGATACAAGGGTAATAGTAAACTGCTCAAGCTTCTTAAAGGGGGAAACGAGTCTTGAAAGATTATCTCGCAATTCGTCAATTTTAGTTTTATCCCATTCTGAAGAAAGCTTTCGAATACGTAATATTGTACCTGTAGGATTAAAAATATCATTTTGTGGCAATTCTTCAATTTGTATTCTACAGTCATTTACATTATTAGATTCCAAAAAAGAATTCCAGTCCATTTTGGCATGAAAAAATTCATCTTCCTTATGTTTGGTCCAAATGTGCATAACATTTCCAAGGCGCGCTGCAGAAAAACGCCCTAGGCCTTTGTTCCCAGATACACGTCGCACTCTCCCCGCCCGGGATACTGTGGGGTTCTTTTCCTTATATGGAGTTGCGATGACCGCCCATGAGTTTTCAATTATATCGCTTGTCATGCCGATCCCATCGTCGCTTATCTGAATGAACTTCCCATGTTTATCTTCTCCAAATTCAACTTCAACATGGTAAGCAAATGCGTCATAACAATTTTTTACCAATTCTGTTACCGCTACAGTATCATTTGTAACTAAATCAGCTCCAAATGCGGAAAACGCACGAGGATGAAATTGCATCGAAATAGTTCTTGATCTTGCCATAATGCACCTCACATTTAGGAGAGTTTTAATGCGTATTTTTGTAATGCTCGTCAAAATTGAACATTTCCCTGAAAAGGTAAAATATGAACAGGATAAACTAAGATCGTATACCATTGATTATACGGACTATTCTGGAACGGTATTAGAACAAATGGGGACATTTAGATATCGGGAAATATGTGATTGCATTTTAGGTAAGTCAAATGCAATTAAACTCAAAATTTTAGCTTTAAAACAAACAGACAAAAAGGTTTTTTTCTGTAATAATATGACCTTTGATGTGCCAAGCAACGTATACACGGATGTAATTAACCATCCTGAGTTGTATGCAGCTGTACTATTTCGCTGTTATCAGTAGACGATAGCCATAGCTCTATTCAGTATATTTTAATGTGGTTATCCTTTTTGTTCAGCAGAGCGAGAAAGAGATACGGCCAAGGTCAGACACTCCAACAAGGCGCCACCAAAGTCGTGGCGGCTGAAACAGAAGGAATACTCATCCAGATAGGATTGGAGATATTTCTTGGACAGGCCATGATAGGTGCCCAGAATAAACGCCTTGGCGTTGCTGATCACGATGTGCAGCCAATGGAGAAGGCCGGAATTAGGATCGTAGGGTTGGTATTCATGGGTGTAGTCCTCCAGCGCCGGGATATAACTGCAGTAGCTATCGGTGTGGATCTCACTGTCATTAGCGAAGGCAGCGTGGACAAATTTCTTCACAGACACCTGCTTGATATTGGGGGTTACCCGCATTTTCAGGAAATGGGGATTGCTTTGCTCATCCAAAGACAACGCTACGAAAGCCTTTGCCTTTTCTGTGCCCCGGCCCCGCTTTTTACCTGTTGTTGGACCGCCAAAGTACGCGTTATCAAATTCAATGACCCCACACAGTTGATGGGTTTCATCCCGCTGGTCCATGGCAATGCGGATGCGTCTGAGCATGGACCAGGCGGTTTTATAGGTCGTTCCAAGCATTGCCGCCAGTTGAGCGGCGGAAATGCCCCGCTTGTCCTGGCTCACAAAATAGAACGCCAAAAACCACTGCGTCAGCGGCATATGGGTCTTGTGCAGCACTGTCCCCGCCGTCACTGAGGTTTGATGGCGGCATTGGACACACTGATATCGCCCGTTGGACAGCCGGTATCCGTGACGACAGCCACATTTGGGGCAAATATATCCGGTCCGCCAGCGCAGCGATGCCAGATGCTCCTGGCACTGTGCCTCGTTGGAAAACCGCTTCAAAAATGTCCCAAGTGGCAGACCTTTCTTCTTTGCCGTGACTCTTTTCCCTGCTTTCCAGTATCATGGCACCATTCTATCTTGCACTATGTCCCATAATCCGGGACTTTTCTCGGCTGAGCTAAAGAGATAACCACAAAAAACAAATGATCGAATGTCGGATACAAGGAAACTGTAAACCATGCGACCATTGATTTTTAAACGCAAAGCCTGTGACGGACCGTTTGCTCCGCCACAGGCTTTATGTATGTCCTGCCGCACCTTCCTGTCGAAAGCCCCTCGTTTAAGGAGCTTTTTGGAAGAGCTTTTTCCGATCACAGACTCGGTCGCTCAGAACCAAAGCAAGGAGGAGCACGGAGTCGTTGAAGGTGGTGATGATCTGATAATGATACAGCACCACTATCGCCAGGACGGCGCAGCCAGTTTTGCAATACCAGCTCACACGGGAGCACGGACCCTCCCCACCCTCCTCCGAACTGTCCGGCAGGAGGTAGATTACGGCGGCACCGATGCAAAAGAAGCTACGGGCTACAAGGATCGCTGCATCGTCCGGCGACGCGGGAGAACAGACCGCGTAAAGGAACCACCCGCAGGTCAGGGCCACAAAGATCATGGCGGGCACTGGCGTAAAGGCGCAGTCCCGGGGCAGCGTGGACAGGGCCGCAATCGCCAGCAGTATGCCGGGAAGAAACAGCGGTAGGGAGAGACTCTCCGTCCAAAAAAAATACAGCATCAGGGCCAGTATCTGCATCACGGCAACGGCCACCGCCGCCACTATGTTTCCCCGCCGGGAATCGGGCTGCGGTGCGGGGTCTGGCTCCAGCAGTCGCAGCTCCATGAAGACCTCTCCCAGCCACAGCCGGAGGTCCTCGTCCAGATATTTGCGGTCCGTCAGTTTCTGCCGATATTCCGGCAAACTGCCGTTCGGCGTCAAGGGTGCCCAATAAACCGCGTTTAGTGAGGAGGTATCCTCGATATAAAATTTCCAGTGCTTCTCATCAAAATCAAGCCTCGCATGGCGGCGGCTGACGCTACTGTGCCGGGACCCCATCGGCTCCCTGTATACCTGAATGTGCCGGAGCAGACCCCGGCCTATGGAAAGTCCCTGCCGCCGCCTTAAGCAGTCTTGGGCTGTGACCTCAAACTGGTTCGCCTGCCAAGTCCAGCCTGTGCGGAGGCGTAGCCCAGCCCCGATGACCGCTATGCGGTTGCGCGGAGTACGTTCCGCCACCCTGCGGCGGAGTTGGACGGATAACCTGTGCCCGAAACAAGCCAACGTTGCCGCCGTAGCAAAAAGAACGGTCAGAATGTTTGTCGTGAAGGTTGGATAGTGCATCAGAAGGACCTCCTTTGAAATCTCTTGCCTCTTATCGTTTTTGATACCGTGTCCACTTACAGAATGAGTGTACGGCCCAGAGAGGTATATGTCAATCCAATTGGGGAAATATCCCAAATGGAAAAATCTATCTAAAATAGGGTCTGCTGAAAAAGCAGGCCAAGCAAAGAAAGAGAATAGCTTCAGGAAAAAGAGCACAAGCCAACGCACCAACCTATGGTAGGCGTTCATGGCAAGGAGAATGAGGGTGGCCTCAGTTTTAGCCGTTTCATCCAGTTTAGAGAATAGGCGGTCAAGCCCGAAGCGGCGTTTGGCGTTGCCGTTGCGGCCCTCAACAGCGTTGCGTTCACAGGAATCGCAGTACATCTGCCGTTTGATTTTTGCATCTGTTTGGTCGGCCTTTCTGCGGCCCAGAGGGGGGCCGAACAGGCGAATTCCAAGCTCTTTGCAGTAGAGTTTGTTGGCTCTGGTTTGATAGATTCTGTCGGCAAGGACCGCGCTGGGATAGTATCCAAACTTTCGGCCTGTTGACAAAGTAGCGAAGGAACAAAAAATATGGTACAATAAGAAAAAGAGAGGGGGTAAAAAGATGCAGTTAAAGTACCATATGATAACAATTGAGGATTTGGTGCCGAAAGATCATCTGTTGCGGAAAGTAGAAGCGATGCTGGATTTGTCCTTCGTCTATGAAGAAACGGCTCATTTATACAACCGGAAGTATGGCCGTCCAGCAATTAATCCTGTGATTCTGGTGAAGTATCTGCTCTTGGGCTATCTGTATGGAATCCCCTCAGAACGCCAAATCGAGGAGCGATGCAAGGACAGCAACGCTTTCCGCTGGTATTTAGGAATAGACCTGGATGAACGAGTACCGGATCACAGCACAATTTCACAGCTCCGAAGGCAGAAGCCAAGTTTTCGGAAGGTGTTCCGGCGATTGTTTGAGCGGGTGGCGCAGCAGTGCATTGATATAGGTCTTGCCAGCGGGCGGCTGGTAGCTACGGACTCCACCCATGTGAAAGCCAGCGCATCTCTGGGGTTCCATGTATTTGATGTAAGCGCCAGAGGAACCAGGCACCTATTGGGAGCGGTTGAATACATACGAGGAACAGGCCGGAGAATACTTGACGCAAAAGACAGGGAAGCAGAGGAAAAAACGGACAAAAGTGCTGAAACGGAAACCGAAGCACCCCCATAGACAGGTAAGCTGGACAGACCCGGACGCGGGTTGGCTCAATCGCGCCAACAAGCCCCACGGGATGTACTACCTGAGCTACCAGACATTGGATACAGATCACGGGATTATCCTGGATGTTGCGGTAACAGCTGGGGATGCCAGCGACAAAGCGCCGTATCTGGCACAGATAGAGCGGGTTATGGACCTGCTCCCAGTGCAAAAAAACACAGCCGATTCAGCATATGATTTTGGGTTGGCGCATCAGGTATTGGGAGAGCACGGAGTATCCTTTTTTGTCCGTCCCATGGAAAGCGATTCCCACCCGAGCGTAGAATTCCACAGGGAACACTTTCAGTATGACCGGGACAGCGATTGCTTTCTCTGCCCAAATGGGAAAGCGCTTACTTTGACCACCGTGAGCAGAAACGCAGGCAGTAGCCTATGTTGGGTCTATAGCGCGAACCGAGCGGACTGCCAAAACTGTCTGATGAAGGAACAGTGTCTAAACAAGAGCCTAAAAGATAAGGCCAGACGGCTGACGCGCAGCGTTTTCGAAGACGCCGCGCAGAAAAATCTCAGCCAAGCAGATTCACCGGAGTACCAGCAGGCTCTGCGGCTGCGGCAGATTTGGTGTGAAGGCACATTTGCCATCCAGAAATGGAGCCATAATCTAA
>OFGB01001272.1_pt1 | contig 15830 bp, 17 predicted proteins | sample 1521491 | NCBI WGS metagenome assembly OFGB01 (sample SAMEA3504095, study PRJEB24116) | mouse gut metagenome | biome: mouse gut; feature: mouse-associated habitat; material: faeces | place: Denmark | collected 2011
AATTTTCATGATTTGTATTGTGCAATGGAAGAAGGGGATGCCGGGAGAATGACGGATATCTTAAACAGCCAGCTTTTCCATACAATCAGCTTTTTCGACGGCGCAGAAAATTTTTATCATGGATTTCTGACCGGAATATTAAGCCAGAGTGAGAATTATCTGGTGAAATCGAATCGTGAATCGGGGAATGGGCGGTCGGATATTATGGTAAAAAGCCCTTCTCTGCGGGGGCGGTCGTTTCGTGGAGCTTAAGGTTTCAGACTGCGTGGACCATTTGGAAAAGGACGCCCAAAAAGCCCTGAAGCAGATTTATGAAAAACAGTATATGGAAGAACTGCGTGCGGAAGGGTACCGCAGGATTGACTGTTATGGAGTTTCATTTTACCGGAAAGACTGTGAAGTCTGCTTTGGAAAGGGAACAGGCGGATGATGGCAAATCAGCCGGAAAGCAGAATATTCAGATATGCCCGTCTGAATATTCTGCAAATACGCGTTCCATTTCTTTATGGCAGGATTTTGTAATTGGTATTTTCTCCCCGTCAACCACCAGGTAATCCCTGTGAATGCCCTGTACGTGGCTGATATTCACCAGATAAGAGCGGCTGCACTGGATAAACACGCGGCTGTCCAGCTTTGCCCTGGCATTTTTCAGGCTGCCGCGGGTTTTATAGTCTCCCTGCTGTGTATGATACACCAGGTCGTGATTGAATACTTCGATATAATAAATATTCTGGGTAAACAGGTTGATAAGGCCCTGTGAGGTTTTCAGGGTAAAATAGCTGCCCCTGTCTTTTTCGATGCACAGCTGTGCTTTTTCCAGGACACGTCCAATCGTGAGCCGGTCAACGGGCTTTACGATAAAATCAAGAGCATTCACTTCATAACCGCGGATAGCCATCTGCATCATATGGGTGACAAAGATTAACTGTGCGTCTTTGTTGACGATGCGCAGAAAACGCGCTGCATCCAGTCCGTCCATATCCTGCATCTGGATATCCATAAATACAATGTCGTAGCTCGCCTGGCTGCGGATAAATTCAATCCCGCCGCCAAACTGGCGGATAATGCAGGCAGTGTTTTTTTCTTTCAGGCAGCTGGTGATGCAGTCCGCCAGAGTCTGGCGTTCTTCCTGGCTGCTGTCTACGATGGCAATTAAAATCATTTCTTCTCCCGGTTCCCTGTTTTGCAGTTTTTTGTAATTACCTGTAAAAAGAACTTTCTGTTCCATATCATACTATAGAAAACAGGAAAAGACAATGCTTTTCCCGCTAATCGATGTCTGAAATTTTATGTTCAAGCGTATACCAGACGCCGCCAAGCGCAATCAAAACAGCAGCCAGTATCAGCCAGATATTTTCTTCATAAGCGGCCGTGGAAGCGACTGCAATCTGGCGGATATAAATAAAAAGCACGGAGCTGGTAATGGCCGCGGGTACGGATTTTTTCCACATGCCGGCTGTAAAAGTCCACAGGCCGAGTGCGCAGAAGACAACGGTTGTAGCGAAAGCCCTGGATATCATGTAAGTAAGCAAAGCCGGCTGGAATGTGTCCGCAGTCCAGTGAAACCGTTCATTCATGCAGACAAGATAAGTGCCGCAGACGGCATATCCGGCCAGCAGGAAGGATGCCACAAGCGCAGTTATCAGCAGGAGCTTTGCGAGAATGATTTGTTTGCGTCCTGCGGGATAGGTAAACATAACCCGGATGGTTTTGTTTGTGTATTCACTGATAATGACCGAAGCATTCAGGACGGAAAATAAAATAACAAATACAAATGCAAACACCATTTCAATCACGCGGAAGGCTTCGCGCAGGGTATGTGCTTTTGCGGATGTATCGTGCAGGGAGACAGCAGTAAACAGCATGCTTAAGACAACTGCCAGCACGAAAACAAGCGCATAGTTTTGAAAGTGTGTTTTTTTCAATTCCAGTCTCATGAAACGGAGCATTCTGTGTACCTCCTTAATCATACGAAAAGATGTCCTGCTGACAGGATGGTTTTGCGGTTTCACCTGGCGCAGCGTTCTGTGCGTCTTCCAGGACATGGAAAAAATAATCTTCCAGCGAGCTTTGCTTTCGGCCGATGCTTATAATAGCAGCACCGTTTTGCACAAGCATTCTGGCAATTTCCGGGACAGGAGTCCGAAGGTCATAGATTTCGATTCTGGTACCGGATGCAGCTTTAAAATCGGCAATCCCGGATTTGTGTTCGAGCAGAAAAGCCGCGTGGCTGGCATTGTCTGTTTCCAGGACGATATAACCGGACTGGATTTTGCGGATATCCGGCATGGAAATTTCCTGTAAAAGCCGTCCGCTCTGGATAATGCCGATGGTGCCGGCTATCTGTTCGACTTCGGATAACAGGTGGCTGGAAATAAAAATGGTGGTACCGCATTCCCGGTTCAGCCTTTGAAACAGCTCCCGCATCTGGCGGATGCCTTCGGGGTCGAGCGCATTGACGGGCTCGTCTAAAATCAGCAGCTGCGGTTTTGTGAGAATGGCACGGGCAATCGCAAGCCGCTGCTTCATGCCCAGGGAATAATGCAGGACCCGCCTGCCTGCGGCATCCTGCAGCCCTGTCAGCTGCAGCACCTCGTCAATCCGCTCTTTGCAGTAATAGCCCATGTATTCGCAGTGCAGCTCCAGGTTCTGCCATCCTGTGATGGCTTCGTAAAAACAGGGGCTTTCGATTATAGACCCAATGCGTTTAAAGCTTTCATAGCTGTTTTCCTTCATTTTTTCGCCAAACAGGTAAACTTCGCCGGAATCCGGCTGTGTCAGCTGCATCAGCATTTTCATGACAGTGCTTTTGCCGGCACCGTTTGGCCCGGCAAATCCGTAAATTTCCCCTGTCCGGACATGAAGGCTGACATCGTTCACGGCGTTTTTTTCTTTGAAGGATTTGAACAGGTTCCGTGTTTCTAAAATACAGTCCATAAGTGCTCCTTTCTGCTGGCAGAAATTTTCTTTCCCTGCAGATGACAGCATATCATGAAAAGTTCGCTTTTTTCTATCTGGATTCTAACTTTTTTCTAACATTACTCGTGTCTGGAGCGGCACTGTTTTTCATATGAATGGTAAAAATAGTTTTTTCGCCCGGAATGCTCATGACGGTAATATCCGCATTCATCTGGAGCGCAAGGTTTTTTGCAATGGCAAGCCCGAGGCCGCTGCCGCAGCGTCCGCGGGCGGTTGTGTAATTTCTGGAAAAAATCTGCGCCTGTTCGTTTGGGGAAATGCCGGGCCCGTGGTCTTCCACTTCGATTTGGACAGAGCCAGCCGTGCTGGTGAGGCGGATGCCGAGATATTTTCCACAGCCGCCGTGGAGGATGGCGTTGTCTGTCAGATTTTTCAGGATGCGCGTGAACGCTTCGCCGTCGGTATCGGCATAAACCGGGACAGAGCCAGTCTGAATCTGCACGTCGAACCGTTCTTTTTGCAGGATATCATAATAATCCAGCAGGATTTCATGGCACAGCTGTGTTACGTCTGTCTGGCGGATATCCAGATGCATGTCGCCAGATTCGATTTTGGATATGGTAAAACAGGCGTCTGCCGCAGCTGCCAGTTCTTCTGCCTTGGCATACGCTTTTTCGGCCAGCTTCGCAAGCTCCGTTATTTTTCCAGTATCTGGAGGGGAAGAAAGCTGGCGTATTTCTTTTTTCAGCAGTTCCAGGCAGCCTTTTAAAACAGTCAGCGGCGTACGCAGGTCATGGGAAATATTGGAAACCATCTGCTTCATGGCCTGCCTGGAACGTTCAAAATCTGCCCTGTGTGCATAAAAGGAGTCAGACACGCGGTTCAGCGCGGCTGAGAGCTGCTGAATGGATGGATGTTCACTTGGGACCAGAATGCCGCCTTCCGGTGTCTGGCAAAAGGCATCCAGGCGTTTTGTAATATACAGGATTTCTTCCTGCAGATGCCTGGTTCTGGCGCGTTCCAGAAGATATAATATCAAAAAAACAACGGATGGTATGGCAGAAAGCAGCTGCATTTTTTTCTCCTCAGTCTTCGTTCAGCTTATAGCCGATGCCCCATAAGGTCTGAATATACCCGCTGCCATTGGTACAGGCGGACTTCAGCTTGGCGCGCAGGCGGTTGATATGTGTATTGAGTACATGCTCGTTTCCATAATAAGGCTCTTTCCAGACCAGGCTGTAGAGCCGTTCTTTGGAAAATGCCTGTCCCGGGCTGGCTGCGAGCAGGGAAAGAATATCAAATTCTGTACGGGTCAGGTTCAGGACTGTGCCGGATGCCTGCGCGGTGCGCCTGGAAAGATTGATTTCGAGGTCCCGCAGGCGGATGATATCGTCGTGCGGCGGGCTGTTGTAGCTCACGGCGCGCCGGATATGGGCCCGGATGCGCGCAGACAGTTCTATCAGGGAAAACGGCTTTACGACATAGTCATCGGCCCCGGAATTGAGCCCCATGGATTTATCGGTATCGCTGTCTCTGGCTGTGATAATAATAATCGGGAGCGTGCTTGTTTGCCGGATGGAGCGGATGACTTCCACGCCGCTTATATCCGGCAGCATGAGATCAATCAGGGCGAGCGCGTAATCAGGGCTGGCCGAAAATGCCCGGACAGCACCGGTGCCGTTAGAAAAGATGTCAGCAGAAAAATTTTCGCTGGCGAGATAGTCATATATCATGCTGCTGATGGAATGGTCGTCTTCGACAATTAAAATTTTACCGGACATGACAGGTCCTGCCTTTCTGGCGCTCCGAGCGCCTGTGTGCCTATGATTGTACCATAGAAAAGGCCGAAAGCCCAGTAACTTTCGCAAATCCATTTTGATTTCGCTTCGCGAATGGGATCTGCTCACCTTACGCATTCACAGAAAATTTACCAATGACTGATTGCAAAAATATGCTGATATGTTTATAATAAGATAATAGCTGCCCAATCGATGATAAACAGAATACGAAGGAAAAGCATTCTGCAGATTTTATATACGCCTGCAAAACAGCTGATTTTGATGAAAGAAGGAAATGAGAGGTCTGGAATGGAAGAAAAGGAATATGTGCAGACAGCACAGGATGAAACCGCAGAAGAAGGTACGGACAAAAAGAAGCATTCCCTGCTGCGTGAACTGCTCAGCTTTGTGGAAATATTTATTGCAGCATTTATACTGGCCCAGCTTATGACACATTTTGTGCTGATTAATGCGGAAGTCCCTTCGGAGTCCATGGAAAATATTATTGAGCCAGGAGACCGCCTGTTCGGGCTGCGGCTGGCGTATGCGTTTGAAGATCCGCAGCGGTTTGATGTCGTGATTTTCCGCTATCCGGTCGACGAGTCGCAGAACTTTATCAAACGGGTTATCGGCCTGCCGGGAGAAACAGTTTCCATACGGGAAGGAAAGGTTTATATCAATGATTCCGATACGCCGCTGGAAGAACCGTACCTGCCGGAAGCGTGGACTGACGATAACGATGGCTATGTATTTGAAGTGCCCGAGGGCCATTACCTGATGCTTGGCGACAACCGTAATATTTCACTGGATGCCAGGTTCTGGGCACAGAAAGCGCTTTCCGGCGGCATTGCAAAGGACGAGGATGAGGCTCAGGAATATACATATGTGGACGAAGAACAGATACTTGGGCGGGCAGTTTTAAAATATTATCCGCATTTTAAGTCGCTGCTGTCTTATTAAAAAATCCGCGGTATAAGATTTGCCCGGATGATGTATAGGGAGCGTCTGGAATGGAAAAAATCAAGGCGGAAGAAAAAGAAATGGAGAAGATTCAATTGCAGAAAAACGAGTCAGGGAATCAGGAGAACCAGTCCGCGGAATCAGGGCAGCGGACTTCTGTTGTAAAAGAAATTTTAAGCTATGTGTGGATTATTGCGGCCGGAGCTGTCATGGCGCTGCTGATAAACCGGTTTGTGCTTATTAACGCAGTCATACCGTCAGAGTCGATGGAAAATCTGCTGCAGGTAGATGATAAGATATTCGGGTGCAGGCTTTCGTATCTGTTTGAAGAACCAAAGCGCTATGATGTCATTATGTTTCACTATCCGGTGGACGGGGAAACGATTTATATTAAGCGCCTGATTGGGCTTCCGGGCGAAACGGTAGAAATCAAAGACGGCAGGATTTACATTGACGGTTCGGACACGCCGATGGAAGAAAACTACCTGCCGGAAAAATGGGTCAGCAGAAACGACGGCTATGTATTTGAGGTGCCGCAGGATTCTTATCTGATGCTGGGCGATAACCGCAACATTTCCGAAGATGCAAGGGACTGGGCGCAGTGTGCAGTGGATGACGGCGTGGCAGCCAATATCGAAGAAGGCCTTAAGTACACGTTTGTCCATAAAGACGCACTGATTGGCCGTGCCGTTTTAAAGTATTCCCCTGAGTTTCACTGGTTTTTAAATTTTTAAAAATCTGCTTGCTATCACTGGGAAATTTCGGTATAATAGGATTCGTAATGCGGATATGGCGGAATTGGCAGACGCGCCAGATTTAGGTTCTGGTGGGCGACCGTGCAGGTTCAAGTCCTGTTATCCGCATTTTTTATTTTATAGGAAATTCTAAGGAGTTTCCTGGAGGCATGTAAGATGGGCATTTATGTAAATCCAGGCAGTACGGCATTTGAAATGTCGCGGTTTTCTGAAATTTATACAGACAAAAGCATGCTGATTGCAAAAGTAAATGCAGTATACCGTACAGAAAAAAGGTTTCTCTGCGTGAGCAGGCCGCGCCGTTTCGGAAAATCTATGGCTGCTAACATGCTTGCTGCTTATTACAGCTGTGGCTGTGACTCTGCGTATTTATTTTCCGGGCTGGCGATTGAAAAAGACGCATCTTACCAGAAACATCTGAACAGGCATCAGGTCATCCGCCTGGATATCCAGAAATTTCTTTTCCAGAAATCGCATACTGGTATTTTTATCAGAAAGATACAGGACATGGTTATAAAAGAACTGAATAAAGAGTTCGGAAACTGTTTTGAAGAAGACCCGTATGGGCTTCCTGGCGTGCTGGAACAGATATACGCGAATACGGGAAAAGGATTTGTATTTATAATCGATGAATGGGACTGTGTGTTCCGTGTGGCAAAAGAACAAAAAGAAATACAGAAAGAATACCTGGATTTTCTGCGCGGGCTGTTCAAAGGACGGGATTACGTGGAACTGGCCTATATGACCGGAATCCTTCCTATCAAAAAATACGGAGAGCATTCAGCTGTGAATATATTCCGGGAATCTTCCATGCTGGACCCGGGCAGTCTGGCTGGTGATTTTGGCTTTACGGACTGTGAGGTTATGGCTCTGTGTCAAGAATATGGCGTAGATTATGACAGCACCCGGAAATGGTACGATGGTTATTTTTCTGGAGATATCCATATTTATAATCCCATGGCAGTGACAGAACTGATGGAACGAGGTGACTTTCAAAGCTATTGGGCCGGAACTGAGACATATGAGGCACTGAAGGTTTATATTGATATGAATTTTGATGGCCTGAAGGAAGCGGTTGTAAAAATGCTTGGGAATGCGGGCTGTGAAATTGACCCGGCTTCTTTTCAAAATGATATGACGACATTCCGTACCAGGGATGATGTGCTTACACTGCTGGTACATCTTGGGTATCTGACTTATGATAAAAAAACAGGAAGCGTTTTTATTCCGAATCAGGAAATTGCGCTGGAATTTCTGCGTGCTGTCAAAACCGGGGGCTGGGATGGACTAGTACAGGCACTTGGCCGCTCAGAAGCGCTTTTAAGCTATACATGGGCGCTGGATGGAAAATCCGTGGCACAGGAAATTGCTGCAATCCATAATGAAACGGCATCTATATTGAAATATCATGATGAAAATTCCCTTGCATGTACAGTTCTGGTGGCATATTACAGTGCAAGGATTTATTATATGAACCCGGTTATGGAGCTTCCGTCTGGGAAAGGGTTTGCTGATGTAGTGTATCTTCCAAAAAGGAACGTGGAAAAGCCAGCCCTTTTGATAGAACTGAAATGGAAAAAGACGGCAGAAGGAGCACTGGCACAGATAAAGGACAGGGGATATGCGTCTTGGCTGGAAGGATATACGGGAGACATACTTTTGATTGGCATCAGCTATGATGAGAAAAAAGGGCATGCATGTAAAGTAGAAAAGCATGTGATAAAGAACCTGTAGATGCATCCGTCTTTGGGGGAGGTATCAAATATATGACGTAACGCATACCGCTTTCCTATCCTTATTGAACCATTTCCTGACACTAAAAAATCGCGGCTCGCTAAAGACGGATTGTTATCATTATGTATGTTCATTCATTTTTAGTTCACGATTTTTTCAGAAAAGAGTTTATACTCTGCACAGAGGATGTTATAATAAAATTGTATATGATTATTATAAGATTTAAGTATGTGGGAGGAGAATGTCTATGAGCACCCTTGAGAATACAGTTTCTATGATGAAAACTTTGCCGGAAGCGGATGAAGCGGCGGGCAGGTTTTTGAAGCCTGTGTCGCGTGAAGATATTATGCGGGATATTGAAATAGCAGAAGCTCAGTTTGCCAGTGGCGAATACCAGAATGCAAGGGAATTTCTTGCTGGATTGAGGAAAGAATATGGAGTATGAGGTTATCCTGAGCGGCCAGGCTAAAGAAGGTTTTCGTAAAATAGTCTCCTATCTTTTGTACGAATTCGGAAATGAACAGGCGGCGGCTAACGTCATAAATGATATGTAAGACACAATAACCCGTCTTTCCAGCATCGCCGGCAGCCTGAAATGGTGTGATGAGCCTGGATTGAGGGCTGCAGGATATCGAACCATTCATTTTAAGCGTCATAAGTATTTTCTGTTATATCGGATTATTAAAAGACAGGCCTATGTCGTGAATGTTTTTCATGATTTACAAGATTATGAGGGGATGCTGAAATAACCAGCTACAGGATTACACACAGTTACAGCTGGCCTTGATGCCATTATTGCCCCAGCAGCAGCCTGGGCTAAATTTTCATAATGTACAAGAAAGAGGCTGTCGCATTAAGAAAAACGATACAAGATATAGTTAGTTCGAATCGTTCTTTTAAACTATATCCTGGACATGTTTTGCTTAGTGCGGCAGCTTTTTTTTGCGTTTTGTCAGCTGTTTGTCTTTATAGATAACAATTTGCTGCAAATTGCTGTGCAAAAGAATTATCTGTCAAAATCAAAATGTTTTTACAGCTGCACGGAAGCTGTGCTGGATATGTGGAACCTGTCTGTGCCGGATAAAGAAAAGAAGAAAAAGGCAGGCGGCCGGAATTATGACAGTTATGAAATATATGTCAGAATTATGAAGTCGGTGGCTGAGAGTATGAACGGGTTATAAATTGCGCTTAATAAACTTAGTTTCATGAAAGGATATCATACTGAAATGGATAAATATTATTCCTGGAAAAAACGTTGGACATTGAAATCGATGTGGCAGAAAAGCAGAAGAAGCCGTGTGGAAGCGGATGCTTCTGGTACAGAGGCAGAAGCAGTGCTGACAGAGGAAGAAGAACCATACGTCATGGATGCTGTACGTTTGGAAAAAGAAATCAGGAATTTTCCTGGATGGAGGTAATTTTAATTACGAGCATAATGTCAGGCTTATTCAGCTGATGCAGCAATTCAAAAGAAAAAATAACTGCAGGCTGTACTGGAAATTTCATCCGACAACAAATCCTGCTGATTATGAACCGCATATCAGATATGAGCAGGATGTGTGTTCAAAGGATATTTTACTGGAAGATTTTCTGGAAAAGATAGATGCAGGAATTGTATCGAATTCTACCGTTATGATGGAACGGATTAAATCATGGATTCCGGCGTTTATCTATGTGGATGATAAACAGGAATATGATATGTATACCAAATTTGATGATTGTAAAAAATTCATGATTAAGTACTTGACACATGCCAAAATATGCTATATGATAGGCACATCAAAAAGAGACGAGGTAAGCATATGTTACGCATAAATGTAATGGAGAATGACGCAAACTGAATAGATGCGTGGAATGAACCGGCAGCCGGATGCAGGACAGGCAGCGGCCGGCAGGGACATTCTGGAGACTGGCAGTATTGCTGCCGGTACATTTGCCTTACAAAGTGCTTGCTTTATCGTTCCAAATATCCTGGATAGAATGCATAAAAACAAATGCATAAAAACGCAGATAAAAGTCGATTTAAAAGCGGATATAAAACAGCATGGCTTGTATGGTCATGCTGTTTTTGCATTTCTGGCAGCAGAAAGCCCGCAGAGCGTGCGTTTCGCTGCATTCAGGATATCGGGATATCCCGGAATCATGCATTCCGGGTTTCGCCATGCAGGAATTGCTTTCAGGGCAGGACTGCATGGCTTTTTTGTCTGGCCAAAGCCCGCAGGGCTTTTCGCAGGATATCAAAATAAGGAGGGTGGACATGAAAAAAATACGCGTTTACATTGGAAAATACTGGCTGGCTTATATAGCTGCCATTGCCTGCATGGCTGCCGCAATTGTGCTGGATATGCTCTATCCGAAAATTACACAGAGCATTGTAGACGATGTCATAATCGGCGGCAGGCAGCAGCTGCTCACAAAGCTGCTGGCTGGAATTGCGGCAGTCGGCGCGGGCCGCTGTGTGTTCGGATATCTGAAAGAGTATGCATTTGACGTGCTGGCATCAAATATCGGCTCGCAGATACGCAAGGATTTATTCGCGCATATCCAGACGCTGTCTGCACGGTATTTTGACAGTGCCAATACCGGGGAGCTGATGGCGCGGGTTAAGGATGATGTGGATAAAATCTGGAATGCACTTGGCTTTGTGGGAATGCTTGTCATAGAGGTCGTGCTGCATGTTTCGCTCGTTTTGTACTGCATGTTTGCCATCAGCTGGAAGCTGGCGCTTGTACCGCTTGCGGCAATGGCCTTCTGCGGGAGCCTGGCAGTGTTTATGGAGCGCAGGCTTGATACGGTATATGAAGATATCAGCGAGGAAAACGCAGTGCTTACGACCATTGCAGAGGAAAATCTGGCTGGCGTGCGTACCGTAAAGGCGTTTGCAAGGGAAAAATACGAGATTGAAAAATTTCTCTCCCATAATAAACGCTATTATGACCTGAATATGACACAGTCAAAAATCATGGTGCGGTTTTATCCGTATTTTCAGTTTGTCGGAAAAGCGCTTCCGGTTACGATGGCGGTGCTGGGCGGGATTTCGGTTATCCGCGGGAGCCTGACGCTTGGCGCGCTTGTGGCCTTTATTGAATACAGCCGCAACTGTACCTGGCCAATGGAAATGATGGGCTGGCTGACGAATGATTTATCAGCTGCGGCTGCATCGTATAAAAAAATCAGGACAATTTTTGAAGAAGAAGCCGAAATCAGAGACCGGGAAGACGCCGTGCTCCTGGACCATGTCCGGGGCAGCGTGGCATTTGAAGGTGTTTCGTTTGCGCTGGATGGAAAGCAGATTTTAAAAGAGATTGATTTTCAGATAGAGCCGGGAAAGACGCTGGGCATTATGGGCGCGACCGGTTCCGGCAAATCATCGCTGATACATTTATTGCAGCGGTTTTATGATGCGGATGGGGGCACGGTGCGACTGGATGGGATGGATGTGCGGGATTTGACGCTTGCCCAGCTGCGCAGCAGCATCAATGTCGTTTTGCAGGATGTATTCCTGTTTTCCGATACGATTGAGGAAAATATCAAAATGGGAAAGCGCACAGAGCTTGGCATGCATGAAATCCGCACCGCGGCAAGGCGCGCGCAGGCAGACGGATTTATCGAGCGGATGGACGAGCAGTACCAGACGGTTATCGGTGAGCGGGGCGTCGGCCTCTCGGGCGGGCAGAAGCAGCGTATCAGCATTGCACGCGCGCTGGCCAAGCAGAGCCCGGTGCTGGTCATGGATGATTCGACGTCCGCGCTGGATATGGAGACCGAACAGGAAATCCAGAAAATGCTGCACAAGCTGAAAAATACGACAAAGATTATTATTGCGCACCGTATTTCAGCCGTTTGCCATGCCGATGAGGTTTTGTATCTCGAAAACGGATGCATTGCAGAGCGCGGCACGCATCAGGAACTGATGCAGAAAAAAGGACTGTATTATCATACATTCCAGGCTCAGTACGGGGCGTTTGCCGGGCAGAAAGAAACAGATGCCGGACATATGGCTGAATAACATGAATGGAAAGCTATGCAGAATATATGGAAAGGAGACTCTGAATTATGGCAGTAAATTCGTACCGTGATGATGAACAGATGGATAACACAAGCAGAAAGAAAATCCTGCGCAGGCTGCTGGGGTACCTGTTTGTGTATAAAGGCACGGTGTGCATTGTGCTTTTGATTATGGCAGCAGCGATTGGCATATCGCTTGTTAATCCGCTGCTGATTGAAGAAGCGCTTGACCATTATGTGGCAGGCGGCGATGATAAGGGACTGGTGCGGCTCGGGCTGGCAGCGCTGGCACTGAACCTGGTTTTTATCGTGCTGGTAAAGCTGCGGATGTATCTTATGTCCGTGGTTTCCAATAAAATACTTCTGGTTATCCGCCAGGATTTGTACGAGCATATCCAGACACTGTCCTTTTCCTTTTTTGACAGCCGTCCGACCGGGAAAATACTGGCCCGCATTATCGGGGATGTCAATGCACTGAAGGATGTATTTGTCAACGCGGTCACGACGCTTCTGCCGGAATTTGTGACCGTGGCAGGCGTGGTTGTGATTATGGCGGTCAAGGACTGGCGGCTGGCGCTGGCATCGCTGAGCACAATACCGCTGATGGCGGCCGGCATCTGGTTTGTGCAGAAAGCTTCGCACAGGCGCTGGCAGATTTACCGGAAAAAATCATCCAACCTGAACGCCTACGTGCATGAAGATATCGCCGGAATGAGCGTGGTGCGCAGCTTCAGCGCCCAGAACGAAACAGGCGAAATATTTGGCAGCCTTGCAGACGACCACCGGGACGCCTTTCAGGATGCCTGCAGGTATGCGGATTTATTCGGCCCGGTTATTGATTTCAGCTGGGGCATCGGAGCCATGATGCTGTATCTGATTGGAATCCGCGTGCTTGGCATGCAGCGGGTGTCCGTCGGAATGCTGGTTGCGTTTGGCAGCTATATCAATATGTTCTGGAACCCGATTATGAACCTGAGCAATTTTTATAATAACCTTATTACAAACCTGACTGCGGCGGAGCGGATATTTGACATCCTGGACACGCAGCCGGATATTACAGACCGGGAGCTGGTTCAGGAGCTGCCGCCGATAAAAGGAAGTGTTGCATTTTCCCATGTCAGCTTTACCTATGACAAGGGAACTCCGGCAGAAACAAAGGTGCTTTCGGATGTCAGCTTCCAGGCAGAGCCTGGGGAGACGATTGCGCTGGTCGGGCCGACCGGGGCTGGAAAGACAACGATTGTAAACTTAATCAGCCGTTTTTATGATATCGAAGAAGGCGTCATATCGGTAGACGGCTATGACCTGACGAGCGTTTCCATCGAAAGCTTCCGCAGGCAGATGGGTGTCATGACACAGGATAATTTTATTTTTCACGGCACAATCCGGGATAATATTTTATATGGAAAGCTGGATGCCACAGAAGAAGAAATGCTTGCAGCAGCAAAGGCAGTCCATGCGCATGAGTTTATTATGGCCATGGAACACGGCTATGATACCGAGCTTAAGGAACACGGGGCAGGGCTGTCGATTGGACAGCGGCAGCTGATTGCCTTTGCAAGGACGATGATTTCCATGCCGAAAATACTCATCCTTGATGAAGCAACCTCAAGCATCGACACCCATACAGAGCTGCTCGTACAGGAAGGAATCGAGGCGCTGCTCGCTGGCAGGACGAGCTTTGTCATTGCGCACAGGCTGTCTACGATTCAGAACGCAGACCGGATTTTTGTCATAGACGGCGGCGGGATTTTAGAACAGGGCACCCCGAAGGAGCTGATGGAGAAGAAGGGGGCTTATTACCAGCTGTATATGGCGCAGTTTGAAGGATTACTTTGATATCCGTTCCATCCGGCAGGTATGCCTGCGGCTCTTTTTATCATATTGAATACCGGCAAGGAGCACATCTCCATAATAGGGCCTGAGTGCTTCGCCATAGTTTTTCTGTTTGATTTGTGCAATTGCGCCTTCGGCAGAATGATTCCATTTCAGTTCCACTACGATGGCCGGCTTGCCGGCATGATTCTGGCGTGGCAGGAATACAAGGTCTGCAAAACCGTTTCCTGCCGGCATTTCCCGCACAGCCATATAATACTGCCGCGCACTGTAATAGGCCAGATATATCGTATAGCTTAAAGCATTTTCATCATGATATTGCAGGTGGGATGTTTCCAGATGGGCATTCTGGATTCCTTCGGCCACAGCCTGTTCGTCCATATTCCAGGTGGCTTTGAGCAGCTGCTCAGAAGCCTGTACGGAGCGGATGATTTCATCCCAGCCAGCTGCTTTTATGGCAGACAGATATTCATCTGCCACTTCGGAATTGGGCAGAAATATTTCCTTTGTCCCGAAATTGTACCCAAGGTAGCCAAGATGTACCAGCAGTGTCAGGACATCTTCGCAGCTGTGCAGGGATGTCATATCATTTGCAAAATTATGAATATCTATTTTCTTTCGGTCCCCTGCGAGTATTGCTATCACAGCGTCTTTTAATCCGTCAAAATTCATTTCGATATACAGTTTTAAAGCTTCAAATGTTTCGGTCTGATTCCAGTAATTGTCAAACCGCCTGTTCAGCATGGCGCTTATGACAGATTTTGGACTGTAAATATCAAGGCCGTTTTCAAAATGATACCCGTCATACCAGCGTTTTGTCTCCTCATAATCCATGTCATAGCGGGTACACAGGTTTCTGGTTTCTTCCGGTGTAAATCCCGTAAATTCTGCCAGCGGCCCGGGATTTGTCATGGAAAATTCGTCAAACATATTCAGGGCGGAATGCGTGCCGTATTTTTTGACAGGCAGGATGCCCGTCATATATACAAGATGGATATATCCTTTATCCTTCAGCAAATCCCTTAAAAAATCCAGATATCGTTTCTGGGATTGGAAATCCTGTTTGTATTCACGCAGAATACAGTCCCATTCATCAATGATAACCATAAACGGAATTCCAGAGGTTTCATAAACATCCTGCATACACTGAATCAGGTCGCTTTCGTCAAAATAATCAACAGATGGATAGGCGCGTTTCATCTCCCGGATAACCAGTGCTTTCATCCGTTCGAGCATGGAATCTATTTGGCAGGACCTGCTCAGAAATTCCTGTATATTGAGCATAATGACATCGTATTTGTTGCGGTACCGGTCAAAATCTTTATCCTGAAATATCTGGCAGTCACAAAATAACGTGCCGCAGTCACTTTCCCGGCTGTAATAGGCAGCCAGCATATTTGCTGCCATGGATTTGCCGAAACGCCTTGGCCGGCTTACGCAGATATAGCGCTGTTCGGTTGCGGTTACTTTATTGGTATAGGCAATCAGCATGGTTTTGTCAACATATATTTCAGAATTTAACGCCATGCTGAATTTTTCACTGGATGGATTCAGGTAAAATCCCATTTGATGCCTCCTAGTATAATAATGATATAGCCACAAGAGCTATAAAGTTAATAAGTTACAAAGTCATATCTGATGAATAACTGAAGGAGGGCTTCCCTTCCATCAGAGGTTATTGATAAAATTTTTACCATGTCTGAGGTTTCCTTAATGCACCAGACAAAATTTAGAGGTATAATCACTGAGGCAGGATTATTGACGATGCCTCCTTGGGAACCGGCTTTCCGGCTGGTGAAACCTCCAATTAAGTCTGTCAGTCCATTCGGTGGTGATTTAT
>OFGB01001278.1_pt1 | contig 15803 bp, 16 predicted proteins | sample 1521491 | NCBI WGS metagenome assembly OFGB01 (sample SAMEA3504095, study PRJEB24116) | mouse gut metagenome | biome: mouse gut; feature: mouse-associated habitat; material: faeces | place: Denmark | collected 2011
CAGTTAGCCCCATGTAACCCCCAAACCAAAAGCCTTTTTCATTCGCTCAAAATCTGCTCCTATTGCCCGCAGTTCTCTGTTTTCCTCCAGTACATCCTCCAATCTTTCAGAAATCCTGTTCTTTCGTTCAGATACTCGGGCATCCGGCTTTATGAAATAAACGAAAATACAGACCCGGACTTCCCGGAAAAACACATAGCCGTCAGTTTCCGCTACCACCTGCTGGACAAGTTTCTGTTGGAATGGCAGCTTCGCAAAAAGCAGCTGGCAGCCGGGGAGATTACCAGAGAAGAATATCTGGAATGGAAGCTCAACTGGCCGCAGACCGCTGATGATTGCGGCAAACATACACCATCTAAGCAATGGCGAAAAGAATAAGATACACAAAAATATCCCTCTGGAAACCTTAAAATAAAGCTTTCTTGAGATTTGTGCTTTATTCCCATTCAATCGTCCCACACGGCTTCGGCGTCAAATCATACAGCACCCGGTTCACCCCCGGCACCTCATGGGTAATCCTCTCCGTAATATGCTCAAGCAATTCAAACGGCACATTCTCCACCGTAGCCGTCATGGCATCCACCGTATTCACCGCACGCAAAATCACCGGATACGCAAACGTCCGGGCGCCGTCTGCGACTCCCACAGACCGGAAATCCGGAACCGCCGTAAAATACTGCCATACCTTCCCCTCGAGTCCATTCTTCGCAAACTCCTCCCTAAGGATCGCATCTGACTCCCGTACAATCTCAAGCCTCTCCCGGGTAATCGCCCCAAGACAGCGAACTCCAAGTCCCGGTCCCGGGAACGGCTGGCGGTATACCATGCCGTCCGGCAGGCCCAACGCCTTGCCTACCACGCGCACCTCATCTTTATACAAAAACTTCAAAGGCTCCACCAGCTCAAACTTCAAATCCTCCGGCAGGCCACCCACGTTATGGTGCGCCTTCACACCGTCGCTCTCGATAATATCCGGGTAAATCGTCCCCTGAGCCAGGAACTCAATCCCTTCTTGTTTGCGCGCTTCTTCCTCAAACACCCGGATAAATTCCGCACCGATAATCTTACGCTTCTTCTCCGGCTCCGCTACATCCGCCAGCTTGTCCAGAAAACGGTCTACTGCGTCCACATAAATCAAATTGGCGTCCATCTGGTCACGGAATACCTCCACCACCTGCTCCGGTTCCCCTTTCCGGAGCAAGCCATGGTTCACATGCACACACACTAACTGCTTCCCAATGGCTTTAATCAAAAGTGCAGCCACCACAGAAGAGTCTACTCCTCCGGAAAGCGCCAGCAGCACCTTACGTCCGCCTACCTGTGCCTGAATCTCTGCCACCTGCTCTGCAATAAATGCATCTGCAAGCTCCTTCGTCGTAATCCGCTCCATACTGTCCGGTCTGGTATTATTTCCCATAGTATCCTCCTATTCTTTGCCGTTAAAGCAATACGTACACACCTTGCAAGGCTCGATCCCGATGGACTCTAACAAGTCGTCCAGCCTGTGGAACCTAAGCGAAGTGAAATTCTGCTGTTTTCTGATATCCTCAATTAACTGCGCATACTTGCAGGAACATGGATTGGCGTACTCATCCAGGACCTCCTGCGGGCATTCGTCCCCCTCACGCTTCCGAATCATCTGTCTTGTAATCAGTTCCATCTCTGATTTGGAACGTGAAAAGTTCAGATACTTACACCCATAGAGCAGCGGCGGGCACGCCGGACGGACATGTACCTCCTTCGCCCCGCTGTTATACAGAAATTCTGTCGTCTCCCTAAGCTGTGTCCCCCTCACAATTGAATCGTCAATCAACAGAAGCTTCTTATTCTCAATCAATGCCTGAACAGGAATCAGCTTCATGCGGGCAATCAAGTTCCGCTGGCTCTGGCTGGTAGGCATGAACGACCGGGGCCAGGTGGGTGTGTATTTGATAAATGGCCTTGCATATGGAATCCCGGATTCATTGGCGTAGCCAATCGCATGGGCAATCCCGGAATCCGGTACGCCTGCCACCACGTCCGGATGGACGCTGTCCCCGTCCCGCTTCGCAAGCATACTTCCGCATTTGTAGCGCATCTCTTCTACGTTGACCCCCTCATAGGAAGAAGTGGGGTATCCATAGTAAACCCACAAAAATGAGCAGATCCGCATCTCCTTGCTTGGCTCCCTAAGGGTCTTTACGCCCTCCGGCGTGATAAACGCCACCTCCGACGGGCCTAATTCCCTGTAATCGGTATATCCCAGATTGATATACGCATGGCTCTCGAAGGACACGCAGTACGCATCCTCCTTCTTTCCTATTACAAGAGGCGTCCTTCCGTACTTGTCCCTCGCCGCATAAATACCTTCCTTGGTCATCAAAAGCAACGTCATGGAACCGTCCACAACATCCTGAACATACTTGATTCCCTCCAGGATAGAGTCCTTCTCACAGATTAACGCAGCAATCAGCTCCGTCACATTAATCTGCCCGTTGGTCATCTCCTGAAAATGTGAATGTGTACTTTCATATAGTTGGTTCAGCAGTTCATCATAATTGTTCACCTTGCCAACCGTCGTGATTGCAAAACTGCCCAGCTTTGAACAGATTAAAAGCGGCTGCGGCTCAAAATCCGAGATACATCCAATCCCCAGATATCCCTTCATCTCGCCTACGTCACGGTCGAATTTCGTCCGGAACGGTGAGTTTTCAATGTTATGGATTGCCCGGTTGAAGCCGTCCTCTCCATAAGTAGCCATCCCGCCCCGCCGTGTGCCAAGGTGTGAATGATAATCCACACCATAAAAAAGTTCTAATACGCAATCCTTCTTTGATGCTACACCAAAAAATCCTCCCATATAAAATCTCCTTCTTCTCAGCTTCATAAATAGCCTGCCATACCATTTTTCTATACAGGTTATTTATTTTCCTTATATGTCCATTCATATCATATCACATCCGCCGGCAAATGACATCCCTAAATCTGACAAATCTCTGTCCCTTCACCCTATGCTTGTCGGGCATATTCCACACATTTCCCCGTCATCATTCCACATTCTTTCATTTCCTCACTGGTACGCACAGATGCTCACATTCCCACTTACGGGCATACTCCAGAAATTCTTTCATTTCCTCACTGGTCAGAACCGTGTTCTTACGGCACTCCTCTATCGTACATCCCTCTCCCAGCATTTTCAGTATTTTCTTTTCTTCCTCATTCCGGGGACATTTTTCCCGCATCTCTTCATCATTCATTAATCATCTCCCTTAGCTTCCGGTTCACAAGTCCGGGGTCTGCCTTTCCTTTCATAGCCTTCATGGTCTGCCCCACCAACGCGCCCAGAGCCTTTTCCTTGCCTCCCCGGTAATCTTCTGCCGCCTGCGGATTGTCCGCAATTACTTTTTTCAATACTTCTTCAAGCGCGCCTTCGTCATTTACCATTTTGAGCCCATGCTCTTCCACATAAACTTCCGGATCAACGTCCTCTGAAAATATTTTCTCAAACACTTCCTTTGCCACAGAACTGTTGATTGCCTTGCTTTCCGTAAGCTCCACCAGCTTCGCCAGATTTTCCGGTGAAAACGTAATATCTTCCGGCTCCATATTATGGTCTTTCAATAGGCGCAGCGTCTCCACCATCAGCCAGTTGGACACCTTTTTCGGCTTGCCGCAGATTCTCGTGGCTGCCTCGAAAATGTCTGCCATGTGCTTAGATGCCGTGATGATTTCCGCGTCATACTGGGGGATATCAAATTCTTTCTGATATCGCTTTAGCTTCTCCGTCCTAAGCTCCGGCTGTTTTTTTCGTATCTGTTCTATCCACTCGTCGCTGATGACAATCGGCACAAGATCCGGCTCCGGGAAATAACGGTAATCCTGCGCGTCTTCCTTGGAGCGCATGGCATAGGAGGATTCCTTGTTGTCGTCCCATCTTCTGGTTTCCTGGACGACGGCTTTCCCTTCCTCCAATAATTCAATCTGGCGTTCCCGCTCTCCCTCGATTGCCCGGGCGATTGCCTTAAAAGAGTTCAGGTTCTTCATTTCCGTCCTGGTGCCGAACTCTTCCGTACCTGCCTCCCTCACAGACAAGTTAACGTCGGCCCGCATGGAGCCTTCCTGAAGCTTACAGTCCGAAGCGCCCAGATATTGGATAATCATACGCAGTTTTTCCAGATAGGCGATGACCTCCTCTGCCGAGCGCATATCTGGCTCGGAAACGATTTCCACAAGGGGGACTCCGCTTCGGTTGTAATCCACCAGAGACGTATCGTCCCACTCGTCATGAATCAGCTTCCCGGCGTCTTCCTCCATATGCATCTCGTGAATACGGACTTTTTTCTTCCTGCCGCCCACCTCGATTTCTACGTAGCCCTTTGACGCAATGGGAAGGTAGAGCTGTGAAATCTGGTAGTTCTGGGGATTGTCCGGATAAAAGTAGTTCTTACGGTCGAATTTACAGACCCGTGTAATGTCGCAGTTGGTGGCAAGGCCAATGGCCATGGCGTATTCCACTACCTTCTTATTTAATACGGGCAGTGAACCGGGCATTCCCGTACACACCGGACAGGTGTGGGTGTTGGGCGCGCCGCCAAATTCTGTGCTACAAGAGCAGAAGATTTTCGTCTTTGTCGCAAGCTCTACATGGACTTCCAGTCCGATTACGGTTTCGTACATCTTTGCCATTACGCCTCGCCTCCTTCCATCTTCCTATCCGTATGACCGCTGACAAAACCCAATGTCTGCTCCAACGTATACGCCGCACGGATAATTTTATTTTCCTCGAAACAATTTCCGAGTATCTGCATCCCCACAGGCAATCCCTTGGAATCCAGCCCTACAGGGACGCTGATTCCAGGCAGCCCCGCTAAGTTCACGGAAACGGTATAGATGTCTCCCAGATACATCTTGAGCGGGTCGCTTAGGCTATGCCCGAGCTTTAGGGCCGTCGTGGGCGCTGCCGGGGCGATGATGACGTCGAACCTTGCAAAGGCGCGGTCGAACGCCTCTTTAATAAGAGCCTTTGTCTTCAATGCTTTCAGGTAATAGGCGTCATAGTAGCCGGAACTTAACACAAAAGAACCCAGCATGATTCTGCGCTTTACTTCCGCACCAAAGCCTTCATTGCGGGTCTTCTTATACATATTGTGAAGCCCTTCATATTCTTTTGTGCGGTAGCCGTATTTTACCCCGTCAAAACGGGAAAGATTAGAACTTGCCTCCGCCGACGCAATCACATAATATGCCGGGATTGCGTACTTAACAAGGCTTAAATCAAATTCTTCTACAATCGCTCCCCTGCTTTCCAGTATCTTGACCGCCTCCAGAATCTTCTCCCTGACCTCGTTATCCAGCCCGTCGCCAAAATAATCCTTAGGTATCCCGATTCTCATGCCGGTCACATCATTTACCAAGGCGGCGGTAAAACCTACATACCTGCTTCTGTCAATGGATGTGCTGTCCTTGGAATCATAGGATGCAATTACTTCCAAAATTGCCGCGCAGTCCGTCACGTCCTTTGCAATGGGTCCAATCTGGTCCAGCGATGAACCGTAGGCAATCAATCCATATCTGGACACCGTCCCATAGGTGGGTTTCAGCCCAACCACCCCGCAGAATGAGCTGGGCTGGCGGATGGAGCCGCCGGTATCCGAACCAAGGGCATAAGGGCTTTCACAGGCGGCCACTGCCGCGCAAGAGCCGCCGGAAGAGCCGCCGGGGACATATTCTAAATTCCATGGGTTTCTCGTGACGCCAAAATACGAAGTCTCCGTTGTGCTTCCCATGGCAAATTCATCCATATTGGTTTTCCCGATGATCACCGCGCCCGCTTTTTCCAGATTGCATACCGCCTCTGCCGTAAACGTGGGTTTGAAATCTTCCAGAATCTTTGAACTGCAAGTGGTTTTCATTCCTTTGGTACACAGGTTATCCTTTATCGCTACCGGGACACCGGCAAGAGGACTCTCAAGCATCCCTTCATCAATCTGCTTCTGCACTTCTTCTGCTCTTAAAAGGGCGCCTTCCCGGTCAATGGTCACAAAACTGTGGACGTCCGGTTCTGCCTTATCAATCTGCGCAAGGCATGCATTTACGGCATCTGTAACGGATAACTCTCTTGCTTTGATTTTCTTTCCCAGCTCAACTGCCGTCATACTTGTAATATCCATCTTCCATCCGCCTCCTATCCAATCGTCTTGGGAACCTTGAAGCATAAGCCTTTCCTTAACGGCGCGTTAGCAAGGGTTTCCTCACTTCCGTCCTTCTGGCTTACCGTGTCTTCCCGGAACACGTTATTTACCGGAAATACGTGGGACATAGGGGTAACGCCCTCTGTGTCCAGTTCATTCAGCGTATCAATATAATCCAGCATTTTCTCCATATCTGCTTTGGCATTCTCCTTTTCCTCGGCGGATAATTCCAGTTTTGCAAGGATTCCCACATATTCGATTGTCTCGTCTGATATCTTGTTTGCCATATCCAGTATTCTCCTTTACTTCTTCTAAGGCTCCAACCTGCTCATATCCCTTGGGAACAGCGTGGTCTCCCGCACGTTGTCCTCCCCCACCAGCTTCATGGTCAGCCGTTCCAGGCCAATCCCAAGCCCTCCATGAGGCGGCATGCCATGTTTGAACGTATCGAGATAGTCTTCCATCCCCTCTTCTGACATTCCTCTTGCAGCAATCTTCTCCCTCAGCATCCGATAATCATGGATACGCTGCCCGCCGGTCGTAATCTCCATTCCTTTGAAGAGAAGGTCGAAACTCAACGTATATCTCGTATCCTCCGGGTCGTCCATCGCGTAGAACGGCCGCTTCTTGGAAGGATAGTGGGTCACGAAAATGAAATCGCTGTCCCATTCTTCTTTCGCATACCGCCCAATGAGCAGCTCTTCCTCCGGCTCCAAATCAAAGGGATTGCGCATCTGATGTCCGTATTTTTCGGAAACCCGCTCTTTTATCTCATGGAACTTCACTGCCGGAATCTGGGACACATCCGGCAGGGTGATATCCAGAATCCTAAGTTCCTTTTCGTAATCTTTTTTTAGCATTTCCATGGCGTACTGTAAATATCCTGTCTCCATCGCCATAATATCCTCGAATCCGTCAATATAGCCCATCTCAAAATCCAGGCTGGTGTACTCGTTCAGATGCCGTTTTGTGTTGTGCTTCTCCGCCCGAAATACGGGAGCCGTCTCGAACACCCGGTCAAACACGCCCACCATCATCTGTTTATAGAACTGGGGGCTTTGCGCCAGTACGGCGGGACGGTGGAAATAGTCCAGCTTGAAGATGTTCGCGCCGCCCTCGGCGCCTTTTGCGCCAATCTTGGGTGTGTGGATTTCCGTAAATCCCTCGCCGTAGAGGAAATCCCGGAATGCCCGCACAAGCCCCTCCTGAATCCGGAACTTGGCCCGCTCCCGGATGTTCCTAAGGGCGATGGAGCGGTAATTCATCTTCGCCTCCAATGAAGTGTTCAGTTTCCATTTGCCAATGGCAAGGGGCAGCATTTCATCGGACGGCTGGCTCAAAATGCGGATTTTCTCCATCCGGATTTCTATCCCGCCCGGAGCTTTCTCATTTTCTTCTAAAATGCCTTCTACCTCAACCGTGGAAGCCTCCCTGATATCTTTCAGCTTAAAATCTGCGGCGCCTTCTTCATACACTCCCTGAAGAAGCCCTTCTCTTTTCCTAAGGATTACGAATGCTACCGTACCCATATCGCGGATTGCGTGGACGGCTCCATTGACCTTCACCTTCTGCCCGGGCTTTGCCTGCCCCAGTAACTCGCTGATTTCCAATGTTTCCTTCTTTCTTACGCCTGTGAAATAATCCATAATTGTCCTCCTTTTCCCATCTGACTGTTGCTGCTGTCATGTATTCCGGGGGTGAGACATCCTGTAAATGATAAAATCTCATGGTCAATAATCGTAGGATTTTATCATCTCAGGACAACGTAAAAAGTCCCGGAATACATGTCTGTATTCCGGGACGGATATTCTGATACTATCCGCGGTACCACCCGCATTGAATCCTAAAGAAATGATACCGGACGTCTGTCCGGCAACCGGATTCCCCTCTGCAGAAACCACATGCAGCGCCTAGTGTACTAGCATATGATTCCTCACGCTTAACGCGCGCCCACGTACCGGCCTACTTAGGTTCGACCGGTCAGCTCCGGAGTGTTCCCTATTGTCCTTATTCCTCAAGAAGCGCTCTCAGTCGGTGACACTTCATTCCTGTCAAGTTCCAAAGGACAGAGTCTCTTTCATAGCCTTTTAAAAATTTGTCTCTTATCTTAGCACACTCTTTTTGGGATTTCAAGCATTTTTTCATCGTTTCTGCCTTTTTCCGCCTTTTCATCCTGCTCCCGCCACCCTCCCATGACTTGTGAACTTACAGTTTCTATGGTAAAATCCATATATCAGAGAAACCAAAAAAGGAGTCTGACGAATATGAAATCTATCAATATGCCAATAGGCAGGTCTGGATTCGAGGATATCCGAGAAAACAACTATTACTATATTGACAAAACCGGTCTGATTCAAGAGTTGATAAAAACTCATGGAACACAGGTCACTCTAATTACCCGCCCGCGCCGTTTCGGGAAAACACTGGCAATGTCCATGTTGGAATCATTCTTCGATATCCAGAGAAACAGCCGGAAGTGGTTTGAAGGTCTGGAAATATCCCAGAATCAGATTCTTTGCGGGCATTGGATGAACCAATATCCGACTGTCTTTGTATCTTTCAAATCTATTGACGGACTGACATTTGAAGCCGCTTATGAACAATTGGCAATTGTGATTGCCAGATTATTCAAAAAACATCTTTATCTGATGGACAGCGGCAAGATTACAACTTACGATAGAAAAATAATAGATGAGCTTATCTCACAAAATGCCTCGCAAAATACAGTAAAAAACAGTCTTCTTATCATGACAGAACTGTTAGCCGCTCATTACGGAAAACCTGTAATCCTGCTGATAGACGAATACGACGTACCTTTAGCCAAGGCAAGCGACAAAAATTACTATCCCCAGATGCTCGACATCATGAAGGGACTCCTACAGGCATTCAAGGATAATCCTTCCCTAAAATTTGCCGTTCTTACAGGCTGTCTCAGAATTGCAAAAGAAAGTATATTTACAGGCGTCAACAATTTTGTATCAGATACCATCTCTGACACGCGGTTAAATGAATACTTCGGTTTTACCGAGCCGGAAGTTTTGGCAATCCTGAAAGACACAGGCTGCATGGAGCATGCCGACCGTGTAAAGAAGTGGTATGACGGATATCATTTTGGGAACTTTGAGCTCTATTGCCCATGGGATGTACTGAATTATGTGAATAAAGTCCGGACAAACCACATTACTGAGCCGGAAAGTTTCTGGGAGCACACCAGCGATAACTCCATTATCTCCAGTTTTCTTTCCCGCAATACGAGTACTGTCAAAGAAAAGCTGGAAATACTTATGGCGGGCGGCTATATCAAGGAAACGATTACAGAAAACCTTACTTATGATGTGCTGAAATCCTCCGAAAGCAATGTATGGAGCCTGCTCTATCTGACTGGTTATCTGACCCGGGCGCTGCCGGAAGAAATGGATTCATGGGATAACCTTGAAAAGGGCCAGATTGCATTGAAGATTCCAAACGCCGAGATAAAAGAGATTTTCAAGAAAAGTATTAACCAATGGTTCAGCAGCAGGGCTGTCTCCTGTAATTATGGGAAATTGTGGCAGAGCCTTTGGAATGCAGATACGGAAGATTTAAGCCGTCAATTATCGGATTTGCTGTTCGATACGATTAGCTATCATGACTATTCAGAGAATTTCTATCATGCATTTCTCACCGGGTTGTTTGCCGGGACAGAATATATCGTTGAATCTAACTATGAGAACGGTCTGGGACGGTCGGATATCGTAATTAAGGACCGTATCAACCGGCGGGCGGCCGTTATAGAAGCAAAGGCGGCAAAAGGCGAGGATAAACTTATGTCAGAATGTGAAGAAGCATTGGCGCAGATTGAAAAAAGACAGTATGCAAAAAAAGTGGAACGATCCGGGTACGGTAAGGTCTTGTGGTTTGGGATGGCATTTTATAAAAAGAAATGCTTGGTCAAGAGTAAATAAGCCAGATGTAAAACAGTAAAAATACGGTTCACATCCGGCTTTTCATTTCACTATATTTTATCCTTACATACAGTCACCTTGTTAAACGCCCCTACGAACACAACTCCTTTTACTACAGACGACAGTGTCAACGCCCACCAGATACCGTTAAGCCCCAGCGGTGACGCCGCCAACGCCACCGCAAGAGGCACTCTTGCCGCGGTAAAAACAATGCTGATAATACTGCACAGCTTCGTCCTGCCAAGCCCGGACAACGCGCCCACCGTCATCAATTCCACACACATGAACGCCTCGCTGATTCCCACAATGCGCAGATAATCAATAGATATCCCCACGACATTTGCCTCATGGAAGAAGATTTCCGAGATTGGTTTCGGCAGCAAGATAAATGTCAGCGTAATCAAACTTCCCCATATAGCGATTGTCCGGAAGGAAATCTTGTATCCCTTGCGTACCCGCTCCATCTGGCCTGCGCCATAGTTCTGAGCGGTAAACGCATTAATCGCCGCCGCAAACCCGTCCGCCGTATTCCAGGATACCGCCTCGACTTGTCCTCCCACACGCTGTACGGCGACCGCACCCGGCCCGAAGACGGCGACCATGCGGGTCAGCACCATGGAAATACCGCAGTATACCGTCCCCTGCAACGCCGTAGGTACTCCGATGCGGAACACTGCCTGAAAGAACCTGCCTTCCACAGGCTTTATCAGTTTCATCCCGGCAAGGACATTGTCCGCACCTTTTCCCTTCCATGCCCCCAGGATCATTACCAGCATAACGATGAACTGGGCAATCACCGTCGCGATTGCCGCCCCCACGACTTCCATTCTGGGAAACGGCCCAATCCCAAGGATGAGTACCGGGTCTAAGGCCATGTTGACGATAAGGCCGATAATATTTGCCAGAAGGGGCGTCTTAGAATCCCCCTGTGCCGTGTAAATTCCAGTCAGCACTACGGTCATGTAGGAAAATATTACCAGCCCGCAGGTTATCCGCATATAGCTTTCCGCACACTGTATCGTCTCTTTGTCTCCGAGATGGAATAAGGCTACAAGGCCGTCTGTGAAGCCTACGCTTACGATTGCAAATAATACCCCGAACAACAGTGTGAGCTGTAACGCCGCCCGGGCGTACTCGCCCGCCTCGTCCTTCCTGCCGCGCCCGAACGACTGGGCGACATTGACCTGCGCTCCCATTCGCGCAAGGGATGAAAGTCCCTGGGAAAGCCATACGTACATGCCACCCACACCGACGCCAGCAACGGCTTTCGAGCCAAGCAATCCAATCCACGCCATGTCGGTAATGCTGTAGACTGTATTTAAAAAGGACGACGCCATTATCGGCATCGCCAGTGCAACCAATGACCTTAAAATCGGTCCCTCCGTTAAACATACCTGTCTGTTCTTCATTCCATCACTCTCTCTAAAATTTTATCCTGTCGTCCAGTATAGCACATCCTGCAATATTAATCTATACATTTTCGGACTGAGTCCGACCGCCCGCAATTACAGCAAGTAATTGTTCTCCCTGTCTGCAATCTGTAAGCCGACTAACTTATAGGTCGCATACCCTCCCATTATCAACGGCTCTTTTTTGCATATTTCTTCTGCTTCTTCACGGCTTTCTGTTTTTAGGATATACATGCCCGCCATTCCCGGATAACCCTTAAAGATGCCGCAGATTTCCAACTTTCCCTCATCGTCCAGCTTTCTTATGTTCTCAACATGTTCCACAACTACCTGTTTTGTCATTTTATTATAGGTCTTGCTTTTCTCAATCATCATCATGTACATCATTTTTTCCATACGTTATTCTCCTTTTCATTTTATTTTTCTCATTATGGTCTATTCATATACTCCTTTTAAGGCATACGAACTCCGTCCAACAGGTGAAATCTGGCACCGCATAATTTCATTTTAGAGACATATTGCATCTGGAATATAAATAGTTTATCATAGAATAGTGACAAAAACTGTCCCTATTTAGGAAGGAGATTCAAAATGTCAAAAGCAGAACGGCTGATTGAAATGATGATAACAATAAATGCAAAAAAAGATTTTACCGTAGGGGAATTAGCACATGAATTTTCCGTATCGAAAAGGACGATACTGCGTGATTTACAAGAATTAGAACAGGCTGGTTTTCCCCTATACTCCGAAGTCGGGGCCGCGGGCGGATATCATATCCTGAAAGAACGCATTTTGCCGCCTATTGCTTTTTCAGAAAACGAGGATACCAATTGGCTTATATGCCATGAACGGACTTTGGTATTGCCCGGCTTATTGTACTGCGGCAAATCAAATCAGAGTTTTCCGGGTTGACCGTATCAAAGAAATCCTGGCGGAAAATCCCTATCCAAAAGGGAAATATCCTATCCCCGGGTCAATTCAGGAATATCTCGAAAAAACCGAGGAAAAAAAGGATTGCCACATTAAAATCAATCTGACAGACATAGGTGTGAAACGCTGTGAAAGCGAACCTTTGCTTGCAGGGGGATTAAAAATATTTCCAACTGGAGGCGGAATCATCGACATGGAAATAAACCTTGCTGCTTTAGAATGGATCGCCGATTATCTGCTGACATTTGGGAACAATGCCACTGTGTTAGAACCAGCGGAACTCATAGGGCTAATTCAGCAAAAAATATACGAATTACATCAGCATTATTGCATATCAAAATAATGGCAAGCGCATCGGCTTTCGGGGTTACGGATGGGATTCTGTGAAATACGATGTAAACAGTAAAATATTTCAAGATTTGGTAACAATCGCTATATAAAGGGGAATTACCTTGTTAATCCATCCCGCTTATGCTATCATATGTTTATTGTCATATGTTTAATTTGTTTGTTCTTTTTTCGCAGATATTTTCTTACCACACAGGAGGCGCTGATGAAGCCACTAAAAAAGATTATCAGTCGGTATATGAATCTTGTCACATTAATCCTAATTTCCTTTTTAACAATCGTTATCGTTTATGTTCAGCTTGATGACACTCATCAACAGGCGTACAATGATGCCATCATGACGTTTCAGCAGATTGAGCAGGTTCTTGAACAGAACAATGCCGAACTTGCGGAAACAAAGGAAGAATACAGCCAGACCTGCCTTTACAATGCACAGGCCATTGCTTATCTGATTCAGGCGAAACCATCTGTGCTTGACAGCGTTGACGAGCTTAGGCGAATCGCCGTATTCATGGAAGTTGATGAAATCCATATTTTTGATAAGACCGGACGTATCTTTGCCGGAACCCACCCGGAATACTTTGATTATACCTTTGATTCCGGCGAACAGATGATGTTTTTTAAACCTATGCTGACCGATAAGTCTCTAAAACTTGTGCAGGACATAACGCCCAACACCGCTGAGGAGAAACTGATGCAGTATTCGGCCCTATGGAGCGCTGACGAAAGCTTTATCGTACAGGTTGGCATGTCTCCCGTCAATGTCATGAAAGTGACTCAGAAAAACGAACTTTCCTACATATTTTCTCTGTTCCGCGTGAATACGGAGGCAAGCTATTACGCGATTGACCGAAGGAGCGGAGAGATTGTGGGCTCTACAGATTTAGACTGTGTACATAAAAACATCGAGGCGATTGGACTCAATCTCAACGACATTGCCGGGCAGCCAAAAGGATTTCATGCTACCGTCAATGGCCGGAACTCTTTTTGCGTGTTCAAGTCCTTTGATTCCAATTATATCGGACGCGTCCTTACTGACCGCGCGCTTTATGAGTGGGTTATTATGAACACTATCGTCCTGTTTTCCTGTCTTGTCATAAGCGCTGTCGTCCTTATGCGCGCTGTGACCAGATATATGAACCGCTATGTCGTGGATGACATCTATTGCATCAATCAAAAACTCCACGCCATCGCCGCCGGAAATCTCGACGAAGTGATCGACATTCAGAGCAGCACAGAATTTTCGCAGCTAAGCAGCGATATTAACCGGATGAAAAAGAGCCTCTTGGATAATAACCGAAAGATGTCCTATGTGCTCAGCAAAACCAACATGTACATTGGGGTGTACGAGTATAACGAACAAATGCTGCCGGTACGCTTTACAGAGTATGTGCCGCAGATCCTCGGGCTTACCCCTGAAAAGACAGAACAGCTATCCGGCGATTACCGGACATTTCAGGAGTTTCTTACCCGTCTTCGCAGCCAGCCATTCGCCAATGAGACCAATGTCTTTAAGCTGAATGAACGCTATATCAAGATTGAAGAACTCAACGAAAGCGGCAATATTTTCGGCGTCCTCATAGATGTGACAGAGAACACATTAAAACGCTTAAAGATTGAACAGGAGCGGGACTATGACAGCCTGACCGGATTGTATAACCGCCGGGGGCTGGAGAATTTTCTCGCCGCCTGTTTCCATAAGCCGGAAAAATACTGCGTAAGCGCTCTTGTGATGATAGACGCTGATAATTTGAAAGTAATCAACGATACCTACGGCCACAAAGAAGGCGACGCTTATCTGACGCAGCTTGCCAGCCTTCTCGGAACATTTGCACCCGGCCACAGCATTGCCGCCAGACTGGGAGGCGATGAATTTGTCCTGTTTCTATACCAGTATCAGACAAAAACGGCGCTGTCTGGCGCTGTTATAGCGCTGGAAGATCTGCAAAATAGCAGCCGCGCCCGTCTGAACGACGATTTGGAGGTTCCTTTAAGTTTCTCCTTTGGTTACTGTCTGACGGAGGGACACGCCGATTACCATACGCTGTTAAAAGAAGCAGACGAGAAAATGTACAAGAACAAAAAGTCCCGTAAGTCCTAATGTACTGACACATTTACTTTCAGTCAAATGAAGCAGAATGAATTTTCAGTCTGCAAGGCGGAGGAGGGAGGCGATGCGGTGGCATCGTTGACTGACGACAACGTGGCAGATGGAAATTCAGACAAGTCCTTTGACGAAATGTAAATGTGTCAGCACACTGGAACCAAATCCATCCGGTCAAGCGTTCATTAACTTTATATCTCTGAGATACATAACGATACAAATGATCGTTAAAACCGCTTCCACAACCGGTTGTGCCGCAATCACGCCATTCAGTCCCCAAAAGTAACTCAAAAGAATGACTCATGCGTTGTCTCCGTACTGGTTTTACTAAAATAAAGAGATACATCATAAGTTGCTTTTCCAATATTCTTTCTAATCTTCTGTGCTGTATTATCAGTGATATGATTCTTTTTTTGCATATTATCCTCCTAAAATAAAAAAGCGATAAAACTATAATAGCTTTACCGCTCATAACTAATAATCATTATGAAATTCTTATACAAACTGGAATATCTAATTTTAAAAGAAACGACAGACTATGAACCTTATTCCATTGTGCGGAGTTGCGCTAACTGCTTGATTAAATCCTCGTTGTTTTCTTCGAGAGTTTTTGTGGGGTCAGAACCATTATACTTGTCACAAGGAACTTTCTCACATTTTCCACAATGCTTTATTTTTTAGTATTTACACAACAATCATATATTCCGCATATTTTTTCGCCGGTATATTCCAACCAGAATACCTGTCCTTTGATTATCGGACAACCTTTGCAATCTATCGGATAATACTCACATTTAGAGCATATAACACCACAACAACTAATAATTTTATTCATATCCTTACAATACCTCTTTACAAACGGGAATTCTGATAAGACACTTTTTATAGCATTTATTAA
>OFGB01001280.1_pt1 | contig 15785 bp, 10 predicted proteins | sample 1521491 | NCBI WGS metagenome assembly OFGB01 (sample SAMEA3504095, study PRJEB24116) | mouse gut metagenome | biome: mouse gut; feature: mouse-associated habitat; material: faeces | place: Denmark | collected 2011
GAGATTATGGGAAATGGCCGGAACAGCTATTCCAAAACAGATTCGGAAGCCACCTTTATGCGGATGGAGGATGACCATATGAAAAATGGGCAGTTAAAAGCTGCATATAATGTCCAGATTGCAGTAGAGAATTATTTTATTGTCCATACCTATGTCAGTTGGCCGGACAGGTTATAATACGCTGATTCCGGTTTTAGAAAAGCATCAAGACGCATTCGGGGAGATCTTGGAAGAAGTAACAACAGACAGTGGTTATTGCAGTGAGAAGAACCTCCTGTATTTGAAGGAAAATAGGATATCCAGTTACATTAAGCCGCAGGATCATGAAAAGCGGAAAACACGTGCTTATACAGAAGATATCGGAAAGTATTATAACATGAAAACGCAGGTGTTTGAAGATGAAATGTATTATATTTGTCATGGCGGAAGAGAATTACATCATATCCATACAGAAACCAGAGAACAGGCAGGTTATACACAAACATTTGAGGTGTATGGATGTGCAGACTGCAGTGGTTGTGGGCACAAAGCGAAATGTCTTTATAAATATAATGCTGAAAAAGATGCTGAGAAAAATAAAGTCATGAAGATCAATGGGCAGTGGGAAACCTTGAAAGAAGAATCCCATGCAAACATCCAAAGTGAGAAAGGGATTCTAAATCGGCAAATCCGTTCCATACAAACAGAAGGACATTTTGGAGATATCAAAGAAAACGACAGCTTCCGCCGGTTCAACTACCGGACATCCGAAAAAGTATATAAGGAATTCATGCTGTATGCGATTGGAAGGAATATAAATAAATATCATCGTTTTCTTCATGATGAAATCAAAAAATTTGAAGGAAAAACCGAAGAACAGGCTGCTTAGAAAAAGAGTGTTTTCGAAAATACAGCTGAGGGTCTTTTGCGCCCCAAAATACATATAGAAAAGAAAAAATACGAATCTCCCGCAGAAGATCATGTGTGAAAAACACTGATTTCTATGGGAGATTCGTATTTTAAGTTTTAGAGCTTAAAAATCGGTATTAACCGACAGCCCCTTTTTTGTTTCACACGACTCCGTTTTTCGGAACACGAAAAACTCCGTCATGTTTAACAGGCTAAAGCCCATAATAAAACAAAATGGGCAAAGCTAAATTGTTAGCTCTACCCATTTTGCTTTGTAAAACAGGGCTATGTCAATAGAACCTGCCTGAATGTATGGTTTTATTGGGTGATCCTGCCGTCCAGGTCCCAGAGGTCTTCCCAGCCTTTGGCACCTTCCCACAAAAAGACCTGTCCCTTTACCAGGCGGCAGCCTTTATCATCCTTGCGGATGGCTTCCATCTCCTGGTCGGTGAGCGGGTCGCACACAGTACAGTGAAGATTGGAAATGTACTGTGCTTCCTTTACGGAAAAGGGAATGGGAACCTGCCCTCTTTGCACCGCCCATTTCAGGCAGACCACAGCCGGGTGCACCTGATGTGCCTTAGCTGCGGCAGCCACTGAGGGCAGTTCCGTATCCGCCACATCCTCTTCGGTCCGGTCCCTCTCCGGGCGGGAGGGGGAACCGATGGGACAATATCCGATGGGCAGGATGTTGTGGGAGACTGCATAGTCAAACAGCTCCGGCTGCTGGAAAGAAGGGTGCAGCTCCATCTCCAAAGCTGCTGGCTGGATCCTGCACAAAGGCAATACTGCCTCCAGCTTGGGGACCGTCATATTGCTCATGCCGATATAACGTACCAACCCCCTGTCCACAAGAGCCTCGCACTGACGCCATGTGCCCATGAACTCCTCCACAGAAAACGGCCTGGAATCCGGGTTTCTGGCGTCCCCACTACAGCCCGGCGCATGGTAGTTGGGGAAAGGCCAGTGGACGAAATACAGGTCGATCTGGGAAAGCCCCAGATCTTCCAGGCTCTTTTCGCAGGAAGCGATCACTTCCCCCTCTCCGTGTTTGTCGTTCCACACTTTGGATGTGACAAAAAGCTCTTCCCTCTTTACCACCCCTTCTGCAAACACTCTCCGGAAGACCTGGCCAATCTGTGCTTCGTTCTGGTACACGGAAGCGCAGTCGATGAGACGGTATCCGTATTTAATGGCCCCAAAGACCGCCTCTGAGACCTTATCCGCCCCGTACTTGTCCGAACCAAAGGTGCCAAGCCCCATGCAGGGGATCTGTTCCCCGCCGGGCAAGGTCCTTTTGGGTATCAGGGACTGTTCTAATTTCTCTTCCATCTTCGTCTCCTTTTGCCTGTATCCTTTAATCAAACACTACCGCTACCTTGCCGCACTGGCCGCTTGCCATCAGGCTGTAAGCCTCTGCTGCCTTTTCCAGGGGGAACTCATGGGTGATCAGGTCCTCCGGATGGATGTTCCAACGCACCAGTCTCTCCACCAGTTCCTCCATCCGCCAAAGCGAGGTTACCCAGGAGCCATAGATCGTCTTCTGCCCATGGATGATATCCGGGCTGGGGTTAAAGGTACAGGTTCCCCCTTCCCCTACAAATGCGATCTTTCCCCATTCTCTGGTAGCACGGATGGCAAGCTGCCTTCCTGCATCGCTGGCGGAAGCGTCAATCGCACGTTCTACTCCCATTCCCCCTGTGGCCTCCAGGATCTCCGCCAGGGCATTCTCTCCCGGTTTTACTGCCAGGTCCACAAGCCCCAGCTTCTTTGCAAGGTCTATCCGGTGGTCGTTCATCTCCACGCCGATGAGTTTGTTCGCGCCCATGGCTTTAGCAAGCATAAGGGCGGCCAAGCCCACAGGGCCAAGGCCCGTCACCAGCACTGCGTCGTTGCCGCAGATCCCGATCTTTTCGATGGCCTCATAAACTGTACCGAAGCCGCAGGCCACCTGTGCGCCGTCCTTGTAGGAAAGCGCATCCGGCAGGGCCACCAGATCCTTTTCCTCTGCAAGGATATAGGGTGCCATGCCGCCGTTGCGCTGCCAGCCGTATGCCTGGCGGAATCTGCTCTTGCAGGAGATATAATATCCCCGGCGGCAGTCGTTACATACGCCGCACCCGGAAATATGGTATACGATTACCCGGTCACCCTTTTTGAACCGCTTTAGGCCCTCCCCTTCCTCTACGATCAGGCCGCAGGGTTCATGGCCTGCCACCATTCCCGGGATATAGCCTTCAGGGCCTTTTCCCGTATGTTCCCTGTAAATGCAGCGGATATCGCTGCCGCAAATGGTAGTGGCTTTGGTCTGGATCACCACCTGTCCGTGGCCGGGCTTTGGAATCTCAAAATCCTTCAGCTCTACTGTGCTGTTGCCCGGCAGCACAGCCCCTTTCATCATCATTTTTACCGCCATTGTAGCCTCTCCTTCCTATAATGAAACCATCCATTTTACTGTTTTTGTATCTGATATCAGTATACCCCATCTCTTCCTGGATACCAGATTGGAAGATGCCTATTTTCACAAAAAAATGTCGTGTTTTTGAAGGATATCTGTTATAATCATTTTACGGTTAACGCTACGGCCAAAAACTGCCCAAAAGGAGCGCCCATGAAAACACAGTACGCCAACATAGACCTTCACTTTTCCCTGGACGGGGTCTTCGTCCATACGCCCAATATCATTTTTGAACGCTTCACCCGGGTCATCCCCTCCCACAGCCACGGAAACGGGTGTTATGAGATCCACTATATCCCCGCAGGCTACGGCAGGCTGAAAGCAGATGGCATCTATTATGACATTTCCCCCAACACGCTGTTTGTGACAGGCCCCCATGTGGTACACGCCCAGTCGCCGGTCCTATCCGACCCCATGCAGGAATATTGCGTCTATTTCAGGTTCCCCGGCTCTTCCCGGGCAAGGGGGCGTTCCCCTCTTATGGATGCCTTTTTATCCACCCGTTTCTGGATCGGGCAGGATATGCAGGGAATCCACTTTCTCATGAAACAGCTTTTCGGCGAGCTGGAACACCAGTACACAGGTTATCAAAACCAGGTGGAGCTGCTGCTTTCACAGCTTATCATTTATCTGGTGCGGGATTATGGGCAGGAGAAGAAGCCAGAATACTCTTTTGCGGAAAACGACCTATATAATAGTAAATCTGTGATCATTGAAGAATACTTTCTTTATGAATACCGGAACCTTTCCCTGGACGCCCTTGCAGAGCGCCTGAAACTCAGTGCCCGGCAGACCCAGCGGCTTTTGCAGGATTACTATGGCAAGACTTTCCAGCAGAAAAAAACGGAAGCACGCATGTCTGCCGCTTCCATTCTTCTGGGGGAAAAGCACAGGACTATCGCCTCCATTGCCGAAGAGCTGGGCTATTCCTCCCCGGAACATTTTTCTTCCGCTTTTAAAAATTACTATCACGCCAGCCCAGGCAGTTACCGGAAAGAGCAAATGGAATTCCCCCCTTTGGATGAGGAAGGCCTTTAATCCCCGGCCTGGCGCCGCACGGCTTCTTTACCTGTCATAGCCAATGGCCCAAACATTGTCATCATATCGTACCGCAATCAGGATTTGGGCATCCTCCGTAAAATCATTGGTAAATTCCCGGGAATGCTCCTCTCCTTTATGATCTGCAAAAGAAATGGTATAGATATAATCCTTTGCAGGCTCAATGGTGAAATAGCAGACCTGGGTATCTTTGATCGCTTCCGGGGAAACAGAAACGGTTTTTCCTGAATGTGTCACCGTTATATCTTTGATCTCATAGCTGGAATAGTTTGTAACGATCAGGTTTCCTTCCTGGTGCGCCACATTGCGGTTCCCTGTGCCGCAGCCAGCTAATGTGAAAATAAGTGTAAGTGCCATAAATAAAATCAGTTTCTTCATGTTTTCGGTCTCCTTTGCTGTCTCCCCCTGTTGTCCCCATAGCTTTCAGCCCAAGCCGGGGAGCTGTGCTGTCCTGGGGCAAAGCCCCGGCAAACCTGCCACTGGTTTGTATCAACAAACGCCGGCACGCTCCGCAATCTGGCTTATTGTAACAAACGCCGGCACGCTCCGCGATCCGGCTTATTGTAAAAATGATTGTATAAAAGCGCCCCATTCAAGGCTACTTTTATACAATCATTGGATCTGTCCCGTTCTGCTTCTACTTGTAGATCAATGCAAAAGCATAGAACTTATCTGTTTTTATTGTAATTGTTTCAGGGTTATTGTCCGTATCATTATAAACGATCGGCCGCCCACCCTTCGTAACGCAGATCATCTTATAATCCCTGTTCTGCCTGTAAATAGCTGACGGGATCTTCAGGGTAATTTCTATTTCCTTATCCATGCTGTAGGTATTACGGGAAGGGGGATAAATGTTGTATGTCCTCCCTATAGTATAATCCCCAAGGACTGCCTCAAATGACTTAAAGCACATAGGCCCCTGTATTGCATTCTCTATGGCAACCGGGTAGCTATTCTCTTTTGACGGAGTATACTGGACAGCTTCCCTTCCCATGCAGGCATACCGTTTTTTGTCCTCAGGCGTCGTAGGTTTCCATGTTTCCACAACCTCTCTTATGCCTGAATTAATGGCGGCTGTAGTCCTGGGGTAGCTCTCAGCCCTTTGGAAATCAGCGTCTTCATCATTCCCGGCATTATTGCCTGAATTACTGCCTGAGTTGTTCCCATCAGAGGTATTTCCGGAACCATTTCCAGGGTTGTCTCCGCCTGGGTTACTATTATTGTCATCACCAGGATTCTGTGTCGGAACCGGAGTTGCACCAGGCTCATTGGTCGGAGCCGGGCTGGTGCCAGGAGCACTGGTCGGAACCGGGCTGGTGCCGGGAGCACTGGTCGGAGCCGGGCTGGTGCCAGGAGCATTAGTCGGAGCCGGGCTTGCGCCAGGATCGCTGGTCGGAACCGGGCTGGTGCCGGGAGCATTGGTCGGGGATGGGGTTGCGCCAGGAGTGTTGGTCGGGGACGGGCTAGGAGGGATGAAGCCATAATGAATCGTCACCGCTTCCGATATCCCTGTCAGTATTTTACTTATACTGTTCCACTGCGCTTCGGTACCGGTAAAATAAATATTTGCCAACACATTACATGATTGGAACGCGCTCCTCCCAATCATCGTTACACTGTCAGGAATTGTTGCATTGTACAATCTGGAGCAAGAAGCGAAAGCATTCTCTCCAATACTTTCCGCACCTTGCGGAATTACTACGCTGGTAAGCGTTATGCAACTCTGAAACATCCCATCACTAATACGGTCTATATTCTGTGGCAGTGTTACATTGGTTAGTTTCCAACAGCTTGAAAACAGATTATCGCCCAATGTTACCTGTTTGCCGCCACTGGCAAATGTTGCGCTTGTCATTTCCGTGCACTTAAAAAACGTTCCAGCTCCTACTTCCCCAATACTGGCAGGCAAGGCTATGGATGTGAGACTAATACAACCATTAAAGGCATTTTGATTAATCGTTTCCACCCCTTCGGAAATCGTCACTGAACTAAGATTTTCACATGCCCGGAAAGCACTATCACCAATGGTTTTCACACTGGAGGGAATCGCCACGGAAATCAGAGAGGATCCCCGGAAAGCACTGTTGCCAATCGTGGTCACGCTGGAGGGGATCTCTACACTCAAGACCCCACAGTCCCAAAAAGCACTGGAACCGATACTGGTAACGCCATCCTCTATAATGACCTTCTGGATTTGGCTGCCCTTATCACCCCAGGGCTGGTCTGCCACACCGCTAAAATCTGGCATAGCCCCCTGGCCTGAGATGGTCAGCACCCCTGCCTTCGTCAGCCTCCATGTAAGCCCCCCAATGGAACCGGAACCGTCTACTTTATCGGCTTCTGGATCATCCGGTGAGATATAATCTTCCGGGTAGCGGGTGATATAATGGCTTGTATTGCTCATCACCTCGTCCTTAGATATTGTTCGCCCCCAATGAATCTTACTATTATTATTTCCCTCGGCAATAACCACTCCGGCATCGGTCACTTTCAGCACGATCACAGTATGGGCATCATTACTTACCCGCAGGATATCTCCAACCTTTATATCCTCATATCCAAACCCACCTTTGGCGTACATTCTGTTGGGCAAACTGCCAAATGCCGCATCGCTAAGTGTAAATGCAAAGGCTACGCAACCTGTAGCAGCAATACGGTCTCCGCCAAGGTTTCCCCCTTTCCAACGGTAAGGTTTTGAACCTGTATAGGGCTCAAAGTCAGTCCAGGCCGTACCTTCCCTATATCTCTCATCCTCCTTCAGAGCAATCATGGCCTCACGGACTTTCGATGGTGTAAGCTCTGTAGGATCGACCTCACCTGACGGGAAGGTTTCGGGGTAATCCAATGCGCGTCCGGCCTCCGCACTAAACCCACTTCTGCGCGGGGTCTCTGTCGGCCGGATGCTCTCTTTGGGAGACGCGCTGGGGGTCTTCTGGGGGGAAGCACTCACATACCCACTGGGGGTTGCCCCGCCTGGGGTTCCTGTAGGAACAGCTTCTCCATCCTGGGTTGGTGTTGGTGTCTCATCCGGGGCAGCTGTCGCTTCCGCACTGGGGGTTGCTTTCGGGGTCGCTGTCGCTTCCTCATTGCCATCCGGTTCCCCAGGGGTCTTTGCTGGGGCTTCCTCCCCTTCCTCTGTTGGCGTTGGCGCTTTACTTGGGCTGGCTGTCGCTTCCTCTACGCCATCTGGTTCCCCAGGGGTCTTTGCCGGGGCTTCCTCCCCTTCTTCTTCTGGCGTTGGCGTCTCATCCGGGGTAGCTGTCGCTTCCTCTGCGCCATCCGGTTCCCCAGGGGTCTTTGCCGGGGCTTTATCCCCTTCTTCTTCTGGCGTTGGTGTCTCATCCTGGGTAGATGCCGCTTCCTCCCCACCATCCGGTTCCTCTGTGTCCTCTGCCTGGGAAGGCGTTGGAGTCCCTTGCGGGCCAGTGGTCACATTCGCACTGCTGTCTGCTCCCTGGGATGCGAACACCACTGACTGGGAAGAGATGCACAGGCACAGCGCTAAAGCAACGGAAAGAACTCGTCGTTTCAATGTTTATAACCTCCTACTTTCGTTTTGGGGGAGAGCTTTTGACTGGCAATAGCCTCCCATATAAGTATATTGTAACAATAGGGCCTAAAGAGCCGGTAAAAATCCCCTGCACTCCCTATATTACCTTAAAAATTGCTGCACATCGTCCCCTCTGTCAGACACTTCAACACGTTTATCCGATATCGTATATCACATCTGGCAATCCATAAGGTCTTATGAAATTTTCAAGGTATTATATGAAGGTCTTTGACCCCAATATTATGGTATTATTATCTCCATTATTTGTCAATAGGCAAATCATGCGGCGGCCAATGGCCCTTATCCTGATTTTAGGCTTTGATATCCTTTACCATCAAATCGATCAAATGCTCCTGATACCCAGCCCTTTTCTCAGCTTTCAAAAGCTCCCCCAGCTCCCTCAATTGGGCATTTACGATCTTGTCCAACTTTTTCAAACGTTTCTCTGTAAGCATCTCATCTGATATTGAACGGTAATAGTCCTCCCTTGTCATTCTCCAGGGCAGAATCTGCCCGGGGCCTCTTGCCAGCACTCTGTCCGCGATCTCAATCCCTTCCGGGTCAATATCGCCGCAGTAATATAGCCTGCACCCTGATCTTAGCAGCAAATCCACCAGAAACAAAGAGGCTGTCCTTAATTGCCCGGAAGTGCACACGACCGAATATTCTTCCCCGCCCATCTCTTCGCACACCTGGGAAAAAACCATCTGGTTTTCGATGATATAGACCTTCTTCCTGTGGCTTTCTGCCCTTGTGAGCCTGCTCAGATTGGAGAGCGTCAGGACATATTTTTCGCCTTTTTCAATAAAACAGCGATAGGCGCCATGTTCTTTTTCTTTCTCATAAAAATGGATCCCATAGCATGTGGTGGAACTGGAGATATCATCAGGAGAGATCCCTGCCATATAATATAGCGCCAAAACATCTTCCTGTGCTTTCGGTTCCTCTGTCTTGTAGGTAAAGCTTAAGGCACTGACCAGCAAACGGCCTGCCGCTTCCTTCCTGTCAAAGTAATGGGGATTCTTTGTGATCTCCGCCCCCAGCACAGCCAGCCTGACATTTTCTTTTTCGCCCCCATCCCCCTGGGGCAGGTATGCCAATGCACTGCACACTTCCATAAGCACTTCTTTTATACCGTCACCGGATCTTTCCCTTTCCCTCATAATCATCTGATAGCCGTATTTATGCTGTCCCCATACTGCCTCCAGCCAAAGAGTCCCCTTGGCGCCCTCCCCAAACCGGCTTCCTGCCTCGCGCAGCAAAGCCTCCCAGAAGCGCTGGCCCAGCTCCGTCTTTTCTTCTCTCTTCTGGCTCCTTGACAGTATCTTTTCATTGAAATATTTTTCTACCAGGGCCTCCACTTTGACGTCACAGTACTTTGTCTCATTTAATGCCGCCTGTAGCTGGGAAATAGAAAAGGTAAAATCGCCGGGCAATAAGCTTTTCCCAAAAACGGCACCAAGCCCACGGCATTCCGCCTCAGTGAGATCCCCCAGGAAGATCTTTCCGGAAAGCTTCCCGTATTTGATGTATTTCTTTTTCATCTCCATGAACATTCGGGAATATGCTTTATTCTTCCTGAAATAAAGGGCACATTCTTCTAACATCTTCTCTTCCACTTTACTGTTCCTCAATGATCCTCTGTTTTCCGTTCCATAGATAATAGATCACCGTAACTACCTGTGAATTGGCCGGCCTGAGCAATTCTGCTATCCGCAGGAGGGGGACAGACTCATAGCATCCCCACAGTACCTGTGAATTCATGATATAGTCAAAATCAAATTTTTTTACCAGGTCGAACATGCTGCTGATATTTTTGTCATCCACCCCTGCAAAAGCCTCGTCCAGTGCGATCACTCTGGGGAAATCATCGTATTCTGCCTTTTTATATTGGGCGTTCACCGCGGCAAACAAAGGGACATACATGGCCATTGCCTTTTCCCCTCCGCTGAAGCGGTTAAAGGCACCGTTGGTCAGCTCTTTTTTATTCTCGTCATTCCGATAGTAAAACATCTTGAATTCAAACCATTTCCGATAGTCCAGCGCTTCTCTTACCAGGTCAGAATAACTTAAGATCTGGCCGTTTTCTTCCGCAGTCTGTTTAACCGTATAGATCTTATTTCTGAAGTGTGCGGAGATCCTTTCGATATCCTCCGCCGCCATCAATTCCCTGTCACGGTTTAGCAGCTTCTCCAGCTCTGCCGTATCCAGTTCCCCTTCCCCGTCTGCGGACTTCGCCCGCCAGTCCAGTGAAAAGGTCAGGGACATGGAAGTATCCATCTTGCGCATAAGGGAAGACATATCCTGGATCCACTTCCTGCTTTCAGCAATGCGGATGTTCAGCTTCCTGCTCAGTGTGTCCGACAAAATATTCTCAAACAGCTCCCTGTCCTTCTGGCGGATCAGCAGCTCGGTCTCATCGATCCTCTCTTTGATGACCTGGTAAAATTCTTCTAAATACAGTTTCCGCCCCTGCATATAGGAGACGATCCGATACCGCCTGCGCAGCGCCATTGCCTCTGTCGTCCCCTCTGCGAAGCATTCCTCCATAAATGTCCCGTAGATCACCAGGTTTCCGATGTTCTCATGGAAAGTCTTGTCCAGCCTTGAGACGATCTCTGCCACTGACTTATTTCTGTCTGCTTCCCGGATCCCCTTCTTTGCCTGTTCTGCTGCTTCCGGTATTGTCTTATTTTCCTTGGCAAATACCAGCCCCAGGGATAGTTCCTCATCGAAATATTTCCTGAGCCGGGCCTCCTTCTCCATTTTCTCCCTCATTTTATGTTCCTGTGCCTCAATGTCCGGCTCCAGTCTTTTTATTGTGTTTTCCCATACAGCCTGTTTTCTGTCTAACTCCCGTTCTTCCGTGTCTTTTAAGAGCAGTTCGTCCCGGATCGCTATCAGGCGTTGTGCTTTCTCTTTATTTTCTGGTGCATTCAGGAATTCTTCCAGTTTTGCTATTTGCAGCTTCTGTTCCTTTATTTCCTGCCCTGCTTTCTTTTTATGGAGATCTTCTGTATCGATGGCCTCTTCTTCTTTCCCGATCAGCTGTTTTTGCATGGCTTCCCTGCCCTGCTCCGCCCCATAGCCCATTACAGCCATCTGCAAGGATTCCAGCTGGCTCTTATACTCCCCAAGCGCCCCCAGCACCTCCCCATAGCTCTCTATGTTTCTTTCGTAAGGCAGCTCCCGGCAGTTGGTGATGACCCGCTGGGCACACTGCTTTTTGCGGATCTCACAGTCTTCTTTTTCTTTCTGTTTCTTCCCCCATTCTTCGCTGCACTTTTCAAACCTCCAGTTTAAGTCTTTCTTCATTGCAATTGCCTCGTCCAGTTCATCAAACCTGGGCGATCTGTGATACTCTTCCTGCAAAATCTCAAGGCGTTTCTCCCATCTGCCAATCTCCAGTTCCAATGCTTCCAGTTGCTGCTGCAGGAGCTGCCATTCTTCCCTTTTTTTCTGATTTGTTCTTTCTTCTTCTCCTTTCTTATGGCTTCCCCAATGTAACAGGCTTCCTTTTCCGGTATGCTGTACCCTTCTAATGCGCCATGCCTGAAATAGCCGTTGGGCTTTAATACGATCTGGCAGCCGTCTTCCTCACCCATATGGGACAAGATCCGCTCCGTCATCTTCCGCAGTTCCACATCCCCGGCTACTGCTGCCAGTTTCCCATATGCCATTTTCCCGGAATGTTCCAGGCAGAGTATCTTATCTGCCCCTTCCCCCAAGACCTCCATTGCCCGCCCATAGTCTTTCTCCGGCACCACCAGGGCATCCAGGATCCCCGCATCTTCCAACTGACATTCCACCAGATCCCTGTTCTCCATGGAGGCCGACTGGGTAAAATCCACTGCTTCATAAAAAGGCAGGAAGGAAATATTGTTTTCTGCCAGCTTTTTCCTTGTGCTTTGGAGGATTTCTCTGCGCACAGGCGCTGTCTGTGTTGCTTTTTCCAATTCCTTTAGTTCTTCCAGGCAGGTTTTTACAGATTCTGCCTGCTTGTCTTTTTGTATTTTTAAGCCAGAGAGCCCGCTCCCTAATTTTTGGTTCTTTCCCTCCCATATGTTCTCCAGAAGATCCCGTATATTCCCATGATCCGCCATTCCCTGGTATTTCTGTATGTATACCGCTATTTGTTCCAGTTCTTTTTTGGGCAGGTAAAATTCCTGATTGTGCTGCTCCAGGCTATAGTATGCCTCAATCAGATCGTCCCGTATGGCATCCTCCATCCTCTCCGCATCGTTCACCTGCCCCAACGCCCGGGCTTTTTCTTCTTCCAGCAGGCTGCACTGTTCTGATAGCCCGTCCCATTGTATCTGTATCTCCCTAAACTTTTTCAGCTCCTCCCATGCCCTTTCCACGTTTTTATATAGTTCTTCCACCTGGCTTTTGATTTTCTTACATTCCCCATAGCCATCGGGGCTGTTGCACAAGCCCGGGATCTGCCCATGCCCGGAAAAGCAGATGGTCTCCTGTATTTCCTCCATATCATCCACAAGCTGCCCTATCTCCCTCTGATAGGCGCTGATATTCTTCTGTATCTCACGTACTGCGGCATCATACTCCCGTATGGCGTTTTGGTGCCGCTCTATGCTTTGGGTATACAGTGCCATTTCCTTTTCTGCACTTTCCCGGCGTTTCCGGCATTGCCTTAGTTTCTCATCCGCCTCCTCCAGATCCGTTGTCCCGATAGCTTCCCTCTCCCGTTCCAACAGGCTTTTTTCTGCTTTCAGCTCCCCTGCCCTTTGGCAGGATCCCTCCAGTTTTTTCCTTGTCCCCTTCAGTTCGTCCTTCTCCGCTTCCAGCTTTCCCCTGGCTTCTTCAACCATTCCCTTTTCTTCCAGATATGCGGCAGCTTTCTGCCCCAGCATATACTGGTTATACTTTACATACTCATCCCGTATACGCTGCAGATCTTTATAAGCTCTTTTTAGGCCATCCAGTTTATCCTGTATATCATCCATTTTCTCCATGGCATCCACCATAGCCCGCAGGTCTTCGTCGGACAAAGTCTGCAGGGAGTCGTTTAGTATCTCATATACTTTTTTGGGTGTAAATTCTTTGGAAAGCTTGGGTGCCCTGACCTTTATGAGCAGCCGTATAAACTGCTCATACTGTTCCAGCCTTGGGAATCCAAATAGATGTTTATTTACAAGGCTCATATATTCTTTCTGGGCTTCTGTGTACAGATTGTTTTCTCCCAGTTCTTTTTTCATCTCTTGTTTCGTATAAGCGATCTTTGCATTCCCTACTTGCCGGTACAGGTCAAAATCATATCCGATCCTCCTGCCATCTAACAGGACAAACCCCCAAAAGCCCATGGGTTTCCCCTTTTGGGCTTGTTGGCCGATCCCAATGGTCCGGTAGCGGTTCCCCTTTTGGAACTCTAAATACAGATAGCCGGTGGCTTCCTCTTTCTCCCCATCGTTCAGAAAATAGTATTCCATTTTCCTGTCACTGGAGCCAAAGGGATCCAGCCGGCTGGGTGTCCTGTCGCCGTCCAGTATAAAGGGAATAAAACTTTGTGTGGTGATAGATTTTCCTGATCCGTTCTGCCCCCGCAGGAGCAGTTTGCCATCTGCAAAAGAAAATACTTCCTCATCATACAGCCAGAAATTTACGAATCCTATGCGGTTCATATGCCAACGCTCACTCATCTGTTCTTCTCCTTTGCCTCAAACTCCGAGGGGTAGCTGCCGATGATCTTTCCTGCCGCCGGGTAAATAATGATCCCCCCATCACACTGGCCCAGCATCATCCAGGAGCCCATATAGGACATAACTGCTTTTATTAGCTTTGGGCCATCCATCTCCCTGTATTCCTTGTTCCATGCCGTCCTGTACTTGTCACGGCAATGGTAAAGTTCTTCCTGGAACTCTTCTGTGGAGACAACAATGCACCCGTCCTGCCGTTTCGCCCAGGTACCCTCCTGTGCTTTCTCCCTGATCCGCCCGCACAGGAGCAGGACCAGCTCCGGGAGCATGGCTTCCCTTGGATGTCTCTCCCCAAAGGATCCCTCTTCGTCCATCACCAGGAAAGCGGCATTTTTATGGATCTGGAGCTGCCCTCCCAAGTATTCACTGAAGTTTTTCTGTATCCACTGTCTCTGGTTTTTCAGGTAGATGCTATCCGGGTCATCGGCCCAGCGCCAGTAAAGGGCAGGCGCTGCGGCCATCTGCCTGTATACACGGTTGACCCTGTAATGCCCTCTGTCTGCCTGGCCCTCGGTATTTTGTTGTTTCTCAAAGTCTTCCCAGGACTGGAAATCAGCTATGCTATATGCGAAGTTCACCGCCATGTACCGGGAAAGCCCTGTATTCTCATAGAGGATCTCCTGTTCTATGCTGCTGCCCACATTATTGCTGCTGCCTTCATATGCTTCTATCAGCCTCATGTCCTCACAGAATTGCAAAACTCTTACCAGGGACTTTCTCTGGGTAAAGGATATCCAATCCACATCCAGTACCCCTTTTAGCTGCAGTTCCAACATATCTACCAGTTCTGAGAGCAGGAACTGCTCCTGTTCTTCCTTATCTTCCAGGAATGCCAAAACAGCGCAAAACAGGCAGTAATCCCTGATCTCTGTAAAATCTGTAATGCCCATATAGCTTTCCGCATGGGCAGGGATCTTTTCAGCCTTCAATATCTGTTCGTTATTGATCACCGTCCACCCTAACTGCTCCCGGAAGAATCTCTGGCATTTGGGCATTTCCCTGCGTACCTTTGTATATAGTTCTTTGTCCTTCTTCTTATCAATCCAACATTTTTCTATTAACGCCCTTGCCGCGTCCATTTTCCCTCATTTCTGCGCTGCTTTTGTATTTTTGTACCGTCCATGGCCAAGTTTGTGATGCTGCGCAGGCACAAACCCGGTATTCCTCAATCGTTAAACTGTAATATATATCTGGGCATCTCCAGTACCCCATCCTCGCATTTGAGCATGTGGCTTCCCTGCTGTCTTATTAGGCGGAATGCCTGTCCATACTCTGTCCGCCCGCTTTTGGAAGCCGTCAGGTTCGCCTGTGCGATCCAACGCAGGAGCGTCTCCCTTGTATCCACCGAGATGCAGTCTTCGATCCGGCTGATGTCCAGTTGGCCGTCCTTGATATATTTCGTGACCAGCTTTCTGTCTTCCTCCAATTTTTTGAGATATTGGTTTCGCTGTGCAAGTTTCTCCAATGCTTTACTTTCAAAACCTGACTTATGTATCCTGGGCTTGTATGTCCTGGTATGGGGCTTTAATTCATATTCCGATGGCTGTTCATCAAAAACGCCGCTGTTTATGCTGTCCGTGGTGCGGGGGCTGTTTACTTTAAAATGCCGCACATGCTGTATCCCGAATACATGTGCCGAAAGTTTATGCGCCTCTTCCACATTTTCGCACTTGATAAACATCTGGATGAATTTCTTGTAGTCTTCTTTGCGGCTGATCCCCCAGTTTTGCAGCTGTACGATCAAGGCCGCATTCTGTATGATCTTCCGGATGACTTCATCGGTAATGTCCAGCACTTTCTGGCTTTCGCTTGGGTGCTTGTCCGTGGGGATAAACCAGTCCCACAGGCTCTGCCACTTTCCGTAGATATTTTCCCTTATGGCGTTCTCCCTTAGCTCCTGAACCTCTGAATCCGGGTGTGGGATCGACAGTTCACTCTCAATGACCCGCTCCAATACTCCCTCTACCATCTGCCGGGGCAATTTCCTGATTGTATTTTCGATGCGTATGGATCTGTTCTGAAGCTGCTGCACAAACTCTTGCAGATAAGAAATAAATCTGTCTTTATGTATGACAAATTCAATAGATTTGAGAACTTTATCTGATTTGCCGGAATA
>OFGB01001291.1_pt1 | contig 15715 bp, 10 predicted proteins | sample 1521491 | NCBI WGS metagenome assembly OFGB01 (sample SAMEA3504095, study PRJEB24116) | mouse gut metagenome | biome: mouse gut; feature: mouse-associated habitat; material: faeces | place: Denmark | collected 2011
CAGCCCATACGGCAGCCCACCTGGGAGGAGATGCACACGCTGTTGCCATGCTTATAACGCATCCACACACTCTCCACCACATGGCCGTCCTCCAGGGCAAAAAGGAATTTTTTGGTACCGTCTATCCGGGACTCCTGCACCTGCACCCGGCGCAGAGTGGTACAGGCATATTGTTCCGCCAGCCTCTCCCGCAGCCCTTTGGGAAGATTGGTCATATCCTCATACGACCGGGCCAGCTTTTGGTGCAGCCACTGATAGAGCTGATTTGCCCGGAAGGGCTTTTCCCCCAGGGCCGCCAGTTCCCGTTCCAGCTCCGTGAGAGCCAGAGATTTTATATCTGTTTTTCCGTTCTGATTCTCCCACGCCATACTTTCCTCTTTCCCTGAAACCGCGAGTCTCTCTCCGGCTTATATGTTCATAGATCCATGATGTCATTTATCGTCTTCCAGCCGCCTGAACCTGGCATAAAAAAAACCGTCCATATGGGCCTGCCGCGGCAGCAGTTGTTGGCTTTCCTCCAGGACAAAGGGAAAATTCTCGCAGATCCAGTCACAATTCTCCTGATTTTCCCGCCTGTTTATGGTACAGGTGCTGTACATCAACACGCCTCCCGGCTTTACATACTGCCAGCTTCCCCGGATGATCCGGCGCTGCAGCTTTATCAGTTCCTCCAGACTATCCGGTGTCACATGGTATTTAATATCCCTTTTTTTGCCCAGAACCCCCAGGCCGGAACAGGGCACGTCCATAAAAACCGCATCCGCGCTGCCCGCCTTGTCCGGATCCTCCCGGCAGGCGTCCCACAGTTCCAGTTCCAGCTTTTCTTCCATTCCAAGACGGCAGGCGTTTTCCCGGATTCTGTCCAGCTTGTGCTCCGAAACGTCCCGGGCCAGTACATGGGAGACTTTCTCCGCCGCCAACAGGGCTTTTCCGCCGGGAGCAGCGCACACGTCCATGACCCGGTCTCCCTCTTTCAGACCCGCCGCCTCCACGCAGCGCATGGAACTGACGTCCTGCACCATAAACGTGCCCTCCTCATAACCTTCCAGCGCCGCCACTCCCAGAACCCCTTCCAGGTAATAAGCATAGTCCAAATACTCCGACCGGGTCACCTGTACCCCTCTTTGCTGCCATTTGAGAAGATAGTCCCGGCGCTGCTCCTCCGTCACTCCCCGGGTGAAGCGAATGGTCACCGGATGGACTGCCAGCAGCTGCTCCAGCAATTCCCGGGTCTGTTCCCGTCCATATTCCGCCAGCCACATCTCCACAATCCACCGAGGCATGGAATACCTCACGGACAGATAGAGAAGAGGCTCCGCCTCCGGGTCCGGCAGAGGAAGGCTGTCCTTCCGGGAAGCTATTTTCCGCAGCACTCCATTCACAAAACCTTTCAGGTTGGTAAATTTCCGTTTGCCGGCCAGTTTTACCGCCTCGTTGCAGGCGGCGCTGTGGGGCACGCCGTCCATATACAGGATCTGGTATACTCCCATGCGCAGAAGGCAGCGGATCAGGGGCTTCATCCTGGGTACCGGCACGCTGGAAAATTGGTCCAGCAGATAGTCCAACTCTATCCTGCGCTCCACACAGCCCTCGGCCAGCCGCTTGATAAAGCGCTTGTCCTGACTGTCCAGATAATCATATTTATCCAGCGCCGCCTTTACGGCCTGATTGGAATAAACCCTGCTGCGCTCCATCTCCAGCAGGGTATCCAGCACGATCTCCCTTATATTTTCAGCCATAGCCCTCTTCCTTTTGCCGTTCAACTCTCAATCGTCCCTGCGGCGTCCGCCGCCGAAAAGCAGGATCAAACGCAGAAGCTGCAGTACCGCCGCCAGCGTGCCCGCCACATAGGTCATGGCGGCGGCGCCAAGCACCTTCTGGCAGCCCCTGTTCTCCTGAGCCGTTACAATGCCATAATGCTCCAGCCGTTCCAGAGCCCTGCCGGAGGCATTGAATTCCACCGGCAAAGTTGCCAGCTGGAACACCACGGTGAGGGCAAAGGCGATGATCCCAAGCTGGATCAGCAGCTGATTCCAACTCAGCACCACTCCCAGAAGGATCAGGGGCATGCTGGCATTGCTGCCGATGTTCACCACGGGCACCAGCGCCGACCGAATCCGAATGGGGGTATATCCCTGGGCATGCTGTATGGCATGGCCGCACTCATGGGCGGCCACACCCATGGCCGTAATACTCCTGCCGCTGTAATTCTGGTGGGAAAGGCGCACCACATTGGACTGCGGATCAAAATGATCCCCGCCGTTGCTTCCCAGATCCTCCACCTGCACCTGGTATAATCCCTCATTGTCCAGTATGCGTCTGGCACATTCCGCCCCGGTGATGCCCTTGCTGTTGTGCACCTGATGGTACTTCCTCATGGCGGAGTTCACCATGGCGCTGGCCCCCAGACTGATCAGAAGCCCTATAATCACCAAAATATAAGTTGGATCCCAATAAAACATAACAAACCTCCTATTAGAGTTCCGCATTCCCCCTTCAACCACACGAGACTGTTGATCCATATCAGGCCGCCTGCAGCGTCCTGACATGGATCAGTGCGCTTTACGGGGAAATGCTGTTTAGAGTTCAGCGTTCCGCGTCTCCCAATTTCTCTCCCGGAGTCAGGTGTACGCCCAGCAGGAAATCATGGGCGCTCATGCGCTTCTTGCCCTCTAACTGCAGCTCCTGTACCCGGAGAAGTCCCCTGCCGGCTGCCACCGTAAAATCCTGCCTGCCTACGGCGGCAACGGTCCCCGGCTCCAGGGTGGTCTCTTCTTCCAGCGCGGCGGCATCCCATATTTTCAGCTGTTTCCCCTGATAGGAAGTATAAGCGCTGGGCCAGGGATTCATACCATGTACAAGCCTCTCAATGGAGCGGGCATCCCCGGAAAAGTCGATGCGCCCCATCTCCTTGGAGATCAGGGGAGCATAGCTGCTCTCCCCCTCCTCCTGCTTTCTGGGCGCCAGGCGTCCCTGTTCCAACAGCGCCAATGTCTCCACAATGGCCTGGCCCCCCAGGGGCGCCAGCTTCTCAAACAGGGTCTGGCTGGTATCCTCCCTGTGAATGGGAAGTTCCACCTGATAGAGGATATCCCCGGTGTCCACCCCCGCGTCCATCTGCTGGATGGTGATGCCCGTCCGCTCCTCCCCGTTCAGAATCACATGCTGAATAGGGGATGCCCCCCGGTACCGAGGCAGCAGAGAGGCGTGGATGTTCAGACAGCCATGGGCCGGCATATCCAATATCTCCTGGGAGAGGATCTGGCCGAAGGCCACCACCACAAACACATCCGCCTCATAGGTTTTCAGTTCCGCCACCGCCTCCGGGCGCTTGATCCGCTGGGGCTGGAACACGGGGATCCCATGCGCCAGCGCACACTCCTTCACCGGGGAGTATTGCAGGCTGCCGCTGCGTCCCTTAGCTTTATCCGGCTGCGTCACCACTGCCGTGATCTCATGTCCCGCCCGGATCAGCGCTTCCAGCGCCTCCACGGAGAAATCGGGAGTTCCCATAAAAACAATCTTCATTTATTCCTCCTCATCCTCCGGCACGGGCTTTAAATCCGTCAGTTCTCCTTCCACCATCTCCACATACAGGTGTCCGTCCAGATGATCCAGTTCATGGCAGATGGCTCTGGCCAGCAGTTCCGTCCCTTCCAGTTCAAAGGGTTTCATATCCGCGTCCAGAGCAGCCACCTTCACATAATTGGGCCTGGTGACGATCCCTGACTTCCCCGGCACGCTCAGACATCCCTCGGAACCGGTCTGCTCCCCGCCGGTCTCCAGGATGCGGGGATTGATCAGCACATAGGGATCCTCCCCCGTCACGTCAATGACCACGATGCGTTTGAGTACACCCACCTGACAGGCCGCCAGCCCCACACCGTTGGCCTCATACAGAGTGTCCAGCATATCCTCAATCAGATATCTGGTACGGTCTGTCATCTCCGTCACTTCCTTACATTTCTTGGTGAGAATATCCTCTCCGATCTCCCGTATATTACGAATTGCCATATCTTTCTCCTTTCATGCCCGGGCCTGTAACCGACATTGGCGAAACCGCCTCCGGCAGGCACACAGCCGGATATTCTCCGGCGGAATTGCAAAAAACGGCTTTCGTCATTGCCTGCCAGGCCGATAAGTATTGGAAAATCCCGTTTAAAAGAATCATAATTATTATATTATCTCAAAAAATGGGATATTTTTCAAGTGCCTATAATGTATTCATGGGATCAAAGTCAAATTGGAGGCTGACCGCCTGCCTGCTGCGCCGGGTCTGCATCCATTCCCCCATCCGCTTCTCCAGGCCGTCTTTTACCTGGATCAGCCGGCGGTAGCTGTGATCTTTCACATAAAATACGAAGCGGAAGATGTCATTGACTTTGCCCACCCCTGCCGGGGCAGGGCCCACAATCATCATCCGCCGGGCCAGAGGCTGAGACTGGTCCACATAGGTCCCGGCCAGTTCCGCCAGCCCCAGAGCCAGCCTGCTGCCCTCCTCCTCCCATGCCGCATAGATCTGCACCGCCAGCATATGAGCCACCGGAGGATAGCCCATCAGTTCCCGGAACAGTATTTCCTCCCGGTAAAAGCCGTCATAGTCCTGGGCCGCCGCATGGGTGACGGCATAATGCTCCGGCTGATAGGTCTGGATCACCACTTCACCGGGCTCGCTGCCCCGGCCCGCCCTGCCTGCTGCCTGGGTCAGCAGTTGGAATGTCCTCTCTCCGGCCCGATAGTCTCCCACGGACAGGGACAGATCCGCCGCCAGCACCCCCACCAGCGTCACATTTGGAAAATCATGCCCCTTGACGATCATCTGGGTACCCACCAGCACATCCGCCTCCCCTGCGGCGAACGCAGCCAGAATCTGCCCGTGGCTGTCTTTGGTCCTGGTGGTGTCCGCATCCATCCGCAGCACCCGCATATTCGGAAACATGGCTTTCAGTCTTTCCTCGATCTGCTGGGTCCCGGCCCGGAAGCCGGAGATATACCCGGAGCCGCATTCCGGACACGCCGTGACATCCGGGGTCTCATAGCCGCAGTAATGACATACCAGCCTTCCTCCCCTGTGCTGGGACAGAGACACATCGCAATGAGGACATTTCATCACATGACCGCAGGCCCGGCAGGAGACAAATCCCGCAAAACCCCGGCGGTTAATAAACAGCATGCCCTGCTGGCCTTTTTTTAGCCGGTCCTCCAGAAGTTCCTGCAATTTCCTGCTGAAAATGGATCGGTTGCCCTGTTTCAGTTCCTCCCGCAGATCCACCGTGTACACCCGGGGCAGACTGCCCCCCGTGAGCCTGCGTGTCAGAAAAAGCGGCCTGTACTGCCCTTCCCGGGCCCGGTAGGCCGCCTCCATGGAGGGAGTCGCCGAACCCAGCACCACGCTGGCCCCATGGAGGGACGCCAGATAGACAGCCGTCTCCCGGGCATGATACTTGGGCGTGCTCTCGCTCTTGTAGCTGGCTTCATGCTCCTCGTCCATCAGGATCAGTCCCACTTTGGGAAACGGCACAAACAGGGCGGAACGGGGGCCGATGATCACATCAATCTCCCCGCATTTCGCCCGCTCGCACTGATCATATTTTTCTCCTGCAGACAGGGTAGAATTCAGCACGCTGACCCGGTCGCCGAAGCATCTGTAAAACCGCATCAGCGTCTGATAGGTCAGGGCGATCTCCGGGATCAGCACGATCACCTGTCTGCCCCGTTCCACCATCTCCTGCGCCAGGCGGATATAGACTTCCGTCTTGCCGCTGCCGGTGATGCCCTGCAGCAGATAGGTGCCTGGATCACCGCCGTCGTAATCCTCCATGACCCGTTTCACCGCTGCCTGCTGCTCCCCGCTCAGTGCCTTGGCCGCCTCCTCCCGCCCCTGCTGCTTCACTGGGTTGCGAAAGGACTGCAGAACCTCCACCCGGACAGCCCCCAGCCCCTCCAGCCCCCGGATTACCGCAGGTGATACCATCAGCTTTCCTGTGGCCAGTTCGTAAGGGAGTTCCCCTTCCCGCAGCAGTTCCTGCAAGAGCCTGGCTCTGGCGGTCTGTTTTTTTCGCCGACACTCCCCCAGCAGGGAGATGCCTTCCTCCCGGGTGACGGCCAGACACAGCTTTCTGCGCTCTGCCTTTTTCACGGTATGTTTAGCCGGCAGCACGGTTTTCAGCGCCTGAATCATGGTGCCCCCATAAGCCAGACGAATCCACCGGGCCAGCCGAATCTGACAGTCCTCCACTCCCACGCCGTCCCGGGCCAGGCTGTGGACTTCCTTGATCCTTTGGGGATCAAAGGAACATTTTTCCGTGATATCCGTCACATAGCCCCTGCGCAGGGTATTGCCCTTGCCGAAGGGCACCGTCACGCACATCCCCACCTCCAGCCCTTCCAGCATATCCTCGGGAATCCGATACTGGAAGGGGCGGTCCACCTTTTCGTGAGAGATATCTATAATCACATCCGCGTATTTTGTCAAAATCTTTTCCTCTATCTCCTGTTCTCACCGGCACCTTCCGGGAAGGCTGAAACTTCCTCAGTTCCGAGAGTCCTCCTCCAGGATTTCCCGGATCAGGACTCTCTCGTCCATGGGATATTTCACCCCCCGGATCTCCTGGTAGTCCTCATGCCCTTTCCCGGCCAGTATGATGATATCTCCCTCCTGCCCGTGGGTAATGGCGTAGCGGATGGCTTCCTTACGGTCGCAGATTTCAACATAAGCTCCCTCTGTCCTGGCCATGCCGGTCTTGATATCGTCAATGATGGCCTGGGGTTCCTCGAACCGGGGATTGTCGGAGGTGATGATGGTCAGGTCCGCCAGCCTGCCGCTGATCTCCCCCATCTCATAGCGCCGCTGCGGGGAACGGTTGCCGCCGCAGCCGAACAGGCACACCAGTCGGTTAGGTTCATATTCCCGCAGAGTGACCAGCAGACTCTCCAGCGCCATGGCATTGTGGGCATAGTCAATCAGCAGCGTAAAAGGCCCGGGCACCTTCACCCGCTCGATGCGTCCCTTGACCCGCACCGCCAGCAGCGCCCTCTTAATATCGTCCTCCCGCACGTTAAAATGCCTGCAGATGGCAATGGCCGTCAGCGCGTTATAGACGCTGAAACGCCCGGGCGCAGGCACCTCCACCTCAAAATCCATCAGCCCTTCCACCCGGAATGCCACTCCCAGTTCCCCGGGCTTTCGAACCAGCCGCACCTGTCCGGCCCGCAGGTCATTGCCCTCTCCGATGCCGTACCGCTCCACCTGGCAGCTATGGCCATCCAATACCGCCTCCACATGGGAGTCGTCCCCGTTGACAATGCCCACCCTGCACTGTTTGAACAGCAGGCCCTTGCAGCGCTGATATTCCTCGAAGCTGGCATGTTCGTTGGGGCCGATATGGTCCGGTTCCAGATTGGTAAAAATGCCCAGGTCAAACACAAAACCCTGGGTACGGTGAAGCATCAGCCCCTGGGAGGACACTTCCATGACCACCGCGTCCATGCCCGCTTCCACCATCCGTGCAAAGTATTCCTGCAGCGCATAGGATTCCGGGGTGGTATTGCCCGCATGGATGCGCTCTCTGCCGATAATCACCTCAATGGTTCCCACCAGTCCCACCTTGTAACCCGCGTTTTCCAATATGGATTTCACCATGTAGGTGGTGGTAGTCTTCCCCTTGGTGCCGGTGACGCCGATCACCCGCAGTTTCTCCGCCGGATCGCCAAAGTAAGCCGCGGAGATAAACGCCAGGGCATACCGGGTATCGGGAACCCGGATCACCGTCACATCCTTCCCGACCGCCTCCGGCACCTCCCGGGACACCACCAATGCCCGGGCCCCCTTCTCCACGGCTTCCGCCGCAAAATCATGTCCGTCAAAATTGGCTCCTCTGATGCAGATAAACAGGCAGCCCTCCGCTATTTTCCGGGAATCATACACCACCTGGCCGATCTCCAGGTCCGTGCTGCCCAGTATGCATTCGTACTCCAGCTTGCACAACAAATCTGTCAGTTTCATGACATATCTCCTTCCCTCCCCGCCGGGAGTCCATCTACCTATTACTATAAATGACCGCCCCCCATATGTAAATGATTTTTTTATCCCCATGGCAAAAGCCTCGGTATCGCTACCGAGGCTTCCGCTATTTCTTATGAGGGGGGAGATAGTGAGTTCATCAACTATCTGTATTCTACTATACCCATGAAATATGTCTAAAGTGTGTCCAATTCATTAGAAAAAAATAAAATGAACCTAAACAAAATAGAAACTGCATAAACAGGCTGCCCACATAGCAAAAGCCCCGGTATCGCTGCCGGGGCTTCCGCTATTTCTTATGAGGGGGGGAGATAGTGAGTTCATCAACTATCTGCTATATACTATACCCATAAAATGTGTCCAAAATGTGACTAATTCATAAGAAAAAAATAAAATGAACCTAAACAAAATAGAAATTTTGGATGGTGAACTGCAATTCCTCCCGGCCCCGGTAACGGTTGATTCCCAATTGATAGGCGATTCCCATTTCATAGCCCCCGCCCGCGGCGAAAAGCCTCTCCGTACTTCCCGGACCATGCCTTTCCTCCAGGCTGCGGCAAAAAGCCTCCAGATCCCCAAAAAACAGCAGTTCCCGGCAGACGCCCTCCGCCTCCACCGTAAACCTGGCAAAATTCTGCTTTGCCCCGAAACGTCTGCCTCTTTTGAGAATTACTCCCTTCTGGGCAAAAAGGGGTCTGGGATTCCCTGCGCCGTAGGGCTCCAGTTTTTCCAATTCTCTTGCCAATTCCATATTGGCAAAGGAAAGAGGCATGGGCACGTCGATATGTACTCTCGGCACAAAGTCCTCCGAGGTCAGGCCGCAGCCGGCATTCAGGGCCTGCCGCAGAGGTTCCACATCCTCCTCCTTCATGGACAGTCCCGCCGCCATCCTGTGGCCTCCATACTTGGTAAAATACTGCTTTACCCGGCTCATGGCGTCATACATATGGTAAGTCTCTATGGAACGTCCGGAACCCTTGACCCCCTCCTCTCCCCTGGTCAGCACAAAGACCGGGTGATGATACCGCTCCCTGATCCGTCCGGCGATGATGCCTGCCAGGCTTTCATGCACCTGGGGCAGGTAGAGTACCATCACGGGATCAGGCAGGCCACCCGCCGCTTCCAGTTGTTCCACTGCCTGTTCCACCCCCTGGAGCGTCATATTTTTCCGGCTGTCATTCAGGTCTTTCAGCTCCCTGGCGGCGGTCATGGCCTCTGTCCTGTCCCGGCTCTCCAACAATTCCAGGGCGCGCCGGGCTGTATCCAGCCGCCCGGTGGCATTGAGGCAGGGCCCCAGGACAAACCCCAGATGATAGGCCGACACCGCCGCAGGGTCCAGACCGTTCACCTCCAGCAGGGCCCGGAGGCCCGGATTTTCACAGGCGCCAAAGCGGCGCAGCCCCTCCCGCACCAAAATCCGATTTTCATCTTTAAGTTCCATCACATCACACACCGTGGCCAGGGCAGCAAAGGGCAGCAACTCCTCTTTCAAGGCTTCCAGCCCCCGAAAAGCCATGCGTTCTCCCAGGGCCGAAACCAGCTTGTAAGCCACCACCGCGCCGCAGATTCCCTGCCAGGGATAACCGCAGCCCTCCTGCTTGGGATCGATCACCGTCTCCGCCGGGGGCAGCTGCTGGATTCTGCGGCCCTCTTCTTCCACATAGGGCACTTCGTGATGGTCCGTCACCACCACCTGCATCCCCAGTTCCCGGGCCCGGGCAATCTGAGGCTGGGCCGCAATGCCGTTGTCGCAGGTGACAATCAGACCCACCCCATCGGCATGGGCTTCCTCAATCAGAGCGTCATTCAGCCCGTACCCGTCCCGGATCCGGTGAGGAATGGCGGTATCTACCCTCCCCCCCATGTCCCGCAGAGCCCTGGTAAGGATATAGGAGGAACATATGCCGTCCACATCATAATCCCCGATGACCCGGATTTTCACATTGCCGGCCATATTGTTCCGAAGCAGGCCCACCGCTTCCTCCATGCCTTTCAGCAGCCAGGGGCTGTAACAATCCGCCAAGGTGCCTCCCAGGAACTTCCCCACCTCTTCCGGCTCCGTAATATCCCTGTTCCGAATAATCCGGGCCAACACCGGGCTGATGCCGAACTGCCTTGCCCAACTCTCAAAATCCGCCTTTTTGGCAGCTACCATCCACTTTTCCATCCCGTCTTCTTTCCTCCGCTCCTTTTCCATGGAAAAGAGTTTATCTCACCAGTATCTTGAAAAATCTGTTCTTTCCCATTTTCAGCGTATGTTCCGTCCCGACTGGAAGTGCCAGCGCCTTTACGTCCGTCACCTTCTCTCCGTCCACCTGCGCACCTCCCTGCTGAAAGATCCGCCGGGCTTCACTCTTGGTCTTGTAGAAGCCCCCGCCGGCCAGAAGATTGAGAATCTGCTCCCCCTGGACAGGATCGGAACCTCCGTCAATCTCCAGGGACGGCACATCTTCCGGCATCTGGTTTTTCTGATATACCATTCTAAAGTGCTCCTGCGCCTGAACCGCCGCCTCTTTTCCGGCGTAGAGCCCGGTAATTTCCAGGGCCAGCATCATCTTCACATCTCTCGGATTCACCCCGTCCTCCAACATTTTCTGCAGCTTCGCCACTTCGTCCGGATGCACATCCGTGCAGAGATTATAGTACTTGAGAATCAGGGAATCCGGAATCTTCATGATCTTTTCATAGATCACCGCGGCAGGCTCACTGATCCCCACATAATTTCCCAGACTCTTACTCATCTTTTCCACGCCGTCGATTCCTTCCAGAAGGGGCATAAAAAGCGTCAACTGAGGCGTCTGTCCATAATCCCTCTGAATATTTCTGCCCATCAGGATATTAAAGGTCTGATCGGTGCCGCCCAGTTCGATGTCCGCCTCAATGGCCACGGAGTCATAGGCCTGCATCAGCGGGTAGAAAAATTCGTGCACCGACAGGGGCAGATGATTGGTGTAACGTTTGTTAAAATCATCTCTCTCCAGCATTCGGGCCACGGTGCATTTCGCGGCCAGTTCAATCACATCCCCGAAGTTCATTTTGCTCAGCCATTCACTGTTGAAATGCACTTCCGTGCGGTCACGGTCAATAATTTTAAAAATCTGTTCCATATAGGTTTCGGCGTTGCGCTCCACATCTTCCCGGGACAGTTGTTTCCGGGTCTTGGATTTGCCGGTGGGATCACCGATCATCCCCGTGTAATCCCCGATGATGATCACCGCCTTATGGCCCAGATCCTGCAGCTGACGGATCTTACGCAGCACCACGGAATGGCCGATATGGATATCCGGCGCGGAGGGATCCAGCCCCAGCTTTACTCGGAGCGGCCGCCCCTCTCTCCCGGCCTCCGCCAGCTTCCGGCGGATCTCAGGCGTGGCCGTGCTCTGAGCCACGCCTTTTAGCATAATCGCAATCTGGTTCTCTATCTCCTTTTCCTCTTCCGTCATAAGGCCGAAGCGTATTTCATCGTTCTCCCGGTTGATAACGCCAAATTCCGCCTTCACAGAAAAGAATTCCCGAATTCGGGATACCAGTTCGGCACAGGCCGCTTCCACCTGTTCCCTGTTGTCATAAAATCCGTCTATGGGGAAAAGGAAATTTTTCGCGGTTTCCGCAACCCGGCCTGCCGGCATTTGCCGCCAGATCCAGCGCCTGGTTCTCACAAGATGGCCGGAGACATACACCGGTTCCCCGGGCTTCAGTTCATCCCCCTGCAGATGGTTCTCCTCCATGCCGCAGTCCTCCTCCCCGGCAAGGCGAATCCACAGATCCTCCTGCAGAGTATCCAAATCGTGTACTCCCACGGGAAGTCTGTACTTTATGGAAATATAATTGCCAAGATCCACCACCGGACTTACCGCCGGGAATTCTCCCTTCTTGGAAATCCTGGTGAGGATGGATTCAATGGAGCAGGGGTATTTGGAAGGATTGACGCCAAGTTCCTTCATCGCGCAGCGATACAACTGCAGATCTTCGTCCTCTTTCAGGTTTTTTCCGCTTAACGCCCCTGCAGCCGCTTCCACCTCTCCTCGAAGCAGCTGCCCGATTTTCTCATTGGGGGATTGATTGTCCAGCCCCATGGCCGTAATCACTCCGATGTAAATCCCGCTCCTTAATTCCAGAATTTTCTTTTCAACTCTTAAAAACATTTTTCGGCCCTCCTGTTTTGGTTCCCCATACGCAAAAAAAGCAAAATAAAAACCCGCCCTGTTCAAAAGGGCGAGTTTGTTCGCGTTACCACCTAATGTTTACGGACACCTCACGGTGTTCGTCTCATGCAGTATCCCATGCAAAGTGTAAAATACATGGCAAATACCTGGGCATATAACGGTGCCTCCCGGCATATCCTACTGTGATTTCAGTATGCGACTCCAAGATGTATTCGCAGTGCTGTTCTTCCGCGCCTCTCATCAACCGGCTGCTTTCTGTGGAGCATTCACACTGTTACTGATTCTTTTCCCTGTCTTTGTATATGCAGTTTTTGTGAATTCACTTCGGTTAATTATATATTCAGCCGCTGGTATTTGTCAACTTTTTTCGGAAAATTTCCTCTGCTGTATGAGCCATCCATGATCAAACACGGCGATAGAGTCACAGAACCGGCAGCTTGACAGCCTGTGACTGATAAACACCACGGTTTTATTCTCCACCAGCGTGCTGAAATTCTCATAGACTTCCCTAATCGAACTCCTTCTCAAAGCTGAGTACTTCTCCAGTGACCGCGTCCACATCACAGGCGTATTCTGTCCGTCCCACATGCCACTCGATCTCAAACTCGGCGCGCCCGTCGTCATAGTCATAAGAGACTTCCAGGAACTGCGCTTCCTCCTGGGCTACGCCTGCATATTCCAGAGCGATTTCCTTCGCCTTGTCCCCGGTGATTTGTCCATCCCCCGCCGGGCTGTCACCGCCGGCTCCCTGGGGATAATACTCCGCATCATGATCGAAGGAGAGGATCTTCCCAGTGAGCGCGTCAATGTCGTAGTCATACTCCGTCCGGGTGCTGTCCTGGTAAAATTCCACATCGTATTGCCAGATTCCATCCTCCAGTTCCAGTTTCGTATGAGCAAATCCCACCTCTTCTTCTTTCAGACCGGCATGTTCCAGGGCCATACGCTTTGCCGCCTCCAGACCGATATACTGCCCTTCCCGGGCATCAGACTGAGCGGTTCCGGGCCCTGATTGGGCGGCTCCGGGCTCCGGCTGAGTAACCCCAGGTTCTGACTGGGCGGCTCCGGGCTCCGGTTGAGTGGCCACGGCCTGAAGCGTTCCCTGGGGCACGCTCTCGAGATCGTAATCACCGATCTCGCAGTTCATGGAAAGAATCTCCCCCGTAGCCGCGTTCACCCTGTAGTCATATGCCGCATCTGCGCTGATAAATTCCAGATCATATGCGGAAGAACCGCTCTCGGAATCCAGATGAACCCGGACAAACCGCACCTCCTCCTCCGAAAGCCCCGCATTGCCCAGGGCAGCGGCCTTCGCCTCCGCCATCGTGATAGTGTCGGCACTCTGGCCCTCCTCATTTTCCCGGCCGCCCTCGGCCTCCGACTGCCCCGGCAAGTTCTGCCCGCCGGATTGTCCCGGCATATCTGCCTGACCTGCCGCTCCCGTCGGCTCCGATGAATTCTGCTGTTCCTGCTCCCCGGATATTGACCCGGGCGTCTTTCCACTGCATCCCGCAAACAGAATCAGGCCGCAAACCAAAAGGATACTTTTGAAAATCATATGTTTTACCATTGTAGTTTTTCTCCTCCCATTCGTCTTCTTCCAATGCAATGTATTGCTGGTCTTATAGATTTTAGCACAAACCCATTTGCATTTCTACTGGAAGTTTTTTTGTGGGTGAACTGCTATGATGCGGGTTCCCGACGTGGGATATTTCGGATTATGGGTAAATCAATAATGCCCGGCTTTGCGTCTTATGATTGTCACATCAAAAGCGCTTGTCCTCCTTTTTCAATCAACAATTTAGGCTTGAAACAAAACAAGCCGCAGATCTCGGACCATTTCCGCATCTGCAGCTTATCTATTCAAATTCCTATTCGATAATGAGGCTTACTTATCAGTGTCAGAACTCTTCCCTTCGTTCTTGATGCGGCAGTAATCAGCCCTCTCCACATCCAGAGTTATACAGGATTCCTTCTTCTTTTTGGATGTTGCTCAATAGGCATACTGTCTCAACGGTATTACCCCTTTCCCACAAGATTTAATCTACAGAAACCCCATCTCTACATAATAATAACAAACCATTTATTTGTAATGTATTAATCCGTTTCCGTAAGCCTATTATATATTCTCTCTTTATGCCATTAAATGTTTTATCCGCAATGCTTCCATACTGGCTTTTGGCAAAACTTATAAAGTTCTGTATCAGTTCCCTTATTGCACATCGCAATTCTTTCAACGCTTCTATTGTAATATTTAGATTATTTCCTTCATGAGTTTCGTTTGAACGTTCTTTATACATTCTCAGTGCATTGTCATACACAGACTGTACCTCTGCATCTTGCGCAATTGCCGCTACTAATCGATTTGCAAACTTTTCTTTTTTCCTACCTCTTTTATCATTTGAATTGTAACCTATCAGGATAATTTCAGCTAAAGTCACAAGATTCTTATATGCATCGTCGTATCTAGAAGCGCTATATCCTCTTCCAAATCGCTCCATAACATCTTCCAATTCGTCTTTTAACACTTCTGGCAGCCCAGCCATATTCTCAAAACAAGTCAAATTATCGTTATTCCATTCATACAGGTCATCATATACACTGATAGAACTATCTTGAGAAGACACTACGCTTTTGTTAATATTGTTACACTTATAATTTGCTTTCATTTTATAAATTTTATCAGCAATTTCTATATTTCCCTCTTGGGTTAATCTTAACATAGACAATATGTAAAAAATCTCTTTATTCCATTTATTGGTAATTGTATCAAAATACTCCCCAGCCTTCTCATATCCTCCTAGCATCTCCCCAATTGAAAAGTATTCCAATGGCATCGAATTATTTTCGGTTTTATAGGATTATTTATTTCTATGTATTTACTCATAATTTCGGCAAATTATTTAAACTTACCTTCTCCAATGTCTGTAACTGTTGTATTGCTAACTGCCGAAGTAATTCCATACGCTCTTTTTGATTCTTCCCTTGATTAATCAAAACAGCATTATAGCTTTCCAAATTCGCAAGCACTAATAATTGATTCAACGTTGCTACATCCCGCATATTTCCTTTTTCAGTTGGATTTTCATCTTTCCATTGCTTTGCTGTTTTTCCAAAAAAACAACATTCAACATATCTGCTTCATTGGCATATGTATAAGTCACCTGTGCTGGCGTTAACTCTGGTAGTATTAAATTATCCTTGATGGCATCCGTATGTATCCTATAATTTAACTTAGAAATTTCTCTGTTCAAATTCCAGTTCAAAGATAGCCGACTATTCTCATCTGTCTTTAAACGCCTATAATCTTTCATAATATACAACTGAAACTCAGGAGAAATCCAAGTTGCGAAAGACATGGCAATATCGCTATGGGCATATGTCCCTCCGTAGCGTCCTGCTTTTGAAACGATACCAATAGCATCTGTCGCTTCTATCCATTTCTTAGGTGACATTGTAAAAGCATTCGCTCCAGCCTGCTTTTTAAACCCCTCGAATTCGAGGGGTTTAAAATCTGGATTATGTA
>OFGB01001293.1_pt1 | contig 15685 bp, 17 predicted proteins | sample 1521491 | NCBI WGS metagenome assembly OFGB01 (sample SAMEA3504095, study PRJEB24116) | mouse gut metagenome | biome: mouse gut; feature: mouse-associated habitat; material: faeces | place: Denmark | collected 2011
TGATGGCCGGGATCGGCAACAACCAGTTTGCCCCGGAGAGCAGTCTGACCAGGGCCATGCTGGTAACGATTCTCTGGCGTCAGACGGGAAGTCCGGTGGTCAACTACCTGATGCAGTTTTCCGACGTGCCCGAGAGCCAGTGGTACAGCGAAGCCGTCCGCTGGGCTGCCAGCGAGCAGCTGGTCCTGGGGTATGGGGACGGACGCTTTGGGACCCAGGACCCGATCACTCAGGCGCAGCTGAACATCATCATGGGGAAATACACCGATCAGCCCATCACCCCAAATATTCCCGGTTTTACGGGCGGAAATGAACCAGCCACTCGCGCCCAGACAGCCGCTGTTATGCTGAACCTCTCCAAGCTCCCCGATCACCCGACAACTGATTCCGGTGAGGAGACCGAAGTTCTAATCGCCTACTTCTCCGCTACCAACAATACAGAGGGCATTGCGAGCCATCTGGATGCCATTCTGGACGCCGACCTCTATGAAATCATGCCGGAGCTGCCCTACACCGCCGCCGACCTGAACTACAATTCGGACTGTCGTGCCAATGATGAGCAGAATGACCCCAGTGCCCGTCCCGCTATCTCCGGCAGCGTGGACAGCATGGAGAAGTACGATGTGATTTTCCTGGGCTATCCCATCTGGTGGGGGCAGGCTCCGAAGATCATCAGCACGTTCCTGGAGAGCTATGACCTCAGTGGCAAGACCATTGTGCCCTTCTGTACCTCCGGCAGCAGCGGCCTTGGCTCCAGCGCCACGAATCTCCATGGCCTCGCCAGCAATGCCACATGGCTGGACGGCCAGCGGTTCAGCGGCAGCGCGTCCCGCTCCACGGTGGAGTCTTGGGTGAACGGACTGGATCTACCTACGCAAAACTAGACAACAACCGAAAGAGGATCTGACAAATTGAACATTACCGTCAAGGGAACCACCCTGACAGCCACGTTGGCAAACAACTCATCCACACAAGCTCTGCGGGAACTGCTGGCAAAAGGCCCGGTTACGATTGATATGAGCGACTATGGCAGTATGGAGAAAGTTGGGCCTCTTGGGACCAGCCTGCCCACCAACAATGAGCAGATCGACACCCAGGCTGGGGACATCATTCTCTATCAGGGCAATCAGATCGTGATTTATTACAGCACCAATTCATGGAACTTCACCCGTCTGGGGAAAATCAACGATGTGACTGCCCAAGAACTGCGGGAACTGCTGGGCGATGGGGATGTGAGCGTTACCTTCTCCCTGGGAGACTGAAAGCGTTTGACTCAGAATTTTCTCTGAGGACTACAATAGTGGTACTTCCAAAATGCGGTATTCTACTATTACAAATCAAGGAGTAAAAAATCATGGAATTTGTTACTTTGCGCAACGGGGCCAAAATGCCTCTGGAGGGCTTCGGGGTGTTCCAAGTCACCGAGGCCGCAGCCTGTGAGAGGGCGGTCAGCGATGCGCTGGAGTGCGGCTACCGCCTGATCGACACGGCGGCGGCTTACTTCAACGAGGAGGCTGTGGGCGCGGCCGTCCGGAAATCCGGCATTCCCCGTGAGGAACTGTTCATCACCACCAAGCTGTGGATTCAAGATCAGGGCTATGAAAATGCGAAAAAGGCGTTTCAGGCCTCTCTGAACCGTCTTGGCCTGGACTATCTGGATCTATACCTGATCCATCAGCCCATGAACGATTACTACGGCTCCTGGCGGGCGATGGAGGAATTGTACGAGGAGGGCAGAGTAAAGGCCATCGGAGTATGCAACTTCTATCCCGACCGACTGGCAGACCTCTGTCTCAACGCCAGGATTGCCCCTATGGTAGATCAGGTGGAACTGCACCCCTTCTTCGCTCAGGGGACGGCCTTGGAAGCCATGAAAGAGTTCGGTGTCCAGCCCGAGGCATGGGGTCCCATGGCAGAGGGCAAGCACGGCATCTTCACCCACCCTGTTCTGACGGAAATCGGGCAAAAGTATGGCAAGACCGCCGCCCAGGTGGCCTTACGTTGGAACACTCAGCGAGGTGTAGTGATCATCCCCAAGTCCACCCACAAAGAGCGGATGGAGGAAAACCTGAACATATGGGATTTTCAGCTTAGTGAGGAGGACATGAACACTATCGCAACCCTGGACCTGGGGCACAGCGAGATCATCGACCATTTTACCGCACAGACAGCTAAATTTCTCAACGGCTGGAAAATTCATGAATAACAGGAGGATACAGCTATGGTAAAGCAGACAGCGGGCAGAAATCAGTTAGGGGAATTTGCTCCGAAGTTCGCGGAGCTGAACGATGACGTCCTCTTTGGCGAAGTCTGGTCCAGGGAGGGGCAGCTCTCTTTGAAAATGCGCTCCATCCTTACCATCTCCGCCTTGGTGAGCAAGGGACTGGTGGACAGTTCCTTCCAGTTCCACATCCAGAGTGCCAAGGCCAACGGTGTCACCAAGAGCGAGATGGCGGAAATTCTGACCCATCTGGCCTTCTACGCCGGTTGGCCCAACGCCTGGGCGGCGTTCCGTGTGGCAGTGGAGGTCTACAAGGACGATGCCGGGATGGACGGCGGGCTGTTCGGTATTGGCGCACCCAATGACGCCTTTGCCCAGTATTTCGTAGGTAAGAGCTATCTCAAGCCTCTGACCGACCCTCAGAAAACCGTGTTTATGGCCAACGTGACCTTTGAGCCGGGATGCCGGAACAACTGGCACATCCATCACGCCGCAAAGGGTGGCGGGCAGATCCTTCTCTGCACCGGAGGCCGTGGCTGGTATCAGGAGTGGGGCAAAGAGGCCCGGAAACTGCTGCCCGGCGATGTGATGACCATCCCCGCCGAGGTCAAGCATTGGCACGGTGCGGTGAGGGACAGCTGGTTCAGCCATGTGGCGGTGGAGTGCCCTGGCGTGGGAACCGCCAATGAGTGGTGTGAGCCGGTGAGCGAGACGGAATATGGGACGCTGTCCGTATGACGAAAAGCGCAAGAGGGCAATCAAACGATGCCCTCTTGCGCTTATAAAATATCCTGTAAGAACCCTCCGATGTCACTTTTAATGCAGAGAGCTTGGGAAGCGATCTCCCTTGGAACGAATGTCTCTTGAAAATTAACGCAGGTATAGAGAGAACTCGGATTGTCCAATGTATATTTCCAGAACGGATATTTGATAATGGCCGGCGTATTGCCGCCAACGCCCAGCTCAAGAAACACGACGTTCCATCCATCATGACACCGGAGAAAATCCTGATATCGGGACTGTGCCTGATACCACCTATCATCCTGCACAAAGGCATCGTCACAACGCAGGTTCATGGCCATGGGCTTACCGCAGACGGGACAGCAGGGAATAAGTTCTGACGGCACTCTCATATCCCGCTGCTCGGCAAACATCCGGCGCACCGCCGTTTCGTTATCATAAGTGCGTTGATGGCAAGGCTCCGAACATTGCCACAGGCCATAGTCCCCTTGGGTGTAAAACAGCCGCTTTTTATCAAATCCTGCAAGCTGAAATTGATGATCCACATTCGTTGTCAAAACAAAGTAGTCCTTACCATCCACCAGCTTCAGCAGGTCGTCATAGGCGGGCTTCGGAGCGCGTTCGTAGCGGTTTACCATGATATGACGGCTCCACCATGCCCAATATTCTTCCAGTGACGCAAACGGATAAAAGCCCCCGGAGTACATATCCCGGATACCGTACTTGTCGGCAAAATCCTTGAAATACGTTTCAAACCGTTCGCCGGAGTAAGTCAATCCCGCCGAGGCGGACAAGCCTGCCCCCGCGCCGATCACTACTGCGTCCGCTCCCTCAAGGGCCTGTTTCAACCGTTCAATCTGGGCCGAGTATACGGCGGTAGATTGTCTCGTCAATATCCTTGAAAACATTGAAAATCACCTTCTTGATGGACATATCCTGCCGGAGAAAATCTGTAACAGTTTTGACAGCTATTTCAGCGGCCTCCTGATTTGGGAAATGAAATTCTCCAGTGGAGATACAGCAGAATGCCACACTCTCCAATTCATGTGCCGCTGCCAATTCCAGACAGGAGCGATAGCAGGACGCAAGCTCTCTCCGATCTCTCCCAGTAACGTGTCCTTGAATGATGGGGCCAACCGTGTGAAGAACATACCGGGCAGGAAGATTATATCCTTTTGTCAGCTTCGCCCGGCCTGTGGGTTCCGGGTGGCCCTGGGCCTCTATGATTTGATTGCACTCGTCCCGGAGTTGGAGGCCCGCCGCTGAATGAATGGCGTTGTCTATACAGCCGTGACAGGGGCAGAAACAGCCCCGCAGGGCGGAATTGGCGGCATTGACGATAGCATCTGCTTTCAAACGGGTAATGTCCCCCCGCCAAAGAACAATCCCCGGATGACCAGGAACTTCCGGGAGACTGTCGCCGTCCACTACACCTTTTTCTTCCCATTCCGCAGACAGCAGTTCATCTTGCATAGTAAGAAGATCTTGTTTCAACGGCATGGGCGGGCGCACATTCATCAAGCTGCGGAGCAGCTTCCGCTGGCTGGCTGTGTCCTGCCGAAATTCCCGCGCCTGCGGCTGGTATTCAGGTATTTCTGTCAGCAGCATATCGTTCAACGCGCGAATTACTGTCAAACGGTCCATTTTATACCCTCTCGTGGCAGTCCTCCCCCCGTACTTTGCCGGAGGGAGGAACTGTACAAAATCAGCTGAAGAAAAATCCCGCGGTCATGTCCAAATAATTTTCCCCGCTGTAAGCTGGATACCGCTCCCGGACTGCGGCCTTGAAGGATTCCCCATCGGCACAGGAGGAAGCAATTTCCGTCAACTCCTTTAGGTAGCGAATCTTGGTTTCCGCGTCTTTCAAATCCTCCGGGGTGTAGTGGGAAGTGAGAATCAGGTCATAGCCAGCTTGGATGTAGCTTTGCAGTTGGGCGATCATGGCGTCGGCGTGGCCGGCCCTGGCTACGATGGAGTGGTAGTCGTGGCCCAGCATGTGCGTGTAGACCGCGTTGATCTCGGGAATCTCCACGTCAAAAGCCTCCGCCGTCTGATGAATCACAAACCGGATGCCCCCGATTGGTCACCTCCCCCTCGGTGAGGGTGTGGCTGATGGAATGGATGGAGCCGTCAAAGGCACTGCCAAAGGCGGTGGTAAACTGGTCGATCAGGGCTTTGCCGCCACCACTACGAGCATATTCTGCGGCATTGGCGGTGGCGTACTTGGGGGCGTCTGGCAGGAAAGCGGCGCCCGCACCGTGATAGGCCACCAGCACGCCGGCCACATCCTGCCCCGCCAGATACCCGTTCAGCGCGGCCACGCTGTCGGTGAAGCAGGGGGATTCGATGGCCACGAACTTCCCTGCCTTCTCTACCAGAAACACCTCGTCCGCCAGCGGGTCGCCAGTCTGATAGGCGTGAAGTTTCACGCCGCCAAAGTCATAGATGTGCATTTCGCCCTGGGCCAGCCGGACAGTGGTAAAGTCTTTCTTGTTCATAATGCGTACCTCCATAGATGCGTTTGTTTGTGGCGGGGTGTTCCCCGTCCTTGTGCCTGCATCATACAACACCCAGAGACATTTGAAAAGTACGCACAATATTGTGGCATAGTTACCTCCCGGTAACAATTAGGCAGCTTCTTGACAGACATTTCATCTATACAGTAATATAGGGATATACTGTCTGAACGGAAACTATAAGCTAGTCAGGAGGATGATTATGGGTGCAACGGTCAAGGAACTGCCTGCCTGCCCGGTGGAAACTACGCTGATGCTCATCAGCGATAAGTGGAAGGTTTTGATTCTGCGTGATCTGCTTCCCGGAACAAAGCGGTTTGGAGAACTTAAAAAATCCATCGGAAGCGTAAGTCAAAAAGTGCTGACTGCCCAGCTAAGACAGATGGAGGAAAGCGGCCTGTTGATTCGGACGGTCTACCCGGAGGTGCCACCCCGTGTAGAATATACATTGACAGAGTTGGGATATAGTCTCAAGCCTGTTCTGGACGCTATGCGGAATTGGGGAGAAGATTACAAGGCAAAGAATGCTTGAGATGTGTGATGTTTTGCAGATTTAATGCTTTAGTGACAACCACGGCAGTTTCCGCAATCGCCGCTACAGCCTCCGCCGGACTTGCGGGACTTCCGCAGAGAGCGGACGGCCAGACCCACAACAACTGCCAGCACCGCCAGCACAATGACATTTCCCAATACGGCAGGCATGGTCAAGTTCCCCCTTTATCACTTCGCGGCGGCAGCGGCCACAGAACTCAGATTGCGGGAATGTTCCTCCCCCTGATAGCCCTTGCGGAACAACAGGTACAGGATACCCGCGAGCAGGATCACTGCCACGACAGTTCCAATTCCAAATACTGCCTCGCCAGTGACCAGTCCGCCAAGCTGGTAAACGATCAGGCTCACCACATAGGCGAAACCGCACATATATCCAATAGCCGCTGCGGTCCATTTGGAGTTGTTCATTTCCCGCTTGATAGCGCCCATGGCTGCGAAGCAGGGGGCGCAGAGCAGGTTGAAAATCATGAAGGAGTATGCTGCCATGGCTCCGAAATCCGCGCCCACGGCGGCATAGATACCGCTGGCGTCCTCCATCAAGTCTGCCTCTCCTGCGTAGTGGTAGGCCACACCAAAGAAGTTGACGACCTCCTCCTTGGCGATAAGGCCGGTAAAGGTGGCGGTGGTGGCCTTCCACGCCATGTCACCCACCCACCCCAGCGGGGCAAAGATTACGGCAATGCCGCTGCCAAGGGAAGCCAGCAGAGAGTTGTTGTTATCTTCCACAGCTTGGAATACACCATCCACAACACCATAGCCCATGAGGAACCAGAGAACGATAGAACTCAGCAGGATGATGGTCCCCGCCCGTTTGATGAAGCTCCAGCCCCGCTCCCAAGTGGCCTGGAGCACGTTGCTGGCGGAGGGGGAGTGGTAGGCGGGCAGCTCCATGACGAAGGGAGCGGCTTCCCCGGCAAAGGCTTTGAACTTCTTAAGCATGATACCGGAGATCACCACGGCAGCGATACCGATGAAGAAGGCGGAGACAGCCACCCAAGCGGACCCACCGAACACCGCACCCGCAAACAGACCAATGATGGGCATTTTGGCCCCGCAGGGGATGAAGCCGGTGGTCATGATGGTCATTTTCCGGTCCCGGTCCTGCTCGATGGTCCGGGAGGCCATGATGCCGGGGACGCCGCAGCCGGTGGCCACCAGCATGGGGATGAAACTCTTTCCGGAGAGTCCGAAACGCCGGAAGATGCGGTCCATGATGAAGGCGATCCGGGCCATATAGCCGCAGTCCTCCAGGATGGCCAGCAGTAGGAACAGCACCAGCATCTGGGGCACGAAGCCCAGCACCGCGCCCACGCCGGCCACAATGCCGTCCATAATCAGGCCGTACAGCCAGCCGCTGACGCCCAGGGCGGTGAGGATACTGTCAAAGAAGCCGGGAATCATTTCGCCAAACAGGTTATCGTTGGCCCAGTCGGTGCCCCAGGTGCCGATGGCGATGCCCCAGGCTTCCTCGGAGCCGTCAAACAGCGCCGCCGGTGAGGTCCCCATGGCGATGGAGTAGATGGCAAACATGATCGCCGCGAAGATGGGCAGGGCCAGGACGCGGTTGGTCACCACCTGGTCAATTTTATCGGATACGGACAGGCTGTGCTTCGCCGCCTTCTTCTTTACGGCCTTGGTGACTACAGAATTGATGTAGGAGTACCGCTGATTGGTGATGATGCTCTCGGCATCGTCGTCCATTTCGCGCTCACAGTCCGCAATGTGTTCCTCCAGGTGTGCTCTCAAATCGGAGGGGAGGCCCAGTTCCTCCATGACCTTTTGATCCCGCTCAAAAATCTTGATAGCATACCAGCGGAGATACCCGTCCGCCACCCTGCCCTGGATGGATTCCTCAATGTGGGCCAGGGCGTGTTCCACGCTGCCGGTGAACACATGGGGCAGCTCTCCGGCCTGATGGCGCTGGGCCAGGGCCACAGCCTTTTCCGCGGCGGCCATGCCGCCCTCGCCCTTGAGGGCGCTCATCTCTACCACCTCGCAGCCCAGGGTATTGCCCAGCTTGGCAAGGTCGATGGTGTCGCCGTTCTTCCGAACCAAATCAATCATGTTCACCGCCACCACCACGGGCAGGCCCAGCTCGATCAGTTGGGTGGTGAGGTAGAGGTTGCGCTCAATGTTGGTCCCGTCCACGATATTGAGGATGGTGTCCGGCTTCTCCTTCACCAGATAGCTCCGGGCCACCACTTCCTCCAGGGTGTAAGGGGACAGGGAGTAAATACCGGGCAGGTCCTGGATGACTACATCCTTGCGGCCTTTCAGCCGGCCCTCCTTCTTTTCCACGGTAACACCGGGCCAGTTGCCCACATACTGGCTGGAGCCAGTGAGGGCGTTGAACAGCGTGGTCTTGCCGCAATTCGGATTGCCCGCCAGGGCAATTTTCATGTCCATTTTGATGCTCTCCTCTCAGATGTTAGATACAGCTAACCTATAGCCAAAAAATTCAGCGGACTTCAATCATTTCCGCGTCAGCCTTCCGCACGCTGAGCTCATAGCCCCGGACATTCAACTCCATAGGGTCCCCCAGGGGCGCGACCTTGCGCACGAGGATTTCCACGCCCTTGGTGATGCCCATGTCCATGATCCGGCGCTTCACTGGGCCTTCTCCGTGGAGCTTCGCTACGGTGGCTGTCTCGCCAACTTTCATGTCTTTCAGTGTTTTCATTTGCTCTCCTCCTTGTCTTAAATCATGATGCGGTTCGCCATGGTCTTGTCCAGCGCAATTCGGCTGTCCTTCACCTGGACGATCAGATTCCCCGCAATCTCGCTGACTACCGTTACATCGCTGTCCACCACAAAACCCAGTTCCGCCAAGTGTTGACGCACCTCATCTTTACCGGAAATTTTGCGGATGGTGGCCGTTTCACCCGCTTTTGCCATTGTCAGCGGCATCATTTTTTCGCCTCCTCCTGCAATGCGGTTAGCAAGAACTAACCTTGAAATCGGTCTTAGTTTACCATTGCTAACCACCGTTGTCAAGACCTTTGCAAGAAAAACTTGCCTTTTTGGTTAGAATCTACTAACTGGCGTACAGAGTTTTTCGTGAGAGGAAAATTTTTGTGAATATCCACAAATCTGCTGCCCCCTGTAAATCCAAGTGCACTTGCACCCGGATTTATAACTTTTTCTAAAGCCAAGAGGATTTCCCTTGACACATGTTCGGTCTGGAGTTATACTACATTACGCAGCGACAAATTGGAAAACAAAAGTTTAATTGCTCAGTACTTAACAGGCTTTCCCAACCGGGATTGGATATCATTTATAGGCTTAACGCTGTACCCCAGGCACATTTTGTGTCTGGGGTAAAAGTAAATGACCGTCCAATCGGATACTTTTTCGGGGAAGTCTGCCATGATTTCAGTTTGTAGAACTATCCGGGTGGTGTCCGTGTTCCCGATAAACGGACACTGTTCACCGGAAGAAAAATTGAAAGCCCTGATCGACTTGGAAATCCAGCAGCAAAAACTGTGCGCGTAATCCCGGCGCTGTCTGGGAAAAGCACTGGATATCCGGGCCGTTTGGGAGTATTATAATTTCGCAATGCTCTGAACGGTTTGACTGATAAAGGAGGGCAAGATGATAACGTCAAACCAGAAGAAAACCGCTCTGTACTGCCGTCTCAGCCAAGACGACAATACGGAAAACGAGTCAAACAGCATCCAGAATCAAAAAATGATCCTTCAAAGGTACGCAGCCGATCACCATTTTCCAAACCCCCGTTTTTATGTGGATGACGGACACACAGGCGCAAATTTTGCTGGGGTAAGATAGCGTAACCATAAAAGATGGTGCGCTGTCTTACCCCAGCATTTTGTATTATCAGACGGCAAAACTCTTGACATCAGCGCCAATCTGCCGGAAATAGGATATGCTTTCCGTCGGTTCATCGCCGCTGTCTACCTTGCCCACGAAGCTGTAAAAAATCTCAATTTTCCGGGTGTTCGTTTCCCTGTCCAGCTCATGGACTAAAATGCGGTCGATAAACTCATGGACGTTCTCATAGGTCAGCTCGCTGATCTCCGAGTACTGGCGCACCAAAGCAACAAACCGCTTCACATCCGCCCCTCGCTCGGCGGTGGTGTCAATCTCTTGCCGAAGTTCCGCCGCCCGTTTCGTCAGTGCCGCTTTCTCGTCCTCATAGCCGGAGGTCAGAAGCGCAAACTGCTCACTTGACAAGCGGCCCAAGGCCATGTCCTCGTAAAGTTTGCGGAACAACAGATTAAGTTCATCCATCCGGCGTTCTGCCTTGCCCAGTTCTTTCCGCTTCTGGGCAAGGGCCTTTTTCGCGGCCTGCTCCCCACACTCGGCGGCGGTACAAACAAACTCCTGCTCATGCTCTTTCACATAGACCAAAACCCGCTGTAAATCGGCAAGGACAAGTTCTTTCAAAACGCTTTTACGGATGTAGTGCGTTGTGCAGAGAAAGTCGTTTCTGGCCCGGTTGCGGTAGTTGCCACAGGTGTAAGCGTGCTTCCGTTCCAGGGTTCCGGCGCCCTTTTGAAGATACATTTTGTAGCCGCAGTCCCCGCAGAACAGCAACCCCGAAAACAGGTCGATTTCCTCCGATTTTGTGGGCCGGTGTCGGGTGGCGATACGCTTTTGGGCAAGGGCAAAGGTTTCCTCGTCAACCAACGGTTCGTGAGTGTTGGGAAATGGTAGACAATGCCTATGTATAACGTCACTTATACGCAGGTTTAATCGATATTTGGTGAATATACTATAAATTTCCTTTGTAAATTAGTGAAAATCACATGTTGAGAGGTATTGTTGTGCAGGCTTGGGCGAGGCTCTTCGTGCTAAAACCTGCTCTTATTCATGTTTAAGGGAGAGAGGCCATCATGAAAATTCCGTATGGATACACTTTAATCAACGAGGAAATCATTGTCAATGAGGAAAAGGCAGATGTTGTCCGTAGTATATTTGGATACTATCTTGCCGGAGCCAGTTTGGGAAAAATTGTGGATATGCTCAGTGCAAAAGGTATCCCTTCCCCCTCTGGTAATCCTAAATGGGGCAGAGCAGCAGTGGACAAGCTCCTATCCAATGCAAAATATATACCCATTGTTGGAGTGGAAACATATATGGATGCTCAGTTTGAGCGGGAGTGCCGATGCAATGTGGACTACGACAAGGCTGGTCATCCCAGGAGGACTGTCAGATATCAATCTCCATCTCTCGAAATAAATTAGGACTACCCAAATCTCTCTTTTTCTGTTATACTGGAAGAAAAAGAGGAGAATTGGAGTATGATATCAGAAGAAATCGGTGAACTTTATATACGCATCGCATTTCAGTATGAGTCTGCACTTGATCAGTTGGTCGGTAAGGGGCTGATAGACAAGGATTTTGCGGACAAGCACAAAAAGGCTTTTTACGACTCGCTGGATGAAGAAAAGCTACGGATATCTCAAAAGATTAGAAGTCATAAAGAAATCATACGCCGCTATATGAGGGGCATGATTTCTGGGGATATGGTGTCGTTGACAGAAATAGCGAGACAATACACAGAAGATTCTCCTGGGTATGTCATTCAAAGCTGGATGCGCAGCCGGAACACTTTGGAGTTCCTCCGTCAATGGGAAAATGACATGAACGGAGAATTTGATGATAGGGCCTGCGGGGATCTGATTCATCAGGCACATACGACATCGTTGACGGTTACGCCCTCTTTGTGGATCAGGAAAACACATGCTGTTGGGATGCGTGTAAAGCAGGGTAAAGGTGGAGGTGTGCGCGCTTACCCCGAGATTGCGGCAGATTTTGAGCTTTGGCTAAATCCAAAGGAGCGGTTAGCCCTTGTAAGGGCAGTAAGAAAACACAAGCTGGTGGACAAATAATATATTCTATGAGAAGCGGAGCACGAATTCGAGATTCACATTATTTATCTTCCTCTACTTCTCATGTGTGGGAGGAAAATATATGCTTAAAAGCAACAGAGAAGAAATAGAGCGTATATTACAACATGGGGCAGATATATTGTCTGGTAAGCCAGAACTAGCTGATATGGATTTGGAAGAAGTGCTAAATATATTAGATGACGGCACATCTGCAATGCTACAAGATCGTTGGGGTGTTGTTGCTAGAATAATTTGCACAACAATTACCGACTTTTCGTCAGATGCCCTTGTTTTAGAGTTGGCAAAATACAAAGACATAGGTTTTACCTGCGAATACGTCGGATATTTGCTGTTTACAAATTACGGTACTGACTTAGAATCACTTCTTTTAGAAGCCGACAGACAAGAAGTCCTTGATAAAATTGTCCCATTTGTATATCCAAATGTACAGTATAATGAGTCACTTTGTCTCGAAAGATTTTGTGAAGTATGTACTATGTTGAACTCCCATGTAGATACCAGAGAGTATCAAACACTAATTTCCACTTATGTAGACTACATTGAAAACCATCAAATTTATTCTGAAGTAGTACAATCATTTAATAACTTAGCTGGTCAATCTCAATATGATATTATGCGTAAAATTGCTAATACATGGTATCATCACGCATATCAAGAAGCTAGCGAAACTACCGAAAAGTTATTAACATATGATAGCCTATGGAGTAAAAAAGCAGGTTTAGATTTTCTTGAAACGAGTTTACAATATGGGACGTCAGATTTTTTGAAGGCATATACTAAAGTTGAAACTATGATTGAAGCAAATCAAAGTCTCTGGATCTCTGCGATTCCATTATTTGTTCAAGCTCTTTCTATTGACGTTTATGATGATAGAGAATGTACGGCTTTTACAAAAATATTGTCGAAACTGAATACAATCCCAGAAGGTTCATTGGAAGAACGACGCCAGTTTATTTCTACTATTCAATGGAAAGGTACAATTCATGAAGATATTGAGCCAATTTTTCGGCGTATTATATCTTTACCGTTTGGAAAAGACAATGACATTCTCCACATGCTGGACATACACTTTTATATTAGCCTGAACAAGCATATTGATAGTGCAGGCTCAGTTTTAAAAAGACTGTATGTTGTTTTTTCAGCAAACAATTATCGAATAGACTACGACAAATTCTTTGACGCATTACCGTCTACTCAACGTAAATTAACAGAGTTCAGTTCTGAAGCAACGGAGGCTGCTTTAAATTATCTTTTGATTGGTGGGAAGAGCCAATTCTTTTTTGGACTAGGTTTGTTGAAGTGGGTAGGAAACATTACCAAATTATATCAAGAGAGAGAGTCTTCACATAAATTAAATGCCAATTGTTTAACTGAGGAGCAGATAATTCGAATAATGAAAGGTATCCTCTACTTTTCCTTCGATGCGAAATATGTGTGTCGGACATCGTTTCTTCTTTTACTTCTTGCGGGGAGAATAGGCGACATATATTATCAATTCTGCATTGATGAAATCTTTGCAAACTATCCTGGAACGATGCGCGATGTTTCCAGGCAATTTAAATCCAGCAAGAACAAACGGTATGTTTTACTGGCTGCAAAGGTTGAGAATGCGGGCCAAGAAGCCACAAAGGCATACACTATAGGTCGCCAGATACAAGATATCTCCCCTTCTTATAACCATCTTCGTATTTATCAACATGCACAGAGCGAGTTGATGCCACAATCAGAAGAAAGAAAAGGACCGTCCTTTCTTGATGCTCTGTTCCCCAAACGCATATTAAAATATGGTGCTAAAATTGCCTTTATTATGAAAGGGACAAAAGGAGAATTGCATTATAAAGTGACTTCCCCTGCCCGCATTTCAGCAACAATGGAATTACCTACAACTAACACGGATAACCCGGTTGATTTTACACTCAAGCGTCTTGCTTATCTGGATGAGGTACAAATGAATGCGACTAATACTTAAAGATTATCTGTTGCAGCTTAGGGAAAAAGATGAACTGGATTTGCTCCTTTGTGATTTATTGTTGCAAATGGGATATATAACGGATACTCGCCCAAAAACTGGAAACAGGCAATATGGCGTAGATATTCGAGCACATGATTCCAAGGAAATTTTTCTCTGTGTTGTTAAGCAAGGAAATATTGATCGCAATATTTGGGATTCTGGTCCCAATTCTGTTCGCCAAAGCCTCAATGAAATATTGGATGTTTATATTGAATTTATTCGAAAGGATTTGGAAGGAAGAAAAATTCATATAGTTGTTACGTCGAACGGAGTAATAGAAGAAGCTACACGCATCAATTGGGATTTATATAAAAAGGACCTTACATCTTGGAAAGGCGTTCCCTTGAAAATTGAATTCTGGGATATCGATGAATTAGTCGTCTTAATTCAAAAGCACCTTTTGAATGAGCGTATTTTTGATGAGGAAAAGCAGGGACTTATGAGAAAGGCCCTATACTTCATTGGGGAAAACGATTATCACAGAATTTTTTACGAAAGTATAATTGATTCCTTTCTTAATGCAATTAAACCTGATGACAGCAGCAAAAAGCAAGAAAAAGAATTCGCGGGGCTCTATCTTGCTAGCCAAATGATTGCTCATTACGCAAGTGAAGCTAATCGGTGCAAGATCTCTATTTTGGCCACAGAATATCTGATTATCCGATATTGGAAGTTCCTGCTGGCAAACCAACTTTTTGAGAAACCAAAATATATTCGATGGTTACATAAGTTCCTGACTGCCTATGAAAAGTGGAACGAGAAATATTACATTGCAACTAAAGATTGTGCTGAAGGAGCTGGTCGGTTCCCATTTTATAATGCTGTAGAGCAAAAAATATTACTTTACGAGGTTCTTGAATTTTGGACAACCTATACCTATTGGCTTTCTTTTACGGGAGAGTATTCACAGCCAGCGCGTGATAAAAGCAGGGAAGTTTACAACAGCATTGTCGGATTATTGAACAATTACCCGCAAATATATTATCCCCCGTATGACCGGAATATTGGAGTGATATGCGCTATATATCGACTCTTTATTAGGCAGGGACGTGGCTGTGATAGTCAAGCTGTAATCCAACAATTCTGCAATATCACAGCACATAATTTCATTTTGAACAAGAAATATCCTGCCCCAGATGACAACTTTGAAAGTGCGGTAAATATTGAATTGGGATTGCCTGTACCCCAATATCAATGTTCAGCATTTTGGGGAGTTATGATGGAATTATTGGTTCTATCTTCTCAGAAAGAACTATATCAAACCTTGCAGTCCTTTTTAGAGAATGACCTAGCGGATGTAACAAAGTGCATTTGGTTTCTTCGCTCCGAGGAGGAGTTAGCATTTTATGATCCGCTTGCAATGAACAAGGCCGGTGAAGGCGTAGCTCTTGATCCGGAAAGCACCTTTGAGAAGCTGGAAAACACGATGAATTTTATTTGGAGCCAATATGCGGACGAAATATTTAGCTATGAAAAGTATTCCTTTGAGGCATTAGAATTTATGGTGTGCCAATATTACGGCTATATACCCCGTGTCTGTTTAGAAAAAAGTATAGATTTGAAATAGTAGGCAGGTAGGCATCAATCACGTAAGCGTGTTAGGATATAGTCACGCCTGAGAAAAAACAGCACTTCGTTCCAACAAGCCTTCTACAGAACCCGGAAAGCATTATGCCGCAATGCTTTCTCTACGGCATCTTTTTTATCTACAGAAGGAATACCGCCCATTTATCCGGCGAATTGATGACCGTCTTTTTGCTCTTATAGGAGA
>OFGB01001294.1_pt1 | contig 15674 bp, 17 predicted proteins | sample 1521491 | NCBI WGS metagenome assembly OFGB01 (sample SAMEA3504095, study PRJEB24116) | mouse gut metagenome | biome: mouse gut; feature: mouse-associated habitat; material: faeces | place: Denmark | collected 2011
ATTCACAAAGAAATCTAATATCCGATTAACAATCAGGTTTTCACACAGGCCGCCTTTCTCTGTAATTATAAGAATAACGCCCAAAAAGAATCCTAAAATTGTTGATATAATTCCCGAAATAATCAGCATTTTCAGCGTATCAAAAAAAGCCGGAATAATAATCATCTGACATATTTGCCAAAAGGTATAATTCTTTAACGTCATTTTCTCGCCTCCTCTATAATCTGTCTTTCTCTGCCCTCTCCAGCTCGCGCCAGTTCAGATTATGTTTGTCCAGATAGTCTTCTACCGTCTTAAGATGTTCATCATCCACATTAATCACGAAGATACCCATACTGTCGCCCTGATATTCCTGAATCTTTCCGTCCAGTATAGGGAATACATAATCCAGCTCTTTCGACATCTTCCCGAATAGTTCTCCGTCGCGGATATCATTTACCATATGAGCGATCTGAATATTATGTCCCTGTGCCGGAAGACGGATCTCTTCTTCTCCCAAAAGCCTCCTTAAAGACAAGGGCTGTTTGATAAAGATATCCCTGACGGTTCCTTCGTCTGCAATCCTGCCCTGCTCCAGAATACAAGCCTTGTTACACGCCTTTCTTACGACTTCCATCTGATGCGTTACTATAACGATCGTGATACCGATCTTCTTATTGATCTCCAGCAAAAGATCCAGAATAGAATTCGTCGTCTTGGGATCCAGGGCGGACGTCGCCTCGTCACACAGAAGGATCTTCGGTTCCATCGTAAGCGCCCTTGCTATCGCAACTCTTTGTTTCTGCCCGCCGCTCAGGTTCCTTGGCTTTGCATTCATCTTTTCCGTCAATCCTACCAGTTCCAGCAGTTCCTTCACCTTTTTGTCCGTATCTTCCTTGGAATACTTCCAACATTGCATCGGAAGCGCAATGTTCTGATACACTGTTTCCCTCTCCAGAAGAGAAAAATGCTGGAAAATCATCCCTACACGTCTGCGGAATTCTCTTAATTCTTTATCTTTTAAGTTTTTTATCTCACATCCGTCCACAGTAAGACTTCCGCCCTGGTAAGATGTCAGTCCGTTAATGCACCGAAGCAGCGTCGATTTGCCTGCTCCGCTCCGCCCTACCAACGCATAGATATCTCCGTCTTCAATAGTCAGATTGATATCCTCGAGGACGCTCGTTCCGTCGTCTTCCCAGATTTTCTTCAAGTTTTTTATCTCGATCAATTTTTTCCCTCCTCGTAAAATCTGCTTTTGATATTTTAATAAAATTTTCTCATGTTTTCATCATTTACAATTCCAATATTTTCCACACCTATTGTGCATCGCGCACAAATAATTAGACGCCGTCTATAAGTACATATAATTCATATATTTTTTCAATAATAAACCAACCAAAAAAGGTATCTGCCGTTAACAGATACCCTTTTCTTATCTCTATCGAGAAAGCAGATCTATTCGCAGATGCTTCCTGCCGGTTTCACGCTCAAGCTGTTACTCAGCGTGATCCAAGCATCTCAATAAACGCCGCCATTCTCGTATTCAATTGCCCGACGTCGCCCGGAGAATAGTCGGTAACCACATCTATATACGGAATATGCTTCTCCTCACTGACAAAATTGCGGACGCTGATAGATTCCATATGTACGGAATGACATCCCGACAGGATCATCTCTACGACGCCGTCTGCCTGGAACTCGTCGACCATTCGTCCAAGTAATTCGATCCGGTTATCATTCGGCGTCATAATTGCACATCCGATATAAAAATATTTTCTGGCAATCGCTTCATAGACATCCGGATTGTCCTCATCCACCAGTTTATCAATCACCTTCGCACCCGTGCAATTCTCAAACGCAACTACGACGCCGCCGTTATCCTCGACAGCCCTCACCACTTTATTTGAATCACCGCCAATCGGACATCCGGTAACCAGTATACGCGGCCGGCTCTTCCGGCTTGGATTGGTTCGGTATGCTTCAAGAATCTGATCTGTCAAATTATCCAGATCCTCCGGAATTCTCTCCGTGTCTAACCGATATTTACTTCCATACAGGACGTTAAGCAGCTCCATTCCCATAACCGGAGTCGGATCTAGCTTCATTACTTCGTATAATCTTTTCAATGCCTTTCTCCGGCGGTTCTCCAGACGGATCGCCCTCTTGATGTCTTCCTCGGTGATCACAACCTGGAACTTCTCTTCCAGATAATCCTTCAGGCGGATGATCTCTTCCCGCCATAACTTCAGTCCCTTCCCGGATTGAATGTTCGGAAGCTCCATAATAAAGACATCTTTGAACTCCGCCATCATCTCATACATCTTTTTCTTACCGTCGCACGTAGTCTCGCCGACTACCAGGTCTGAAAAATGAAAATACGGACATCGGTCCGATATAGCGAATCCATAGCTGGATTTAATTAACGGGCAGATATTCTTGGGCAGCACTGACTCCGCAGTCTTTACCGTCTCTTCCGATGAAGAACACAGACCGACGGGAACCGCCCCCATCGCCGTAGCCAATTCCCTGGGGAAATAAGAACAATATGCCCCGATGACCGGAATATGCCGATCTTTGCACTTTTTTACCTCTAAAAATGACTGTTTCTTCTGTTCTGCAAATTCCTCAAATATTTCTGGCAATTCCTTAATGATATCCATAAATGTTCTCCTCTTATCTTAACCTCCTTATTCTACCACACTCCTTCTCACAAAGACAATCACTCTCAATACAAACATACTATATTTCATTATGCACAATGCACAATTATCATTTCGTCCATTCCTGCTCCTGCAGAATTATGCTGATCATGAGTCGCTTTGAGACTGCCGGGTCGTTAATATCCACTCCCAGTATCTCATTGATCTTTCCCAGCCGGTAAATCATCGTATTTCGGTGAATAAATAGTTTTTTCGATGTCATGCTGACATTATTGCCATGCAAAAGATATTCCTTCAAAGTTCTGTAAAAATCCGTTCCTTTCATATGGTCTTCATTCTTCAGACTTAAAAGCTCTTTCTCATGATATCTTGCCCTTCCGATATAGGATACCGCACAGGAGCACACGGTCTGAATATAGTAATCGTATTCCATATAGATTTTTCTCTCCGGCTCGGATATCCTTCCCATCTCCAGCGCTTTAACCGTCATAAAGCGCTTATTGCCTACCAGATCAATGTCTTCAAAGGATTCGCTCATTCCGCAAAAAAATCCATACTCGTCACATAACATTTCCAGTATAGAATAGATGGTTTTCTCCGCACATTTCGCGTGCACTCCCGAAAACAGTGTGTATAGTCTGCTTCCTTTCATACAAATATAAGCGTCCGCATATGTATCCGCAAGATGATTCGCCGCTTTCTGAAGCCGCAGCAGATTATAATCCCCCATCTCCAATACGGCCACAATAAAATCAGGACGTACATAGGTGTCGTACATGGAACATATTTCTTTAATCTCCATGCCGTTCTTCGCTTCTTCATCAAAGAAGCTTCTGGCAATCATACGCCGCAGCGTCGACGCATGGTATGTCACCCTGTGCCCATATCGTTCCATCAGCAAACCGACTCCCTGACACAGTATATCATTCACCTGACAAATCATTTCCTTCGTGATACATTCGGACGCTTTATCCGATATGAATTCCATAATACAAAAACCTTCTGTATTACCTTTGACTACGATTCTATTTACCGATTTAATTCCTTCATTTTCTTCTACTAAGATTGAATTACCCGGAAATTCTTCCTTTTGTTCTTCTATACAACGCGCGGCAAGACGCAGAAGCATTCCTCTGCGTTTCTTACAAACAGAACTCTCCATATCCGAATCTTCATAAGAAGTTGAGAGTATCTTTCCTCCGATATCTACAACAACAATCCTGGTTCCTGTATACTCCGCGATACCATATACCATATTCCCAATCGTACCTTCGCTTCTCAACAGCTCAAACACTTTCTTATAACAGACATTAATATTGAACTCATCCTTCATGTACATATGCCCTCGTTCCCGCAAGATTGTAAATAATACTTTGATACATGATACATCAACATATTTTAATATTATTTTCTATTATATTAGCGGGAAATTTTTCTGTCCAATCGTTAATGCCGATAATCGAATGTACTTATAGTTATATTAAATATCCTCTTTCGGATTTCACTTTATCTCAACACGGAAAATATATAATGGGGCATATCTACACCCCGGTAATGCTTTACGAATGTCCCCCTCAGCGTCATTCCATTTCGCTTTGCAACATTTTGCGAAGCGATATTACTGTCCCTGATAATGGAAAATACTTCATCAGCCTTAAGCGCTGTGAACGCATATTCCTTACAGGCTTTTGCCGCCTCCGTTGCGTACCCCTGACGCCAGTATTTCTTCTGGAACAGATAACCGATCTCAAGAACCTGTTTCCCCGGAATGTCCTGTATAGTCAGTCCGCACTGACCTATCATCTCGCCCGATTCTTTTAAAATGACGGCAAAAAGGCCAAATCCGTGTTCCTTATACCGGACAAGCTGTTTATCCAGCCAGCTTCTGACTTCCTCGTCGCTGAACGCTCCTTCATAAGCGTACATGACTTCTTCATCCTGCAGAATCTTGCATAAGTCGTCGTAATCTGCCGGCTCCATCCGCCTTAACCGCAATCGTTCTGTCTCTGCAAAAATCATATCTGAAACACTGCATTCCATGAATCTTCGAAACATAACGAATCCGTTCTTTTCATAGAAACCTATTGCTGATTCATTAAATTCCCACACATCCAGCTCTATCCGGTCGAACCCTCTTTTTCCGGCATCCCGCTTCATAAACTCCATCAGCTCTGTGCCAACTCCCTTGCGCCGGGCTCCTTCGTCTATGGCAATCTCTTCCACATGATAGATCTTCCGCTCCAGGTTGTACGTCGACTCCGGCTTTGTGATATAGGCGACACATGCCATCCCACAGATATTGCCGTCTTCTTCCGCAACGATAATGCTGCTTTCTTCTCCCTTTAATATCTCCCGCGCCAGATCCTGCATTTCCTGTCCAAAGCCCGGCTTGAATATATCCGGGCGTCCCTTGACATGAATATCATTTACCTGTCTTCTTAATTCATTGATCCTCTCCAGATCCCTTTCTTCCGCAATCCGTATCATTGCTGACTCCTTTCCGAAAATATCGGGAACAAAGTTTAAATCTCTTTGATCCTCTCGATCGCCGCTACGGTGTTCTCATAAGAACCAAAAGCAGTCAGGCGAAAATACCCCTCTCCGCTTGGTCCAAATCCGGATCCCGGCGTTCCGACCACATTCGCCCTCTCAAGCAGATAGTCAAAAAATTCCCAGGATGACATGCCCTTCGGCGTCTCAAGCCAGATATAAGGCGCATTCACACCGCCGGACACCTGATATCCTGCGGACCTGAGCCCTTCATAGATCACTCTGGCGTTCTTCATATAATACGCGATCTGCTCCTTTAGCTGCGCTTTTCCCGTCTCGGAATAGACTGCTTCGCCGGCTCTCTGCACAATGTACGGAGCGCCGTTGTATTTCGTACCATGCCGCCTCGCCCATAGAGAATGGAGCGTCACATCCCCACACTTAACATCCTTAGGGATTACCGCAGCTCCAAGCCTTACGCCTGTAAATCCTGCGTTTTTGGAGAAACTTCTCAGCTCGACCGCACAGGTCCTCGCCCCTTCACATTCATAGATCGTATGCGGGACATCCTCTTCGGTTATATATGCTTCATAGGCCGCGTCGTAGATAATAACCGCCCCGGCTTTGTTAGCATAATCTACCCATTCCTGAAGCTGCGCCCTGGTTATCGTCGATCCGGTGGGATTATTCGGGAAACACAGATAGATGATATCCGGCGTCTCTTTCGGAAGCGCCGGCGCAAAATCCGTCTCCTTTGTACAAGGCATATAGATCACGTCGCTCCACGTTTCTTTATCTTGATCATAAATACCTGTACGTCCTGCCATTACATTCGTATCCACATACACCGGGTACACCGGATCACACACGGCAATCCTGTTATCCCTCGCAAAGATCTCCTGAATATTGCCGGAATCGCATTTTGCCCCGTCGGAGATGAATATCTCATCCGCCTGAATATCGCAGCCTCTGTCCCGGTAATCATTCTTCGCAATGGCGCTTCTTAAAAATTCATATCCAAGATCCGGCGCATACCCGCGGAACGACTCTGCATGCGCCATCTCATCCACCGCGCCGTGCAAAGCTTCAATGATCGCCGGCGCCAACGGCTGGGTCACATCTCCGATCCCAAGACGGATGATACTTTTATCCGGATTCGCCTCCTGGAATGCCGCCACTTTCTTACCTATCGTCGAGAAAAGATAACTTCCCGGCAATTTCAGATAGTCTTCGTTTACTTTAAACATTATCGTCTCTCCTTTTCCTCTAAATCAGCTTTGTCTCACCGTCAAAGACAACCTCCGCCGGCCCGGTCATGTAGATCTTGCCGGATTCCTCATCCCACTCCACGGTTAAGCTGCCTCCCCGCAGTTTCACAGTAACTCTGCGCTCTGCCAGACCGTTCAGAATACTTGCCGCAGCCGCAGCACAGGCGCCTGTCCCACAGGCAAGCGTCTCGCCGGATCCTCTCTCCCACACCCGCATCTCGATCATCCCACGATCGATCACCCGGACAAACTCCGTATTGATCCTCTTCGGGAACCTCTCATGATTCTCAAACTTCGGCCCGATCTTCTCAATATCAAGCCCTTCTAAATCCTCAAGGAAGACAACCGCATGAGGATTCCCCATGGACACACCCGTTATACGGTATTCCATTCCGTCCACTACAATAGGCTCGTCGATTACCTCTGCTTCACAGATAATCGGGATCTGATCCGCCCTTAACTCTGGTCTTCCCATATCTACTCTCACAAGCGAAACTTTCCCGTCTTCTACCGTCAGATCCAGATATTTGATCCCTCCAAGTGTCTCCACAGATATGCTCGTCTTATCCGTAAGACCGTAATCATAGACGTATTTCGCAACGCATCGGATCCCGTTTCCGCACATCTCGCTCCTAGAACCGTCGGCATTATACATCGCCATCTCAAAATCCGCTTTTTCAGAGGGACAGATCAGAATCAAGCCGTCCGAACCAATCCCAAAGTGCCTGTCGCTTACACGCTTCGCCGCTTCCGAGGGATTCTCCACCTTCTCTTCCATACAATTCACATAGACATAATCATTTCCCAACCCCTGCATCTTTGTAAATCTCATCTCTTAAACTTCCTTTCTTTCCCTGTTTTATGCCATCTTGTTTTTATGCCATCACCCGTAAAACCATCTGTGCCGTCTCCACCATGTTGGTTCCGTTCTCCATACTGCTCTTCTGCAGGTACTTATGGGCTTCCGTCTCTGACATATGCTTCCGCGTCATCAATAATTCTTTAGCCTGTGTAATGAATTCCTGCTGCTTTGGATTCCGATTCTTCAGACCCTCCCTCCGCTTCTTGCGCTTTCTTTCCACGGACTTAAGCATCATCTCCATCGTATTCATCAAATCATATACCTTGACGGGCATAGAAAGCCCCACGACCCCTTCCGGATTCTCTTCGTTCCATTTGTCCGGAGATACTACCAGGAGCATCTCAAAGCGGTCTGACAGATATTCCCTTAGCTCCGTATACATCATATCCTTCATCTTATAACCGCAAACCACGATCCCGTCATCCGCCGCATCCGCGTAATTCAGAGCCTGGGCCCCCGTGGTACAGACGCCGGTAACATTCAGCCCGCCCCGCACTAACAGGTTACGAATATTGGCTGCATTATCCCTGTTCGGAAATACTACAATAATACCAACCAAACTCACACCTCCTGCCGTCTACTACGCTCCCTAATGCAATGATATACCGGTAACTATATCCGATGTAAATATCTGCCGATCTCCCAATCCGTCACCTGAGCCTGATACTCCATGTATTCCTTTTCCTTCGCCCGGATGTATTTCCCCGCCAGATCTTCTCCCATCACCTCACGGATATACGCGTCCTTTTTGAATTCCTCCGCCGCTTCGAGAAGACTTCCCGGAAGGGCCTCAATCCCCGCGTCCTTTCTCCGGGCGTCCGTCATCTCAAAGATATTACAGTCCACGCTCGGCTGCGGCATGATCTCATTCTTGATACCGTCCAAACCCGCCGCAAGGCACGCCGCCAGAGCAAGATACGGGTTCGACGACGGATCCGGACTTCGAAGTTCGATCCTGGTATCTGCTCCTCTTGAAGCCGGAACCCGGATCAGCGGAGTCCGGTTCCTGGCCGACCAGGCAATATATACAGGCGCCTCGTAACCGGGAACCAGCCTCTTATAAGAATTCACCAGCGGATTCGTGATGAAGGTGATCGCCTTCATGTGTTTCATAAGCCCTCCGATGAAATAATAAGCTTCTCTGCTCAATCCTCTCTCGTCCCCGGCATCTGCAAATATATTGACGCCGTCCCGGCTGAGGGACATGTTGGTATGCATTCCCGAACCATGAACCCCATACTTCGGTTTCGGCATAAACGTAGCATGAAGTCCGTGCCTCTTTGCTATCGTCTTTACTACCATCTTAAAGGTCATAATATTATCTGCAGTCGCCAGAGCCTCATCATACTGAAAATCTATCTCATGCTGCGCCGGCGCCACCTCATGATGAGAGGACTCTATGACAAATCCCATCTCTTCCAGAGTAAGCACTATATCCCTGCGCGCATTCTCTCCAAGATCCATGGGCCCCAGGTCAAAATATGTCGCGCTTTCATGGGATATGGTAGTGGGAAGTCCGTCCTCATCCGTGTGGAAAAGGAAGAATTCGCACTCCGGTCCCACATTGAATTCATATCCCATAGCCTCCGCTTCCGACACCACTTTCTTCAGGACGTATCTGGGATCGCTCTCAAAAACTCTGCCGTCCGCCTGATATACATCGCAGATCAGCCGCGCCACTTTACCCTGCTGGGGCCTCCACGGAAATATCTCAAAAGTGTTCGTATCCGGATACAGATACATATCCGAATCTTCCGCTCTTGTGAAGCCTTCAATAGAAGAACCGTCAAACATGACCCTGTTATCCAGCGCTTTCTCAAGCTGATTGGCCGTAACCGCAATATTCTTCAGCGTCCCGAATATATCTGTAAACTGCAGGCGGATAAACCCGACGTCCTCCTCTTCCGCCATCCTCATGACATCTTGCTTTGTATAATTATTCATTCCATCTTCCTCCCGAGACACGATATCTAAACTATGATTCATAATGCCGGATCATGATCCCAGACGCACCTTGTCCTGATATAAAAATGGGCGCTCCCATCCTATGATGAAAACGCCATTGTTTCACTCGAATACCTTCTTCTATTCTTCCAAAGTGAATGTCTCCTACTCTTCGTCCTCGATCCATTCTCCTTCTTCATTCGTAATATAAGAATTGCCGTTGTTGCAGCCGCATTTGATTCCTCTCTTAATCGGCGCAAGGCAGAATCCTTTGATCACTCCAAACAGAATACAGCACAAAATTACCAGCACCTTCTCCGCCGGCGTCCAGTCTCTTCTAAAAAAGTCTTTAACAGCTTCCCATATCTCTCTCATCGTCATATCATGTCCTCCTGTATATCCTTCGCCATTGTTCACTGATCGGCAAACCGCCGCTTTTGCTATTCGGATTTATTATATGACATTTCCGTGCAAAAAGAAAGACCCAATTAAATTAAAAAAGAAAAACCGTTGCTGCGAGAATTTCAATTGACATTTCCATTAAAGTGACATACAATAATATAACCAAACAGAAAGGAGACTCATGCCATGGAAAATATGTTGAGTGTTGCAAAAATGTTTAATAATCTGTATAAAGCAGAATATGGCATCAATATGGATCAGATGAGAATGCATAAGATGATGTACCTTGTCCAGAGAGAGTCTCTCATGCATCAAAAAGCTCCCCTTTTTGACGCCCAATTCGAAGGTTGGATGTATGGTCCTGTTTTGGTTGAAGTAAGAAATGCATATGGTACCGGCGAGATGTTTCAGAATGTATCCGACGATCTCTCTGCCGAAGCAAAGGAACTGGCGAGATCTGTTTACCAACGGTACAACAAATTATCATCCTGGCAGCTGAGCACTCTGTCTCACGGGGAAGTTTCATGGAAGCATTCGCGGGAAGGTTTGGACGCCGATGCACGCGGCTCAGTTCCGTTAAAATTAGCCGACATGCGTCTGGATGCCGCACGGGAACTGTTAAGAAGAGAAGATGCATAAGTTATCACAGGATGGTGGTTAATATTAATATACAAGAGCAACGAGAACTGTTACGCTCTCGATTTAAGGTCGATTTTTTAACCTCTGACAAGGCAAATATAACAAAAATTCAAGCTTTTCATTCCTGCAAAAGTGGAACAGGTCTTGAATCCTACTTAAAAGAAAACGCATGGAACGAGGATCAACAGGGTATTACAAAAGTATACCTGATTAAGGATGTTGAAACCGAAGACATCGTTTTCTTTTTTGCTTTGAGCGCCGGGCTTCTATACAAGGAAATCGGTGCGGACGACAGCAAATTATCCGCTGTAGAGAAAGACATCGTCGACTGCTGCGTTAAAGCTATTTTAGAAGGGAATAATACCTTCACTACAGACGACGTCTTTTCATGGTATGAGGGCGAAGCAATAGATAAAGAAAAATTACAGAATCTCATTGACGCCAGAACAGATATTAAGATGGCTGCAAGGGAAGATCCGGAAAAATCTGTGAATCCCGTTAATGTTAAACAGGTTTCGGAGACTTTCCTAGGTATTGTACTTACACATTTCTGCAAAAACGCAGATTATTCTTTTTCAGAAAGATTAGTATTTCCTATTGGTTTTTATGTTTTTTGGGAAATTGTAGTAAAAGAGGTACTTCATATAGCTTCCCTGCTGGGATGCCGATACCTGTATCTCTTCGCTGCAGACAACACAGAACAAACGCCCGCCAGTACAACAGTTACGTATTCTGAATATTGGGATGAAGGCGAAACTGACGCAATACCTGTCTATAAGCTTGTTGAATACTATAAAAATGAATTAAAATTTGAAGACGTTCAAGATATAACGATATTAAAGCCATATTACGACTTTCCATGTTTCAGCCTGATTCAAGAAATTGATAAATTACCAATGCATCGAGAAGCCGCTTGGATCCAGCACTCTGACGTCAACGCTTAATCCAAATATATGTTACATAAAAATATTTATTATCTTACAAATGAGGTGATATGATTATGGGTCTTGCAATACCAATAGAAACAAGCGCGCGCCACATCCATCTGTGCCGCGAAGACTTTGATATCTTATTCGGCAAAGGAAAAGAGCTGACTTTTAAAGCCGAATTAAGCCAGCCCGGACAGTACGTCTGCGAGGAACGTCTTGCTGTCAGGGGACCGAAAAGCTCTTTTGAAAATGTTGCCGTGCTCGGCCCTTTCCGTAATGAGACGCAAGTTGAGATCTCCATGACAGATTCCCGTAAGCTTGGAATCCCCGGCATCATCCGGCAGTCCGGAGACACTAAAGATACGCCCGGCTGTATATTAGAAGGACCCGAGGGAAGTATCGAACTGGATCACGGCGTTATCGTCGCCAAAAGGCACATCCATATGACTCCGGTACAGGCGATCCAACTGAACGTCAAAGACAACGATGAAGTATTCGTTATTATGGAAAGTTTTGAACGTTCCCTGATATTCGCCGATGTAGTGGTGCGCGTCCACCCGAACTTCGCCCTCGCCATGCATGTGGACACGGATGAAGCAAATGCTTTCGCCAATGAGAACAATCCCACCGGCGCCCTTCTTAAGCTCTTCGGCGGAAGAACCTATAATCTGCAGAAATGGGCGGAAGAACTGCAGAATGGCATCAATCGGTTCTAAATTCTCTACATCTTCGCCGTTAGCGTCTTTGCGCTGACCCCTTCCAACATCCCCAGCTTCCCCGACAGGGAGCTGGCGACGTCTCCGGGGGCGTCAATCACCACACTGATGATCGAAACCCTCTTCTCTCTGTAGGGGATTCCCATACGTCCAACCACATATTGACGGAATTCATGAAGCAGCTCATTCACTTTTCCCGCCGCTTCCTCGTCCTTAATTATGATACTGACTACCGATACTCTGCTGTTCATCCTTCTTTCTTCCTTTCTTGTACTCTTACCGACTCGCTGCGTCCGGTGAATATTCAGCCGTAAAAATCACCGGTAAGATATAGTCTGTCATTGTATATCAATCCTTTATCTGCCTGCCCATTACGTTCATATGATAATCTTCCTTATAGATTAACTTTGACACCGGAACGATCTGATAACCACGTTCCCTGAGTCCTGCAATCAAGGCTTCCAGCGCGTCTGCCGTATATTTCGTCCCGCAGTGCAGACGAATGATCGCCCCGTTCTCCAGACTCTCATGATTCATCACAACTTCAACGATACTGTCGGCGCCGTAGTCCTTCCAGTCAAAACTGTCAACCGACCACTGAATCGGGTAATACCCGCAAGACTGTATATTCCGTATCACAGAATCATCATAGTTATCATACGGCATACGGAACAGGCTCATCCTGATACCGGTCAAATCCTCAACCTTCTTATGGGCGTTCATGATTTCTTCTTTCTGCTCTTCTTCCTGAAGTCCCACCATGCTCCGATGACTCTCACTGTGGTTCCCAATATCATGCCCTTCTTCCTGAATTGCCTTCACATCTTCCGGATATTTCCCCGCCCATTCCCCTGTCAGGAAAAATGTAGCAAGGACTCCCTGCTCTTTTAATATCTCCAGAATCCTTGCTATATCTTCGTTTCCCCACGCCGCCTCAAAGGTTAGCGCAACCTTCTTCTCTTTCGTCTCGACAGAGAAGATCGGCATCTCTTTTCCGTTTACATTGCTGGAAACTGTAGTATATCCGGAAAGATATTGATACGAACCCATCAGCGCAATCATCAATATCAGAGCCAATATCCCCTGATTTCTCCATCTTCTGATCGTTTCTTTCATATACATAACCTCAGACATACGTCTTTACTACAGTATATGTCTTTACCGTTCAGCCATGCACAAAAGAAAATACTACCTTCTCTCCCTCATTGGTGGTATACTAATGATATATTGAGAGAAAGGTAAATTTTATTTATATGAAGAAGATGCTTGGCAACATTTTATATACATTTACAATACTTCTGATCGCGACCGGCCTGGCATTCTTATTCTTCCATTTTGTGAAGGACAATACCGCCAATATCGCGCTCATCTATATCCTTGCGTTGATACTGATCTCCAAAGGAACGACCGGATATCTATACGGTATCTTTTCCTCTCTGTTCTGTGTAAGCTTCATCAACGCCTGCTTTACTTATCCGTTCTTTGAGATCAACTTTGCCTTGAGCGGATACCCTTTTACATTTGTCTGCATGCTGATCATCGCTGTCACAACCAGCGCCATGACTACCAAACTCACCAGGCAGGACGAGATCATTGCAGAACGTGAGCGAAAACTTAACGAAGCAGAAAAGGAGCGAATCCGCGCAAATCTTCTGCGTGCAATCTCTCATGACCTTCGTACTCCTCTGACCAGTATCATCGGTTCCTCCGCCTCTTATATCGAGAATCACGGCACGCTCGATTCCAATGAGAAACTCGAGTTGATTACCACAATCAATGAAGACGCAAACTGGCTTCTGAATATGGTAGAAAATCTCCTGTCCGTCACAAGAATCCAGGGCGACAGACACGAAGTTTCCAAAGAACCGGAGCTTGTAGAAGAGGTTGTTTCCGAGGCAATCGACAGACTGGAAAAACGGCTGCCGGGCGCTTGCGTCAATGTCTCCGCACCTGATGATATATTGATGATCCCTATGGATTTTTTGCTGATCGAACAGGTCCTGATCAATCTTCTCGAAAACGCCCTGGTTCACTCCGAGAGCCCCAGACCGGCGGAACTGGTCATTACGAACGACGTATCTTCGGTCACATTCCATGTCATCGATCATGGGAAAGGAATTCCCGAGGCCGCGCTACCGGATATTTTCAGCGGGCAGTATGACAGTTCTTCTTCCTCTGATACCCGACGGGGCAGGGGAATCGGACTTTCTATCTGCCGCACAATCATACAGGCACACGGCGGAACGATTACCGCACACAATCATGAAAGCGGCGCGGAATTTGCTTTTTCTCTTCCCAAAACATAACTGATAAAGGAGAAGAATTTATGACAACTTCAACTTATACCATATTAATTATCGAAGATGAAAAAAATATCTCTGACTTTATGCCAAAGGCTTTAAAATCAAATGACTACCGGGTTATCACTGCTATTTCCGGCAAAGCCGGACTATCCCTCATAAGCTCCCAGTGCCCGGATATCATCCTTCTGGATCTTGGTCTGCCTGATATCGACGGAAATGACGTCATCACCTCCGTACGTGAATGGACGAGCAGCCCTATCATCGTTATCTCCGCGCGGACAGACGAACGGGATAAAGTAACCGCTCTGGATCTTGGCGCAGATGATTACATCACCAAACCTTTCGGTACTCCGGAACTGCTGGCCAGAATCCGCGCATCCTTACGGCACAGCAACCGAATGGATTCCCATTCCACTCTCTATATCAGACCATACCAGTGCCAGGGTCTCCTGCTGGATTTCGATAAACGAATGCTCACACTGAATGGTGAAAAGATCCATTTGACACAGGTAGAATACAAAATTGTCGCTTTCCTTGCCAGAAATTCCGGCAAAGTTATGACATACTCCGCCATCATGTCCAACGTGTGGGGACCGTTTACCGGAGACAATAATCGAATCCTCCGTGTGAATATGGCAAATATCCGAAGAAAAATCGAACAAAACCCTTCGAAGCCGCAGTTTCTTTTTACAGAAATCAGCGTAGGATACCGGATGCGCGAGGATGAGAACGAGCTGCCCTGATCATCAGCGTATCTCCGGATCTTGCGCTATAATCTCTCCACAGGCAATCATCTCGCCTGCGTCTCCCGACGGCTGGGTATGAAAATCATCCGCTCCCCCGTGTATGATAACCGTACGCCCAATAACGTCTTCCGGATAGAAACGCCCTGTATACACCGCCATCCATGCGGCTCCTGAATTATTCAACAACGGCGGCAGATCTCCGGCATGAGCCGGATGTGCGGTATTCTTCGGGTTATAATGTCCTCCCGCAGAAGAAAACTCTCCCTGCCCATCTTCCGTACATGCACCGCCTGCATGGATATGGAAACCATGGAAGCCCAGCCCGCCTCCTTCGGCTCCTTTCGGCAATCCCCTGACAAACGCCACGACGACCGTTCCTCCATATGCTTCGTAAAAATCAACTTTCCCTTCAATATCCGGATAATTCTTATTTCCCTTGACCACTGCATAAGCAGTAGGTTTTTTCTTGATATCTATCATACATCATCACACTCCTCGCACTATCCTATGCGGTCTGGAGCGCAATTATACCGTCTGCTTATACTCGCAGGCTTACATCCGCAGACAGATTTTCTCCACCTTTCTTTTTTATCAAAAGATCAGCTCTCGTATATTCTGCAGAGTTTCACCATAAGCCTGTTCTTTTCCAAACAGCAGTGTCGTACCAAGAACGAATCCCGCCACGCCCTTCGGCGCATACTCCAGAATCTTATCCGCGCTGCAGGCTCCGTCC
>OFGB01001295.1_pt1 | contig 15669 bp, 13 predicted proteins | sample 1521491 | NCBI WGS metagenome assembly OFGB01 (sample SAMEA3504095, study PRJEB24116) | mouse gut metagenome | biome: mouse gut; feature: mouse-associated habitat; material: faeces | place: Denmark | collected 2011
CCTGCCGCTGCTAATACTGCCATTTTTTTCATTGCTTTATAACCTCCGATGATTGATTTATTATTTTCTTTTATTAGTAATACGATTAATACAGGCGGAACCTTGCATGTTTTAAAAATAATTATATATTATTTCCCCTGCATCCGCTTAATAACCTTAAGTCTTGTAAATTCTTCTCTTTCCTTCTCCTCCAGCGCGTTATTGATCGTATACACCAGATTACTGTACATCGGAATCGTTATATTTTTAAGGGCGTTCGCCCTCTTCTGAGTTTTCTTTATATTTGCCGCAAGCCGATACGCCGCATTCTCCACTTCCGCCAGCTTAATCGTCAGATGTTTCACCTGCCGGAACGCTTCTCTGGCTGCATCGATGGATTCCTTCGTCGTACCAAAGGCATAAGTCAGATGATTCTGCTTATCATCGTACTTGATATGCGGAATCTCTGTTCCCATGATACTTCTGGTCTGAATACGGATCGACTCCTCGATGGGAACAGTGAACGCAAGCTCCTGCACCTTACTGATCCCCTGTTCGATATTCGCGCGCTGCAGGCACGCGTATGCCCTGGTAAATGTGGTATCAATCTCTTCCTGTATGTTCTTTGCCTCGTCAATTAATTCCATCAATTCCTTCAGGAGAATATTCCGTTTCTTATCCATAAGGTCGTAGCCCTGGTGCGCAAGGGCCAGAGAATTCTTGGCAAGCATCAGATTTCCTTTGGTTGGAAATTCTCTTGGATCCATATACAGACCTCCTTATCTACCCTGCATTTCCCTTTATATCGCTTCTGCTGCTTCTATCTGCAGTTTACCTTCCTCACGAGGGTAGTATCTGTCGATCAACTTCGTGTCGACCCTGTCAAGCTCCTCCTTAGGCAAGTATCCCAGCAATTGCCAGCCCAGATCCAGAGTATCCTGAATAGAACGGTTCTCTGTCGGCCCCTGGCCGATATAGTGTTTCTCGAATTCTTCGCCGAACTTCAGATACTTCTTATCAAGGGGCGACAGCTCATCCTCGCCGATAACCGACGCCAGGTTTCTTGCTTCCCCCACCTTCGCGTAAGCGGAGAACAACTGGTTCGCAAGATCCTGATGATCCTCTCTCGTATAGCCCTCTCCGATACCGTCTTTCATCAGACGCGACAGAGACGGAAGGATGCTGATAGGCGGATAGACTGCCTGGCCGTGCAGATTCCGGTCAAGTACGACCTGACCCTCGGTAATATAACCCGTCAGGTCCGGAATCGGGTGAGTTATATCGTCGTTCGGCATCGTCAGGATCGGAAGCTGCGTCACAGATCCGTTCGCCCCCACGACGATTCCCGCACGCTCATAGAGCGTCGCCAATTCACTGTAAAGATATCCCGGATAGCCCTTTCTGGAAGGGATCTCTCCCTTAGATGAAGACACCTCGCGCATCGCCTCTGCAAATGAAGTCATATCCGTCAGGATTACCAATATATGCATATTACACTCGAAAGCCAGATACTCCGCCACCGTAAGCGCTACTTTTGGAGTGATCAGACGTTCCACCACCGGATCGTTAGCCAGATTAAGGAACATACACACATGATCGGATACTCCGCTTTCTTCGAATGTCTTACGGAAGAATTCCGCCACATCATGCTTGACGCCCATCGCCCCGAACACAACCGCGAACTTCTCATCTGTCCCGCCGCCCAGCGACGCCTGCTTTACGATCTGCGCCGCCAACTGGTCGTGAGGAAGTCCGTTTCCTGAGAAAATCGGAAGCTTCTGCCCGCGGATCAGCGTCGTCAGACCGTCGATCGCCGAGATACCCGTGCGGATATAGTTCCTTGGATACTCTCTGCGCACCGGATTAAGGGGAAGTCCGTTAACATCCCGCTTCTCTGCGCCTGCAATCGTTCCAAGACCGTCGATTGGCGCCCCGACTCCGTTGAAGGTCCGCCCAAGCACCTCCGGGGACACCGCAACCTCCATGGGATGCCCCGTCAGCTTTGTATGGGTATTGCGAAGGGACATATTCTCCGTTCCTTCAAATACCTGTATGATTGCCTTATCTTCATATAATTCGATAATACGTCCTATCTTCTTCGTATTACCGTCTACCACAAATTCTACGATCTCATCAAAGAACGCACCTTCCAGTCCTTCCAACACTACGAGAGGTCCGTTGATATTACTGAGTCCCAGATATTCTATTGCCATGTACGGTTCCCTCCTTATGCGTTCTTCTCAATCACGCGGTTGTAGAAATCATCAATATCTTTCTTATACAGATCCAAAAGCTGCAGGTTATCATTCGGCACGTCATATTTGATGGCGATAACCTTCTCGAAGATACCCTCTGCTTTCAGCACAGACATAGGCTGCCCCATAGCCACCAAGTGTCTCGCCGTACGGTACAGATGAAGGATCACATCCATCATCCTGAACTGCTTCTCCATAGACACGCAGGTATCGTCCTTATGAAACGCGTTCTGCTGCAGGAATCCCAGCCGGATCACTTTCGCGATCTCCAGTACCAGTTTCTGATCGTCCGGCAGCACGTCGCCTCCAATCAGCTTCACGATCTCCATCAGACTGCTTTCCTGATTCAGAATAGCCATCATCCGGTTACGGTAATCAACGAACTTCGGCGACACATGGTCTGCATACCAACCGCTCAGATCGTTCAGATATTCGCTGTAACTCGTAAGCCAATGGATTGCCGGGAAATGCCGGGAATATGCCAGCGACTTATCCAGTCCCCAGAAGCAGCGGACGAACCGCTTCGTATTCTGTGTAACCGGCTCGGAGAAATCTCCTCCCTGAGGAGATACCGCGCCGATGATGGACACGGAACCATTCTCGCCGTTCAACGTCTGCATCATGCCCGCCCTCTCATAGAAAGCGGACAACTTGGACGCCAGATAAGCCGGGAAACCTTCCTCCGCCGGCATCTCTTCCAGACGCCCCGACAGCTCGCGCAGCGCCTCCGCCCACCGGGAAGTAGAGTCCGCCATAATCGCCACGTCGTATCCCATATCCCGATAATACTCTGCCAGTGTAAGTCCAGTATAGATGGACGCCTCACGGGCGGCAACCGGCATATTCGACGTATTCGCAATCAACGTCGTCCGATCCATCAGCGGATTTCCCGTCTTTGGATCCACCAGCTCCGAGAATTCCTCCAGAACCTGCGTCATTTCATTGCCGCGCTCGCCGCATCCGATATATATAATAATATCCGCATCAGCCCACTTGGCGATCTGATGCTGCGTCATCGTCTTACCTGTCCCGAATCCGCCGGGAATCGCCGCCGTTCCTCCTTTTGCAATGGGGAACATGGTATCCAGGATTCGCTGACCTGTTACCAGCGGTACGCTCGCCGGAAAACGCTGCGCCGTCGGTCTGGGCACACGGATAGGCCAGCGCTGGGTCATAGTAAGCTCCCTCGTACTGCCGTCCGCAAGCTCTACCGTCGCCAATACGTCATGGATTGTATACTCGCCGTCCGCGGCCACGGATACTACCGTACCCTCCACATCCGGCGGAACCATACATTTGTGTAAGATCGCCCGGGTCTCCTGTACCTCGGCGATCACCGTACCGCCGTGTATCGGTTCTCCTTCCACTACCGTGATATGAGTCTCCCACAGCCTGTTCATATCCAGAGAATCCACACTGACGCCTCTCGTGATAAATACGCCTCCTTCATCGGCGATTCTCTCCAGAGGACGCTCGATTCCGTCAAATATATTATTCAGGATTCCCGGAGCAAGCGTCACGGATACTGCCGCACCCGTGGATTCCACGATTTCGCCGGGGCGTAACCCCGACGTCTCCTCATAGACCTGTATGGTAGTCATATCTTTATCAAGGGAAATGACTTCTCCCACAAGCTTCTCTTCACCTACGTACACCATCTCCGACATCTTGAATTCCGTCTTGCCCTTGATGTAGATGACAGGTCCGTTAATTCCGTAGATCTTACCAGTCGTTACATTATCCAACCTGCACACCTCCCTTGAACACGAACTTTCTGTATTCACTCTCGATCGCGCCCTTGAAAGCATGGTCGATCAATATATTCTTCTCATGGATCACCGCGCGCACACCTCCGATGAAGTCTTCCTTACTCACCGTAAGGCTCATGCCGGTGTGTTCTTCCAGATATTCCTTCTTATCTTCATCCGTCGGATTAATATAGATCGTCATGGAAGCGCCGTCGGCAAACTTTGCCGCTTTCTCGATATAAGCCATCAGGAGCCTCGGATATTCCTCTGTCTTCATATACTCCTGCACTACCTCGCGGACTTCCTCGAACAACTCCTTCTTAAGCTCCTTCTGGGTCTTGCTTAACTCCCGTTTCAGCTCCAACTGCGCCTTAGACATCGCCATGTTAAGCTGCTGCTGCGCATTGACACGCTCTGCCTTCACCCGAGTCTCAGACTGGCGGAGAATCTCTGCCCTGTGCTGATCGAACACACCGAGCAGCGCGTCCTCGTGCTGCTTCATGATCGCATTGCCCTCAGCCCTTGCTTCTTCCATCGCCGCAGACTGCAGATGTGATATCCTTTCTTCTATTGTCAAGTGTGTCACCTCACTTCTTTTTCATTCCACCATATGGATGCTTCCGCCAAACTGCATCGGCTCCGTTACCATGACCTCTGCATGGCAGAATCACGATCGTCTTATAATTTCAGTCCAATTGCCTCATTTACATAAGACGTGATAAAGTCTTTCTTACGTCCGGTTCCGTGTCTGTCAGGGATCTCAATCAGCAGCGGCATGGAACGTCCCAGTTTGATCTCGTCAAGCAGATCCGGGAACTCTCTGCCGAACTTCTCCGTCAGCAGGATCACGCCCACCGTCTTATCATTCATCGCGTTTTCGATAGCTTCCCGCAGCTCATCCTTCTCGTGGACCACGATGCCGTCTACTCCCGCAAGTCTCATCCCCGTCAGCGTGTCGACATTATCACTGATCAGATACATCTTCATCTTACAATCTACCCAGGATCATGAAGGAGATGATCAGTCCGTACAGACACACACCTTCCGCAAGACCTACGAAGATCAGAGACTTACCAAGCGCGCTTGGATCCTCGCTGATCGCGCCAAGCGCCGCGCTTGCAGCGCTTGCTACGGCAATACCTCCGCCGACACAAGAAAGACCGGTTGACAGTGCAGCGGCAAGATAACCGAATCCGGCGGCATTAGAAGCTGCTGCTGCGCCCTCCGCGGCTTGGGACGGCGCTCCGCCGAACATCATGATCGCCGCCACTGCGAACGCTCCGAAGTAGAAGAAGGCATTTGCTCCGATTGCCCTCTTATAACGCTTTCTTGTCTTCTCTCCGATCAGATAATATCCGAATGGAATGATGATACTAAGTACCAGTGTTGCAACGAGTAATAATTTCACTGTTAATGACATGATTCATATCCTCCTCTTATATGGAATTATATTGCTTTCTTTTAATCAACCGCGGCATATCCGCTAAAAATTGCCTTGAACATTTCTGTTGGATGTTTTATTTCCTCTACTTATTAAAAGGTTTAAACTCTCGTCCGGTTCCCTTATAGAAACGGCTGAACATCTCGTAGTATTCCAGACGCAGTACCTGAATCCCGACGATCAGTCCTTCAAGGGCGCACACAACGGCATTGCCGAAGATCACTCCGAACAGATTCGGAGATCCGCTCTGTGCTCCCGCAAGCATCAGCACCACTTCCATGATAGCCGCGTGGCTGACTGCGAAGGCGCCGATACGCACGTAAGACAATGTATTGGAGAAATAACTCAGCATCGTCTCGAACAATTCGAAGAATCCCTGTACCAGGAACATCGCCTTACTCTCCTCCATCTTCTTGTGGTTGTGCTCCACCAGATTCGTAAGCGGCTCCTTGAATACAAAAATCAGGACCGGAACCCCTAAGAAGATCAGCAGCAGAATATTTCCCGGAACCTTATGACCTGTCATATACAGCACGATGGTCAATACAAGGAATCCATAGAACACAAGCCCGGCCACACCGTTCGTTGAAAACCACAGGTTCTCCGTGTCATGAGCCCTCGCCGCGTTGATGATCTGGAAGATCATCACCAGGATGTTAAGCGCCATTCCAAATGCAATCGCTATGATGAACACGGTATTCAACTGCCCGATGAACGGCAGTTTGGTCATAGCCTCCACCGGCCTGAGCCACAGCGCCGGAATAATATCCTCAAACCCGAAGATACTGCCGAACATGGCGCCGAAGATCATCGAGAAGATTCCCGCAACAGATATGATCCCCGCAAGATTCATCTTTTTCTTAAGATAGATCAGCCCGCCGACCGCGAACAGGCAGAATCCCTGTCCCACATCCCCGAACATGGCGCCGAAGATAAACGTATACGTCAACGCCACGAACATAGTCGGATCCATCTCGTCATGAGCAGGCAGCCCATACATCTGGATAAACATCTCGAAAGGCTTTAAAAGCTTCGGATTCTTAAGCTTCGTCGGCGGTTCTCCGAAGAACTTCTCCCGATCTTCCTCCACGACGATGAATATCCGGTCGTCATCCTTAGACTCTTTAAGAAGAGCTTCCACATCGTCTTCTCCCATCCAGCCGCAGAGGATGTAGTAATCTTCCTTATTATCTCCTGCGTCCGTCCTTGCCGCCATCTTACGGACGTCAAAATTATTCGACAGCTCTTCCAGCCTCTTCCTGGTGCCCAGAAGCTTTGCCGACTGGCTGGTCACCAATTCCTCGATCTTCTGGTCGATATCCTTCATCTGATCCTTCGTCCCATCGATCTCTTTCTGCATATCGGCGCAGGCGTCCTTCGGAGTCCCTACATATTCGACCGGAATCGCGATCCTCTCAAAATGCAGGGAGTTGAATGCCGAATCCACCTTACTCATATCTGCATTAGCTACGAAATAGCATCCATACACATAATTCTCGTTTCTTATTCCTTCCAGGAACACAGCCTGCAGATCATCAAAGAGATATTTCTCAAGCTTCTTATAATAATCCACATTGATCCTTCCGAACCGCACCTTCATATATTTATATCGCGCCGTCTTATACAGATCCAGCTCCAAAGGCGCGAAGGGTTCCAGGACATTCAGCTTCTCCCTCACATCATTCTCTTTCTTGCTCAGCAGTTCCTTCTTCTCCTGAAGCTTCAGATAATCATGATTGAGTTCCCGGATAAACGTAAGCATATCCTCCTTCGACATGGACTGGTCCATCTTCGTGCTTCCTTCCGGCAGCAGAGCCGCAAACTGCTCCGCCTTAGCCAGCGCGTCTTTGTAAGGATTTACCTCTACGAACGGCAGGAGATTATCAGTCGTCTTCAATTCGGTGACTGCATTCTCAAGCTGCATCTCATATTTGGAAAGATACTTGTCGCATACACGGTCAATATCCAGCCTCGGACCGCTGATGCTTAAGAACTTCATCTTTACAATCATTGAATCACACCTCCTAAGTATGCCAACGTCTCTCTTGAAGATAAACCGTAACGAATACATTCAAGGGCCGTAGTCAGTTTATTAATCTCTTCTTCCTTTAAAAACAGATAGGAATTTATCATTGCAATAGAGTAAGGATCACGTCTCTTATCGTTCAAGTACAACTGTTCCAGGCATTCCTTATACACACCCTCCAGCGTCTTCCCGCTAAGCTGTGCATATCTCCTGGCATAATACGTATCCTCCATGCGCTTCTCGAGCTCATCTAACGTCGGAGTCTCTACCAGGCTCTTGAATGTCTCCACATTTAACCTGTAGTGGATCGGAATCGTCAGGGAATAGATGTCCGGCGGAAGCATATTATAGTATTTCTTCGCACGATAGATCCACTGAATATTCAGAAGATCAATTTTCGTTCCAAAGTCCCGGATATACATCTTGCGTTCATTCCCTTTAAGAATACGCCGGCTCTTTCTCCACATCGTAGTAAAATAATACATATCCAACGCCAGGTCATAGTCGAACAGCGTCACATTCTCCGCATCCCGAAGCTCCATAAGCGGCTCGTAATATTCCGTACCTTTAAGGTTATCAATGAGCTCTTCCACACTGCGGGACGTAGCAAGTCTGTCAATCGATATCTGGGAATATTTATCAAAAAATTCCTTCTTATACTCTATATCAAATGGCACATCATAGTGGTTGAACACGATACGCAGACAATAATTAATCAAATCTATCTCATATCTCTTCCAATAGATCTTAAGGAACTTTTTCTGTTCCATGCCCGCAAACCGAAAGATTCTCGTATAATCATCGAACAAAGACTGATACAGAATCTTCTCCATGTTCCCCCTGTGATACAGCGATATGTCCATCTGCTCCACATATCTTACATAGGCGGGCTTTTCCTTCAGATACTCGATCGCCTCCGGCACGCTCCCTAAGTTCGCAAGACTCTCATAATCCCTCTGCGTAAGAAGCTTGGCCTGCATAGCCCGTATCTTCGTAGTCAGCCCGCTGTATGACATCACGTTTCCCATGTTCTACACCTCTGTTATACGTTCTAAGATCTCCCGGGCATATACGGTATGATTCTCCTCGAACTCCTTCTTCAGATTATCAATCGCCGAATAATTCTTTTCTCTCTGTTCCGAAAGGATACGCTCCATCTTGGCGTCCGCATCCTGCCTGATCTTCGATAGCTGTTTCCGGGTCTCGTCCTCAATCGCCGCGTCGAAACGATCCCTCTGCGCCTGAATCTTCTTCTCAATCTCGCTTTTCTGAGCCTGCGCACGTTCCACAATCGCTTCGGCCGTTGCCTCGATATCCGCCAATTTCTTAACCACCGTGTTCATCTGGCCGCCTCCATTCCTCGATATTTAGAGTTACCTGTAACTCATCCTCCTCATTGCAGTGTTTATCATGATAAATTGCACCACTTTTCCGCATATTTTGCACACTATTAAATATACTCCCTTTTTTTCAAAATTCCATAGTCAAAATCAACAAAAAAGCCGCCTTTTGTTATGTTTTTCACACACTTATATAGAATTGACTTTTGCCTCCTCTGACGCTAAACTAAAAGACATATAAAAATGCTTGAAAACAGGGGGTTTTTGCATATGCGTCTTAGAAATATACCACGCGCCGGCAACGTGTTAAATGAGTGTAAAGAAGTTGTTAAAAATGGGATCGAATGCCGGGGAACATGGCATAAAATATTGGGCAATCCTAATCCGATTCATATAGAGATAGGCATGGGGAAAGGTCAGTTTCTATTGACCCTTGCCGGACAGAATCCGGATATTAATTATATCGGCATCGAACGCTATTCCAGCGTCCTTCTCCGGGCGGTAGAGAAATATACCGCCATACGTACCGGCGATCTCTCTTCCGCCCCGGTTCTCCCGTCGGACGCAGGCAGGAAGATCAGGCGGCAGGAAGATCTGGAGACAGGAGAATCCGGGCAAACGTTTTCTAATATCCGTTTTATCTGTATGGACGCGCGCAATGTCGCCGATGTATTCGTCCCGGGAGAAGTGGAGCGTATCTATCTGAATTTCTCCGATCCCTGGCCCAAGGCAAGGCATGCCGCAAGACGGCTTACTTCCCAGGAGTTCCTTTCCCGTTATGAGAAAATCCTGACGGAAGACGGCTTTATTGAATTCAAAACCGACAACCGGCTTCTCTTTGATTTCTCAATCACGGAAATCAAAGCATGCCCTTTCTTTCAGATAACGGCATGCACCTATGATCTGCATGGAGACCCTGATATGAATCAGGGAAATGTTATGACTGAGTATGAAGAGAAATTCTCTTCCCAGGGGAATCCAATATATAAACTAGTTGCCGGACGAAAGAAATAATTATCACAACCGTAAATTTCTCTGCATATATAGTATGGAAGAATCAAACCGGAGTATATCTATGGGACGAAAATGTAAAAAAACTTTGAAACAAAAACTCTGCGAGTACACTTACCGCCGTAAGAAACTACATAAAACTTTACGATGCCTGAGGCAGTCTATGGATGAAGTACGCCGAACCCTGAACCCCGGATGCTGATCTGCCGGACTTAAGAATAATCAACTCAAAACTTTATTATATTCACAAACTCTCTATACTCTTCATATATAATATAGAAGAGTTTTAAGAAAGATGAATATCATGTTACATTTGACCTCCAACAACTTTACCGTGGAAATAAATCGCAGCACGCTTCCGGTCGTCGTCATGTTCTATGCCCTGTGGTGCGGCAAGTGCGCCATGATGAAGCCGATGATAGAAGAGCTTGAAAAAAAGTACCGGGGACGCGTCAGGTTCTGCGAAGTTGAGATCGATGAATCTGCTCTGCTCGCCGCTGATTACGGCGCCGATACAGTTCCGACCTTCGCCTTTTTCCTTCGGGGCAGATGCCTCGGCACGATGCAGGGACTGCTCGACGAGACCATATTCGAACGACGTCTACAAAAAATCTTTAGAAATAGTTAAGGCTTATTTTATTTGCAAACACGGTAGAATATGTTATATTATGAAGGACTTAAGAAAAAGGGGGTATAGGTGATTTCACCAAACATTATGAAGAAATTAAAGAAAATCATACCAATTACGATAGCTGCAGCCTTAACATGTATAAGCCTTCCCATAACGGCAAAAGCGGACAGTTCCAAAGTCGTCACACTTGGAGCCAATCTGACGGAAGAACAGAAGACGTCTATGTACAAATATTTTGGAACTACGGCCGACAAAGTCGACACGATTGAAGTTACGAACGCAGACGAAAGAAAGTACATGGAAGGAATCGCATCGGAAGCACAGATCGGAACCCGCACATACAGCTGTTCTTATGTAGAGCCCACTACAAGCGGCGGTATCCAGGTCAAAGTCGGAAATCTTACTTTCGTAACAAGTTCTATGATCGCAAGCACTCTTTTGACTTCCGGCGTAGAGAACTGTAACGTCGTCGCGGCGTCGCCCATCGAAGTATCCGGCACGGGCGCCCTGACCGGAATCATGATGGCTTATGAGAAAGCAAGCGGCACAACTCTGAGCGAAGAGCAAAAAACAGCAGCTACAGAAGAACTGGTAACAACCGGAGAACTTGCAGACAGCATCGGTCAAAAAGACGCCACAGACCTTATGAACGAGGTCAAGCAGGAAGTCATCAAAGAAGGCCTGACTGATGAGGCGGATATCAAAGACGCTATAGACGACGCCGCAAAGACTTATAACATCACACTCACAGAGGAGCAGATGTCAAAGATCAATTCTCTTATGCAGAACATCTCACAATATGATTATGATGTAAAGTCCCTTCAGAAAACTCTGGAGAATCTGGAGGGAAAAGCCAGCGAAAGCGGCTTCTTCTCCAACCTGTGGACTTCTATCAAAAATATCTTTACCGGCGGCGGCGATGAAAGCGACGGAGGTATTATCAATAATACGAATGACGACGTCCTCGGCGCAGACGCCGTGATTGACAGTACGCTGGAAGCAATAGAAAACAACTCCAAAGACGAGGGCGGCTTCTGGAGCAAAGTAGCAGACTTCTTCAAAGGACTTTTTGGCGGAGACGAAGATCCTGAAGAAGAAACCGCGGACGAAGAGAATAATGATAAAGATCCTGAAGATTCCGAAAACACAGACGACACGACAGACATTGACGAGACGGAAGACGGTGGGTCCGACGATACTCTGACAGACGGAGAAGCCGACGCCGATCCTATAGATAACAACGACGAAACAGTATCAGACGGAACCGAAACCGACGTCTCCGGCCAGTCTGATTCCGCATCGAACGTCGGCGAGACGGACAACAGCAACACCTCCGAAACCGACAGCGCTGCCGTTTCCGACACATTCTAATACAGCTTTACGGCAGATGATATGAGACAATTCAAAAAGTGTGCAAGATCCTGATAGATATATCACGGACTTACACACTTTTTCTTTTCCCGATTTTACTTCGGCAGAATCAGATTAGAATTCAAATATCGCAACCCCATACGGCGGCAGCTTATACGCGAATGAGAACGGTCTTCCGTCACATTCCTGCTTCACAGACTTATATACGACCGGTCTCTCTTCTCCCTTTCCGCCATACTTCACATCATCGCTGTTCATGATCAGCTTATATTGCTTCCTTCTCGGCACTCCTACCCTGTAATCGTCCCTTGCCATCGGCGTAAAATTACATACAAACAGAAGATTCTTCTTATTTCCCTTGGAATGCCTTACAAAGCTGAAGATACTTCTGTCAGCGTCGTCCGCATTAATCCATTCGAATCCTTCCCAACTGTCATCCAGCTCGTACATCGCTTTATTTCGTTTATACAGATGCAGCAGATCCCGCGTCCAGTTCTGAAGCTGCTGGTGTTCATTTTCCGCCAAAAGGAACCAGTCAAGCTCTCTTTCTTCGCTCCACTCGCGAAGCTGAGCAAATTCCTGCCCCATGAACAGAAGCTTCTTGCCGGCATGCCCCATCATGAATGCATAACCGACTTTCAGATTCGCATACTTATCGAATCCCAGTCCCGGCATCTTATTCAGCATAGAACATTTCAGATGCACGACTTCATCATGCGACAGTACCAGGATGTAGCGCTCGCTATGGGCATAGCTCATAGCAAATGTCATCTGATTATGATGTCCCTTTCTAAAATACGGATCTAACTTCATATATTCCGTAAAATCGTGCATCCATCCCATATTCCACTTCAGGCTGAATCCAAGTCCGTCATCCTCCACGCTACCGGTTACCATCGGCCATGCCGTCGATTCTTCCGCGATCATAAGCGCCCCCGGATTCCTTCCAAGCACGACAGAATTCAGATGCTTGAAGAATTCGATGGCTTCCAGATTCTTATTGCCGCCATATTTGTTCGCGATCCACTGACCGTCCTGCTTACCATAATCAAGATAAAGCATAGACGCCACCGCGTCTACCCGAAGCCCGTCCACATGGAATTGCTCGATCCAATACAATGCATTCGAAATCAAGAAATTCCGCACTTCATTCTTCCCGTAATCAAAGATCTTCGTGCCCCAGTCCGGATGTTCCCCCTTCTTGGGATCCGCATACTCATAAGTCGGCGTTCCGTCAAAGTCGGCCAATCCATGTATATCTCTTGGGAAATGAGCCGGTACCCAGTCTAAGATCACACCGATCTTGTTCCTGTGAAGATAATTAATCATCCACGCAAAATCCTCCGGCGTCCCATACCTTGAAGTAGGCGCGAAATACCCGATTACCTGATATCCCCAGGACCCGTCAAAAGGATGCTCCGCGATTCCAATCAGCTCCACATGAGTATATCCCATATCCTTCAGATACGACGCAATCTCTTTACCAAATTCCCGATAATTATAGAATCCTTCGTCTTCTCTGCCGGGATGCCGTTTCCACGATCCGATATGCGCCTCATAGATAGACATCGGCTGTTCTGTATGCTTCCACTTCTTCCGATTCTCCATCCATACGTCATCTGTCCATTTGATCTTCGCAAGATCCGCCACTCTGGACGCCGTCCCTGGCCTTAGCTCCGCGTAAGTTCCATACGGATCGGCCTTAAACACATACTCACCCTTATAAGTCTGCACACAATACTTATACAGAGCATACTCTTCAATATCCGGAATAAAGCATGTATATATGCCAAGCGGCTCCCCTCTTTCCATCGGATTTGCTTCCATATCCCATTCATTGAAATCTCCTACCACAGATACGGAACGTGCATGAGGAGCCCATACTGCAAAATATACTCCTTCTTTCTTTCCCTTTTTCACCTTATGAGCTCCCATCTTCTTGTAGATCTCATAATGAGTTCCCTGCCCTAGAAGATAATGATCCAGTTCTCCGATTTCATATGGTTTTTTTCTCTTTTCTGCCATATCCACATACCTCACATTCTGTTACGATATATATTATTATACTTTAGACTGACACAAAAAGAAAGAGTTTTGCACCATCTTATCTGTCAAAACTCTTTCTTTTTTATTTTGTCTTAAATTTTAAAATCTTCTTCCTTCAAGATAATCCTATCGGACTCATCCGTGCCTCTGCCAAATACTCTCCGCGCCAGATGCTTTACATTCGCTTTTTGTGAATGTTCGATCGCCTCGTCCATGATATCCTTAACCTCGGCTACGGATACCGCATGATCCTCTCTCTGCATTACGTCGATTCTGCTGTACAAAGCGAGAATTCCCATTTCATCAAGTTTATAACCATTTTCCTTTGCATAAGTCTGGCCAAACGTTACCAATTCATCATTGATGAAAACCGGCAATTCCAATCTTGAGGTAAACTTTTTCTTAAAGTCCGGATTTGCCGTAAGGATACGCTCCAACGGCTTCCTCTGATCTTCAAGAACAAAAAGCAATTCTCCAGTCTTTTTCTCCATTATATGGTTCAGCTCTTTGATTGTACGTGAATTCAGTTTTCCCGCTTTCTCGATAATAATCGCTCCGCCCCGAAGCTTCTGGATAATATTCGTAAGCTCTTTCTTATTCAAAGACTCGCCTGTAACAATAGCCACTTTACCCTGCTTCAGATTCCTCTGCTTCTGTATCGCTTTCACGATATCCACCGCCAATACAGTCTTTCCAGAACCTTTACGCCCTATTACAAGAAGATTTCCTATCCTGGAGGTCCCTTCTTTTCTCGCCCTCCGGTCGTTATCCAACACTTCTACGATCTGTTCGCTCATACCTCTGACCGGAACAAAATAGGAGAACAACTTCTTTTGCTCTTCTGTAAGCCCTGCCTTTAATCCGATCTCGCTGGTTGCATTGAGATCATATCTTCCGGTAACGACAAATCCTGTATCAAACGGAACTCCTTTACCCTTTGATTTCTTAAATCTGGCCTGAATCTCCTCTTCCGACGGTTCCTCTATCTCCAATTCCCCTTCTTCCAGATCCTCTTCTTCCAGATCCTCTTCCTCGAAATCTCCCTCTTCTTCCTCAAGATCTTCCTCTTCCAGATCGTCCTCTTCAAAGTCATCCTCTTCAAAATCGTCTTCTTCTATCTCATCCCCCAATTCCTCGTCTTCTTCTATGTAATCCTCTACGTCTTCAAAATCATCTTCTTCAAAGTCGTCTTCCTCTTCGAATTCTTCTTCTGCAAAATCCTCTTCCTCTTCGAATTCTTCTTCGACGTCCTCTTCTTCCTCAAAATCTTCTTCTCCGAAGTCTTCCTCTTCCTCAAAATCTTCTTCTGCAAAATCCTCTTCTGCAAAGTCTTCCTCTTCGAAATCCTCTTCGCCGAAGTCTTCTTCCTCAAAATCTTCTTCTATAAAATCCTCTTCTGCAAAGTCTTCCTCTTCAAATTCTCCCTCAAAATCCTCTGCTTCAAATTCTCTCTCAGATTCTTCCCTCACATAATTCTCAAGTTCTTCTTCGATACTGCTTCCTGTCAATGAAATTTCAACATCTTCTTTTGGCGAATCATTTCCTAATTCTTCCATAAGCCGTACAACATCATCCGGGATACGCTTCGTCTTGCCTATTGCATCGATATCTTGTTTCTCATCTTCTATATCAATCGCAATATTCTCCCGCGTCGTCTGCTTGACTTTTTTCTTATCCTTCTTCTCGGCCGCCTTACGCGCAGTTTCCTCCTCGACCGCTTTACGCATTGCCTCTTCTTCCGCCGCCTTACGCGCCGCTTCCTCCTCGGCCGCTTTACGCATCGCCTCTTCTTCCGCCGCTTTACGCGCCGCTTCCTCCTCG